>Ga0194125_10009494_pt1 | contig 13484 bp, 19 predicted proteins | sample TA2KigC250mmetaG_FD_148626 | JGI IMG/M metagenome (GOLD analysis project Ga0194125, IMG submission 148626) | Freshwater microbial communities from Lake Tanganyika, Tanzania - TA2015034 Kigoma Deep Cast 250m | ecosystem: Environmental > Aquatic > Freshwater > Lake | place: Tanzania: Lake... | reverse complement strand
TAGGATCCATAGTTTTAAAACCCTTCTCTATGGCAAAAGAAGATGATTATATTAATGCCTACAAACTGAATGTTATTGGCGCAGTTAGATTTATTAAACACGCCTACAAAAAATTAGCTGAGTCAAATGGATCTGTGGTTTTATTTTCAACTGTTGCAGTAGATAGAGGCTTCACATTACATTCAGTTATTTCCTCCGCAAAAGGTGCTATTCAAGGATTAACAACATCTTTAGCAGCGGAATTTGCCCCAAAAGTTAGAGTAAACTGTATTGCTCCAAGCATTACAGAGTCAAAAATGGCAAACAGCATTCTCGGCAATGAAAAACTTAAAGATCAAATAGCATTAAAACATGCTCTAAAAAGAACAGGAAAACCCGAAGATCTTGCTGAAACAGCTAAGTTTTTACTTTCCTCTAATAGTAGCTGGATTACAGGTCAAACTATTCACGTTGATGGAGGAAAAATAAATATTGAAACTTAATAAGATATTGTAAATTCTAGCTAATAGATTACATAAATTATTAAAGTAAGATCATGGAAATTAAAGAGGGCGTTTTTGTTACATTAAAAAAACAAATTGTTGGAAGTTCAGTTTCAAGAGCTATCGTTTACACTATTGGACATATTATCATTGCGATGAGTTGCAATATGGTAATTACGGGCGCTCTTCCTGAACTTGCAATTGTTGATGCAATTGTAGAGCCACTTATTAATGGAGTTTGGTATTATATGCTTGATAAGTATTGGACTTCTCAAATGAAGAAATAATTGTTTTTTTTTAAAAAAACTTTTTTTTATATTTTTGTATACAGACCAAGATTTATTTATAGAGTTCCAATTTTAATTTTTTTTACAACATTTCCAACAATTTTAATTACAACTTTGGCTTGGAGATATTTAGGAATGAAAACAGGCATAAGCATTGGATTTTTTTTTTCTATCCCAATAATAATTTTGGCGTGCTATAAAATATTTATGCAAGACTGGTTGGATGATGAAAAATGAATAGATTACCAACACCTGATAGTATTGTGCCGATTTTAATCTTAATAGGTGGTGCATTAATTTTTTTTGGTGTTTTAATGCTTTTAAAAGATCGAATTAAAAGACAAGATAAATCTGGTAAAAAGAAAAAAAATAATGTTTCATAACGCATTTAAGGGGGTTGAAAAAAAAAATGATGATAATAAAAAAATAAAATCTAGACTTAAACCCTTTGCATGGTTTTTTATTTTTATAGTTTTCTGGTATTTGCATACAAAACTATTTTCTTTTCAACTAACAAGTGAGAGTATTACGGTTTCAGTATTAATTGTAATTTTAGTTTATATAATTTCACTTTTACTCCCTTACTTTTTACGATCAAAATAGCTCTATGCTTAGAGCAATTTTTATAATTTTTATTTTCCAATTAACTGGAGAAGCAATAAAAAAGTTTTTTGAAATTAATATTCCAGGACCTGTTATTGGTCTAATACTTCTTTTATTAACACTTATTTATTTAAGACGTTTTAAAAAAGGTAAAGTTAAAGATCTAAAGGAGGATATTACAAATACGGGAAATTATATTTTAAGTTATTTATCACTGTTATTTGTCCCGATTGGAGTTGGTGTGGTGATGCATCTAGCATTTCTTGAAAAAAATTTAATTAATGTAATTTTTATAATTTTTTTATCTACTATTTTAACCATAGGCTTCACCGCTTATGTAATGGAAAAATTAAATAAGAGATTAGATGCTAGAAAAAGATAAATTATATATAATTTGGGTTTACTTACAGGCGGAGCCTTTATTTTGGTTAACTCTAACGATCGGATGTTATCTTATCGGTGATTTTTTATATAAAAAGTCAAAACTCTTTCCTCTCGTTAATCCTGTAGCCATATCCATATTTTTAATATCGATAATTTTAGTTTTTTTAGACATATCTTATGAAAGATACTTTGATGGAGCACAGTTCATTCACTTTATGCTTGGACCTGCAACCGTTGCTCTTGCAATTCCAATCTATAAACAATTTGAGTTAGTCAAAAAAGAAAGCACAAGCATCTTTTTTTCACTAATTTTTGGAAGTGTATTTGCAATTATTTCTACATTTATTTTATGCAGATTATTTCAAATAGATAATGAGGTTATCTTTAGTATGCTTCCAAAAAGTGCAACAGCTCCAATTGCTATGGGAATTTCTGAAATCATTGGAGGTATCCCGTCACTTACCGCAATAATAACAGTTCTTACAGGAATTATGGGAGCAACTTTTGGAACTTTTGCTCTAGATTTTTTAAAACTTAAAGATATGACTGCCAGGGGATTTGGAATTGGTCTTGCGAGTCATGGAATTGGAACAGCACGAGCAATGAGTAGAAATGAAACAGCAGGCGTATTTTCTGCCCTAGCACTTGGTTTAAATGGAATTGCAACTTCAATTTTAGTTCCTCTACTTTTTAAAGTTTTGACTTTATTTTAATAATCTTTGTACTTTATTTTTTAAATAAAGTTTGAGCGATACTAATATCCTTTTTTCTTTGAACTATTTTATTTTCTAGTTCTATTATTTTATTCTTATAAATATTGATTAAATCTTCCATTTCAGGAATAGAAAGTTTACTTACATCAATTTTTTTTTTCGTAATTTCTTCTTCATCAATTAACATAAAATTTTGTATCTATTCCAACATAGATATATTAATAGTCAGTGTTAATAATCTCAATCCTATAAAATTTTATGCAAAAGCCTAATTGGAACTGGCTTAAGCTTATAGCTGTTGGAAGATTTTTAACCTCAGCAGCATTTTTTATGTATGTGGGCTCCCTATCTGTTTTAATAGACACTTGGAGTTTATCTGCGACTGAGGCAGGAATAATACAGACTTTTTGTGTAATCGGTTTTGCAATATCCTTATTTTTAGCTTCCTTTCTTTGCGATTATTTAAATCCAAGTAAAATTCTATTTTTTTCGGTAGTCATAAATTGTTTATCAAGCTTTTTATTTTACATTTTTGCAGAAAATTTTTACTCAGCACTTTTTTTGAATTTTTTTATTGGTTGCGGCCAAGGTGGTATTTATGGACCAACCATAGTTTTAGTATCTGAAAAGTTTACAGAAAAAAATAAAGGCCTTGCAATGGGCAGTATGCTTGGTGGTCAAGCTTTTGGCTATGCTGTTTCACTATCACTCAGTTATATTCTAACAACACTTGTTTCATACAAATTTAGCTTTTTAACCTGTTCACTATTAACTTTTATTGGGGCCATTAGTATGTATGTTGCATTCAAAAATGATTTAGAGAAAAAGTATTCTCCATCAAAGAAAAAATTTAAAATTAATACAAAACCTGAGACTAAATTTTTAATAACGGGTTATACCGCTCATGCAGTTGAATTATTTGGTCTTTGGACATGGCTACCAATATTTTTAACTTTAGTAATTTTAGATAAGATTTTAATAAGTAGTATAGTCCTTGGAATAATTATTGGATTTTCTATCCATGTCTCAGGAGTAATCTCCTCGCTGATAAGCGGGTATTTTTCTGATAAAATCGGAAGAAAAACAATTTTAGTATCCTTTTCTCTTGTTAGTGCCCTGTTATCCTTTGCAATGGGTTGGATTGTAGATTTTAATTGGTTAGTCATAATTTTTATTGCACTTGCCTATAGTTTTTTTGCAATAGGAGATTCAGGCGTTTTAACTGCGGCACTTACCGAAAGCACTCCAAAGGAATTTGTAGGAAGAACGGTAGGTTATAGATCTATTTTAGGAATTGGCCTTGGATCTGTAACACCAGGTTTTTTTGGGTTTATTTTGGATATTACTAATAATCATGAGCCCGTTTCAAATTCTACAAACTGGGTTTATGCATTTTCTTTTTTAGGTTGTGCAGGATTGCTTGCAACACTTTGTGCTTTACAGTTAAAAAAGAAATAACATAATAGTTTGATATAATGAAAAGCGTTGAAATTTATACAACACGAATATGTCCCTACTGCGTTAAAGCAAAATCTTTATTAGATAAAAAAAAAGTAAAATACAAAGAAGTTGATGTCTCTAATGATGAAATTTTAAGAGAAAAAATGAGTGCACAAGCGGGAGGCGCTAGAACAGTTCCTCAAATATTTGCAGATGGTAAACACGTTGGAGACTGCGATACAATTTATAGATTAGATAAAGAGGGGAAACTAAACCGTCTTCTTGGTATAAAATAATTTTATTGAATAGTTTTAATTTTTAGCGATACTATTCTTTATGGCTTACTACGAATGTCCAAAGTGTAAAATGTCTGTAAATACAACTTGTGGAAAATGTGATGCAGATCTTAAGGACAGTAATTTGAAATTGGATGTCGGAAAGACTGTTCGAATTTCAGAATGTCCCAATGGTCATGGAAAAATAAAAAGTCCATTATGTTGTGGTTCAGATATGGTGTGTAGCGCTTAGTTTAAGTTTTTATTAAATAAAAACCTACAGCTAAGAACAACATACCGCTCACAATATTGAATATTTTTTTAGATCTATCTTGAAGAAGATACTTTCTAATAGCCTGTCCCATTAGACCAAATAGACATAACCCAAAAAAAACAGTGAGTGCTATCACTAGGGTTATTTGTGTACTGCTTATGATATTTACAGATTTTAAATTTATAAACTGCGGAAGCACTGAAAAATAAAAAATAATTGTCTTAGGGTTGGAAAGACAAATCATTAAGCCAATAATGAACTGACCCAAAAGATTATTGCTAACTTTCGTTTCTTTAAAAGACTCTGGTTTTTTTAAAATTAAAGTAATTCCCAAATAACAAATATAAATTGCCCCAATAATTCTAATATAAAAAAAAATTGGTTCTAAAAATGAAGCAAAGACATTAAATGAAAATAATACTGCTAAGACGTAGATTATATCTCCAAGAGTTACACCTGCAGATAAGAAAATACTTGATATTAAATTATATCTAGTACTTGTAGATAACACTGCAAAAGTTGCTGGCCCAGGAAGAATGACTAAAACAAAAATTAAAATAAAAAGATTGAATAAAGATACTGTATCCATAATAACTAATATTTTAAATTGATAATATTATAAATGCCGGGACAATATTTATGAGAGTAGTTTATGTAAACGGAAAATACCTTAAAGAAGATGAAGCGAAAATTTCTATTTTTGATAGATCAATCTTATTTAGCGACTCTGTTTATGAAGTTACGTCAGTTGTAAATAAAAAACTTATAGATTTTGATAATCATATGAAACGACTAGATCGTTCTATGAAAGAGTTACATTTTAGCAAAAAAATTAATCATACTACTATTTTGGATTTTCATAGGAAGTTGGTAGAAGAAAATAATCTTCAAGAAGGAATTGTATATCTTCAAATATCTCGAGGAGTTGTTGATAGAGACTTTACGATAACGAATAATAACATTGAACCAACTATTTTTGCTTTTACCCAAGAAAAAAAAATACTTGAAAGTGAAAATGCAAAAAAAGGAATTAAAGTTATGACAACTGATGATTTGCGTTGGAAACGTTGTGATATTAAAACAACTCAACTTCTTTACCCAAGCCTTGCAAAAACAGATTCTTTTAAAAAAGGTTTTGATGATGCTTGGATGATACGAAATGGTTTTGTTATGGAGGGAACTTCTAATAACGCATGGATTATTAAAAATAAAATAATTTTAACAAGACAGTCTGATAATTTAATTTTAGGCGGCATAACTAGAGAAGCTGTTACAAACTGTGCTAAAGCTTTAAAATATGAAGTCAGCACGAAACCATTTACTCTAGTAGATGCTCAATCTGCTGATGAAGCTTTTATAACTTCAGCCACAGCATTTGTTACTCCCGTTATTAAAATTAATAGTTCGACCGTAGGAGACGGAAAGCCTGGTGTTTTCACTAAAGCATTAAGAGAAGAATATATTAAGCAGGCTCTTAATAATGCAATTTAATCTATTGATAAGAATTATTAAAAAAACTTTTATTATAATTTTAATTACTTTTTTTTTAACTTTATCGATAGATTATTTTTTTGGAAAATTTATATTAAATAAACTTGAACCCTTTTTATTAAAAACTGAGTTTTATCAAAGATTCTTAGCAGTAAAACATCCCATCTATCATCACGATTTAAGAGCAAGTGTTGACTACAAATATGCAAATACTTTTAGAGGAACCTACCGACATTGTACGAACAATTATGGTTTTAAAGACAAATGCGGCTCTAAAGGTAAAAAGAATTATGATTTAGCTTTTATCGGAGATTCCTTTATTGAATCTGCCATAGAGCATGAAAAAACTATTCCAGGAATATTTGAGTCAAAATCTAAATTATCAATCGTAAACCTTGGGGTAATTACTTATTCACCAAAAATTTATCTTTCTAAAATTAATTATCTACTTGAAAATGGTTTTAAATTTAAACATGTAATTATATTCATTGATATAAGTGATTTTTGGGATGACTCTAACTGGTATTCAATCGATAATAATTTTGTTGTTAAAGATAAAGATTATAAGGAAAAAAACCTAGAGTTAAGAGATACCTTAAGAGAAAAATTTCCATTAACAAATTTTTATTTTTTTTTAATTAAGCGTATTGATTTTTTAAAAACTAAAGGCACAGAGGAGAACACTTTTCCTATATTTTTAGACAAAGTCGAAATGAAAGCTAAGTGGACTTATAATAAAGAAGAAAAAATAAAGGATTATGATTTAACCCAATCAGAGGGAGTAGCTGAGATGAAGGCTACCATGGAAAAGTTATATATAATTTTAAAAAAAAATAAAATTAAAATGAGTATTGCAGTTTATCCATGGCCACAGCAACTTCTTAAAGATAAAAAAGACTCCTTACATGTAAAAATGTGGAGAGACTTTTGTATTGGAAGATGTTCAAATTTTATAAATATGTTTCCAGTTTTTTTTGATGAAATGGAAAAAACTTCTTTTTTAGACGTATATAAAAAATACTACTATTGGAATGATGTTCATTTTAATCAAAAGGGCAATGAGCTAATTGCAAATTATCTAATAAAAAATTTTAGTTATTAGTTATTGCTTGATACTATTTTTTTGAAACCTATCATTCATTCTTTTTATTCTTTTGCTAGTAGAATATTCAAAAAAAGCTGGATTAATTGCATGAATAAATGCAGTAAAAAAACAATATAAGCATTTACATCCAACCTTCATTGCAAAAAACATGTGTTCAAAATAACCTTTGTTTGCAAGTTCTAGATGTCTTTTAATTCTTTTGAACATAATTATGTATATCTGAAAGAAATAATGTTCTCAAACAATTTTAAAAATTTATTTTTTAATATAATTTAAAAAAATATTTTTAAAAAAACAAATGGTTAAGCAAAATAATATAGCAATTATTGGCACAGGTTTTAGTGCAGCTACATTAAAATATTTTTTAAAAAGTGAAGCAGATTTTTTTGAAAAGAGTAGGGGAATTGGTGGAAGATCATCTACAAGAAAAGTAGAAGGTATTGGCTCCTTTGATCATGGTCTTCAATATATCTCAACTAATCATGAGGAGTTTTCAACCTTTCTAGGTTCTAATGAAAATAGTATTTGGGATGGAAAATTTATTATTAATTTTAATAAAAATAAAAGTTTAGATTCAAAAAAAAGAATTATTCACTCAGAAGGTAATAACAAACTTATTAAAAAAATTTTTGAAAAATCAAATATTTTTTTTCAAAAAGAACTTCGAGAAATCAAAAGAAATAAAGATACTTGGAATCTTATATTCAAAGACGATACCGAGGCAAACTATAAGACTGTTTTAATTACGGTTCCTTTTCAACAAGCTCTGAATTTAACCAAATCTTTTACTTCTGATTTTTATTCAAAATTTAATTTTCAGATGGATCCAAATCTAACAGTGATGGTTGCATTTAATAAGTCTCTTGGACTTGATTATGCCTCTTATACCTACAAAGACGATCCAGAATTAGGCTTTGCTGCTAATGAAAATACCAAAAAACCCTATCTGTTAAATAATAAATTAGAGTTATGGACTATTCAGTCATCTGTTAAATTTGCAAAAAAATATATTCAAAATTATAGGGAAAACAAAAATTTACTAACTGAACAGATTGTAAAAGCTTTTTTAAAAAGCGTTAAAATTAATTACGAAACAAACACTATAATTCATCAAGATATTCATGGTTGGTTATATGCTTATGGAAAGCAATTATCTGCTCCGAATTCTTTTTGGAATGAAGATTTAAAGCTTGGTATTTGTGGTGATTATTTTTCAGGTTTTAAAGCAGAGCATGCTTTTTTGAGTGCAAAACACCTCTGTTTACAAGTACAAAAAACTTTACTTTAGAACTTAAGTATTTTCTTCAGTATCTTGGTTAAAGTTAAATTCATCCATCATGCAAGGTGATGAGTATGGTTCATTTATTCTGTTATTCTTTAATCTTTTTTCATTACTTTCAAATAATTCGTTTTTAAGCTCAGACCACTCTTTTCGCTTGTTTGATATTTTAGCTTTATAAATTTTCATTATTTTAAGATAATAATTTTTATCAATTATATTTTATTTTTTCAAATTTCTAAGCGGATAAATAAAAAATAAACCTAATATTAATAGTACTGATACAGAAAAAAAACCTATACGTTGTGATGTAAAGTAAGTTACAGTTCCAACAAGTAATGGACCAATAAAAGCAGTAATTTTTCCAGTCATTGCGTATAAAGCAAACCCTTTTCCAAGGTCCTCCGTACTTATAAGTTTACTCATCATAACTCTACTTGCACTTTGGATGGGTCCAAGCATTAATCCTAAAATGATAACAACAAATAAAAATTCTGTCTTCGATTTAGCAATTGACCCCCAAACAACTGTAATTAATAGTATTATAATAGATGTAATTATGATTTTACTTGAACCATACTTATCATTTAAAAAGCCAAAACAAACTGCACCCAAAAATGCAGCTAAATTTGCATACACAGCAAGCTCCAATAATCCAGAAAAGTCATATAGAAAAACACCTGCAGCGTACACTCCACCACCACCAATTAATACTGTTAGAGCATCATTGTAGAACAGTCTTGCAATTAAAAATCTTCCAGTGATTGTTAGTCCTTTTTTCCAAAATAAGTTTTTAAGACGCTTTAAACCAGAACTTTTAGATTTAATTTTAACTTGAATAATTTTTCCAAGATTAATTAGTAATGGAAAAGAAAATATTAAAAACCATATAGAAACAATCAATGGTACAAAACGAATATGTTCCGCTAATTCCTTTTTTAATCCAAAAGGTGGTATCTCTGGCACAATAAATGTGTAAAGAATTAAAAATAGTATTGGAACTGTTCCAAAATATCCAAGTCCGTATGCAAACCCTGAAGTTTTACCTAAGTTCTTATTTTCCGAAGATTGCTTAAGTAAAGAGTCATAAAATACGATTCCAATCTCGTAACAAACATTTGAAATAAAAAATATAAGCAGGGCAAAAAAAATGTAATCTTTTTCAGGTTTGATAAACCAAAAAAAAAGAGTTGAAATAATACAGCCCAAAGTAAAGACTCTTAACATTAAAATTTTTCCAGATTTTAATCTGTCAGCAACAATTCCTAGAAATAAACTAAGTATTGCAACTACAAATCCTGATAAGGCGAGTGTCCATTGTAAATAGGCCTGTCCTAACTGAGGGTTGCCTACGACTGCATTTGCAAAATATGTTGAAGTTATAAAAGTTATAATAATTGCGCTATAAGCTGAATTTCCAAGATCATATCCAGCGTAAATTAATTTTTTTTTCAAAGGTTGAACTCTAAAATATTCTAGGGTTTAATCTTTAAAGAGCAAATAAAAAAGTCTTTTTATCAGTTAAAACTGCTCTGACTCCGTAGATCCCTTCATAGCAGTTGTTGAAGATTTTCCAGAGCTAATGATTTGTGCAATAGTATCAAAGTAAGTAGTACCAACTTCACGCTGATGTTTAATAGCAGTATAACCCTCTTTTTCAGCACCAAATTCTAGTTGCTGAATATTTGAAAATGCTGCCATACCTTTATTTTTATATTCTGTAGCAAATCTAAAAACAGAATAATTTTGAACATGGAAACCTGCTAAAGTAATAAATTGAAACTTATAACCCATAGCGCCTAATTTTTGTTGGAAGCTTTCAATTTCACTATCATTTAAGTATTTTTTCCAATTAAAAGATGGTGAGCAATTATATGCTAGCAACTTTCCAGGAAATTTTTTGTGAATTGCTTTTGCAAAAACTTCAGCTTCCTTTAAATCTGGCTTAGCAGTTTCGCACCATAAAAGGTCACAGTGCGGTGCATATGCAAGACCTCTTGATATAGCCTGTTGGATTCCGTCTTTTACATAAAAAAAACCCTCCGAAGATCTTTCTCCAGTAAGGAAAGGTTTATCATTTTCGTCAATATCACTTGTAATTAATTTTGCAGCATTTGCATCGGTTCTTGCCAATATTACTAAAGGAACATTTAAAACTCTTGATGCGAGTCTTGCAGCTTTTAAATTTCGTATTGCATTTTGTGTAGGTATTAAAACTTTTCCACCCATATGACCGCATTTTTTTTCACTAGCTAGCTGATCTTCAAAGTGAACTCCTGCGGCTCCTGCTTTAATGAAACGTTTAGTTAATTCAAATACGTTAAGCGGTCCACCAAATCCAGCTTCTCCATCTGCAATTATTGGCATATGGTAGTCTGTGCTACTCTTTGGATCCATTTTTCCTTCAAGGATTTCCATATACTGTATCTGGTCTGCACGCGTTAATGCATTGATCATACTTTCAACTAATTTCGGTGCACTATCATATGGATATAGACTTTGATCAGGATACATTTCTCCAGCAGAGTTAGCATCTGCCGCAACCTGCCAGCCAGAAAGATAAATTGCTTTTAATCCTGCCTTTGCATGTTGAACTGCATGATTTCCAGAAAGAGCACCTAGAGTATTAATATATTTTTCTGTATTTAAAAGTTTCCAAAGTTTTTTAGACAAATTTTTAGAGACTGTATATTCAACATTGAATGTTCCCCTTAATTTTTCAACATCCTCTTCCGTATAATTTGAAATAATATTTTCTAACTTTTTCTTCTCTAAAATATCTAAAGGCATCTCATCAAGCCTTGGATGAGTTGTTCAGATCATTTTCACCAGAAGAACCCCAGTCTTGATCATCCTCTCTAACGTACACACCATGCTGTTTAAATTGATTTGAGCTTTCCTCATGTTTTTTAAGACCAAGTTTTTCTTCAAGATATTTAACAAAATCAGTTCCAGTCATAATAAACCTGTAAATTAGTTAATAAATTTACAATATTTTCATTTGTAGCAATTTTAAATAAAAATGCTTATTTTACTTGCAAATTTGTAATTATTTTTTATAAAAATAATTTACTATTTGTAAATTTTGTAAATTATATGGCTGACCAAATTGGGTTTAAGATTAAAAGTGCAAGAAGACGGCTAAATATTAGTCAAGCAAACTTGTCAGAAAAAATTGGTATTTCCCCGAGTTATTTAAATCTTATTGAGTCTGGAAAAAGAAAATTAAGCTTAGATGTTCTACTAAAAATTTCAGAAATTTTAAATTTAGACATCAAAGATTTATCCAAGAAGGATAATGTAAATTTAGCATATGATTTACAAGACTTGTTGGGTGATAATCTCTTTGAAGATTTAGATATTACAAATATTGAAGTGAAAGATCTGTCTGAAACGAATCCTTTAATAGCTAAAGCCCTTATAAGACTAGGAGATGTTTATAGAAAAAAGAATAGTGAAACATTTGATAAAGTTGAAGTATTATCAGGTGAAAATTTACAAAATCTTAAAAGTACATTTCCTGGAGAAGTAGTATCAGATTTTTTACAAGAACATCAAAATTATTTTCCGAAATTAGAAGATTTTGCAAGTAGGATATTTGAAAATGTACATAGAGATTTTAGAACACGCTATGTTCTTTTATCTGACTATCTTAAGAAAAAACATAATGTTTCGATTATTGATGTAGTTCCTGAAAAGGATCAAATGTTCTCAAAAAAATATTCTAACGAAAAAAAAATATTATATTTATCAAATTATGTAACTCTTGAGACAAAAAAATTATATTGTGCTGCTCAGATCGCTCAATTTGAGGCTATGAGTATTATAGAGGAATATTTATCAGATTATAACTTCCCATCTGATATTTCGAAAAAACTCACAACTATTTCACTTCTTAACTATACAGCTGCAGCCATTCTAATGCCGTATAAATTATTTTTTGATGAATGTAAAAAATATCGTTACGATATGGAATTACTTCAACATACTTTTGCAGTATCATTTGAACAAGTAGCACATAGGGTGACGTGTTTACAGGATCCTAAAATGAAAGGCATACCATTTCATATGTTAAGAAGTGATATTGCAGGAAATATTTCAAAAAGATTATCTCTATCAGGAATTCAAATTCCTCGTTATGGAGGTGCATGCCCTAGGTGGAATATTTATTCAGCTTTTATGTCTCCAGGAAAGATTCATTCTGCAATATCTAAAATGCCGGATGGAGAAAAATATGTTTGTATTGCAAGAACTGTTGAGAAAGGGATCGGGGGTTATGGAATGTATAAATCTATCTTAAGCATAGGGCTTGGCTGTGAGATTAAATATGCAAAAGATTTTGTATACTCTGATAGTCTTAATTTAAAAGATGAAAATGCTGCAATTCCAATAGGTGTAAATTGTAGAACTTGTCCTAGAATGGAGTGTCAACAAAGAGCCTTCCCTCCAGTAAATAAAGATCTAAGTATAAATCTTAACAAACGTGGAATTTCAGTTTACGTAGGCGATTAATGCTTTCACTTTCAAACGTTTTATCGCGCTCAAAAAGCCCTTATCTTCTTCAACACAAAAATAATCCAGTGCACTGGCAATTATGGGATAGATCCATTTTTGAACTTTCAAAAAAATACAACAAACCGATACTTTTAAGCGTTGGTTACGCCTCATGTCACTGGTGTCATGTAATGGCCCACGAATCTTTTGAAGATCTTGAGACATCAGTTTTAATGAACCAAAATTTTATCAATGTTAAAGTTGATAGAGAAGAAAGACCAGATGTTGATTTTATTTTTCAAACTTGTCATCAAATTTTTAATCACCGAGGAGGCTGGCCTCTTACAATGTTTTTGGATGAAAACGGATATCCATTTATGGCAGGGACCTATTTTCCAAAAGAAGAAAAATATGGAATGCCGCCTTTTAAAGATGTGCTTAAGCAAGTATCTGAAATATATTCGACAGATAAGAGCACAATCCTTCAGCAAGGTCCTAAGTTTAAAGAATATCTTACAATTCCAAAAAGCTCAGTTACAAAACAAAATTTAGATTCATTTATTGATAGATTCATTTCCGAATTAGACTCAACTAAAGGAGGATTTAAGGGAGCACCAAAGTTTCCAATTCTTTATATATACGACTCTATTTTTCATT
>Ga0194125_10009488_pt1 | contig 13489 bp, 15 predicted proteins | sample TA2KigC250mmetaG_FD_148626 | JGI IMG/M metagenome (GOLD analysis project Ga0194125, IMG submission 148626) | Freshwater microbial communities from Lake Tanganyika, Tanzania - TA2015034 Kigoma Deep Cast 250m | ecosystem: Environmental > Aquatic > Freshwater > Lake | place: Tanzania: Lake... | reverse complement strand
CAGCCGTTCGTCCTTGGCGGCTTACGCGAGCGTCAGGTCGTCCAGCTTGACCTTGTAGGTCTTCTTGCCTTCCTTGACCTGGGCGAACTTGTCCTTGATGCTCTGGACTTCGCCGGTGTGCTCGTCGCCGTCATCGTCGGTCCAGTTGACTTCGGAGCCCTCTTCGATCACGCCGGGCTCCTCTTCCGGCTCTTCCTCGCCCGCGTCGGCCAGCGTCAGGTCGGAGAGCTTCACCGAGTGCTCATCACCGTCCTCGTCCTCGACCGTGGCCTTCTTGCCCTTGATCTCGGTGACGGTGCCGCGTTTCTCGTCGCCATCGTCGTCCTCCCACGTGACCTCGGAGCCTTCCTCGATCTCGCCGGTGGACTCTTCGGGCTCTTCGTCCTTGGCCTTCTTGCCCGACTTCCCGGCCTTGCCGTCCTTCGGGGCGTCCTCGTCATCGTCCGACATAGACTTCAGCACTTCGGCCTTCACGGCATCCCGCAGGGCGTCCTCGTCGTCGTAGTCGTCCGGCTCCACGTCCAGGTCCTCGCGGATGATGAAATTCCGTAATTGGCTCAGCGACATTTCCTTCAGCTTCTTCAAGTCCAATCTCCTGAATTTGTGACTTCCGTTTCCGTCGGTCTCCTCGCCCGTTTGCAAAAAGACCTTTTTCAATTCGTCGTAGGGCATCACCTTGACCACGTCGTCCAGGCAATGCACCTTCTTGAGCATGTCGTCCGGATCGTAGTCCTTCACCCGCTCCACGAAATCGATCCGGCTGACATCGTAGAAGCTGCGGCCCGAGAGCTTCTTCTCCTTCAACGCCAGCCGCAGGGTTTTGCCTCCTTCAAATTCGCACCAGTCTTTTCGTTCCTCGGCATACTCCTCGTCCTCCAGGGACTCCAGCAGGAGTTCGCCGAACAGCTTCCATGAGATGTCCCAAATCTGGACGCCATCCTTGCGGTTGTTCGTGTCGATGACGTTGAACAACTGCCGCCGCTTGGGACGCAAGGCCACAATCAATTCCTCGTTGGCGTCCGGGTCTTCCCGCAGCTTCTGCAAATGCTCGCAGATGGGGCAGGGCAGCTTGCCGCGGCTGGTCTCACGCGGGCAGACGTAGGTGTTGTTGTCCGGCCCGATGCCGCGATGCACCCAGAACGTCCGCTCGAAATGGAACATGCCCGGATCGGCGAAGGGATTGCCCTTGCCGACCTCGAAGGGCAGGATGTCCAGCTTCAGCGGCGTGTCGCTCTTGATCTGGAACATCTTGGCGTCTTTCGGGAGTTTGAGGCTTGTGCTCGTGTAGAGTTCCCCAGCCCGGCGGTTGGCCTCCGCTCCCGTGCGGGACGCCATGCCCCGCTTATACCTGCTTCGATCTCTGTCGCGTCTTGTCTCCATATCTCCAATTCCAAAAAGGGCTTCCAACCGTCACGTTCGATCATCTCTCATTATCGTATGTCCGTCGCACCCCCTTTCTGCCAATCACTCGCCGTTTGCCACTATACCATCCCAAGGCTCCGAACCGCATGATATGGTAGACGATGTACGGAGCGACGACGATGCTGCCCAGGATAGCGACTCCCAGCCACAACACACTCATTTGCCGCCCCGATCCTTCACCGTCCGACGCATACGCATATCATCGACCATGCCCTTATTATCGCCCTTGGCTTTCGGCTCGCTGAAGTAGTTCATGCCATGCAGCCGCACCAGATTCTCCAGAGCGTCTTTGCGATGCCGCAGGGACTCCACCGCCGCGTCCATCACATCCATATGGTGCTTGGCGTCGAATACGGCTTGCTCCGCTTCCCGGTAGGTCTTGTTGCGGATGACGGCGGCAGAGATGGCGGCCTCGGTGGTCCGCTCCTCCATCGCAGCAGCCTTTTGCCGGATGCGGTTGTCCTGCTCGGCGGCCACGACTTTGAGATTGGCTTTCGCCTCTTCAAATCGTCGCCGGGCGTCCGCCGCCTGAATCGCGTATCGCATGAAGAATCGGGGCTGATTGAGCCATTCTCGGTCCAGCAGGTTCGGATCAATGTCCAGGATTTTGAATTCGTCGGCGTCTATGGTCTTGTTCGGTTTCATCTTCTTTTCTCCAACCTTTGCCCTATATCCCTATTATCGTAGAGCCATCGCCCACGCGGGATTTTATTTGCCGTTGACCGCCTCCCAACACGCCATTTGGAGCCCGGCGTTGCCCGTGTCATAGAAGTTCCGCTCAAAGCAGCACTGAATCTGGAATGCCTTACCCGCCATCTTTCCGCCGCCCAGCACCACGCTCCGCATGTATCCCAGTACCATCCGTCGTAGTCCTTCCGGCTCTTCCCCCTCCATTTCCTTCAGCAGCTTGGCGATAGCGGACCAGTCCGGGCGGAAATTCAGCAGCAGACGGCATAAGTTGATAGCCTGCGTTTTCTGGACCGTCTCGATAGCTTCCAGCATTTCCTCTTCGGAGTCCAGACGCAAAACGGTTTCCAAAAACACCAGAGCCTCTCTGGCTGATCCCTCCGCGTTTTTCACGATTTTCGTGAACACTTCGTCGTCGATGTCCTTGCGGCTCTCTTTAGCCGCGGTGGATACGAGCAATTCCGTCATCACGTCATCGCCTATCGGCTTCAGTTCTATCTTCGTGCAGCGACTCCGCAAAGTCTTCTGCATCTTCAGAGGGTCTGTGGTAGCGAGGATATACCACATGTAGTTGGGGATCTTCTCTGTCGGTTTCAGCAGGGCGTCCTCAGCATTCTTGGACATGCGATGGCATTCGTCCAGAAATATCACCTTGGATTTCCCTTGTATGGGATATGTCCGTCCTAGTCGGCGAATCGCTCGAATGTCATCCACTCCTGATAGATCGGCAATGTCATACTCATGGAATTCGCTCGGATGGCATTTCACCATTTTGCCGATGATGTACGCCAGCGTGGTTTTTCCGCATCCGGCCGGACCAGTGAGCATGATAGCGTGAGGGACTTCCCCTTTTTTCATCATCGACTTCAGCACCGTCACGGCGGACGATTGGCCCACCACTTCGTCCAGGTCTTTCGGTCGGTATCGTTTGTATAGCTCGGTCATACTATCCCTTTCACGTCTCTTTTCCTCATAACGCTTTGCACGTTCAACACAGCCTGCTTGTAGTAGGACCTTTTCAATTCGATGCCGACGGCCCTGCGGTGATTCTTCACCGCCACGTAGACTTCGCTGCCCACGCCCATGAACGGAGTCAATACCACGTCGCCGGGAGCGGACCATAAAGCCACGCACCGCTCGATCACGTCAAGCTGGAGCGGGCATATATGTTTCTCGTCGTCTCCGTCCTTCGCCTGCCGGTGGGGCAGAACGTATGTCTGCCGGATATCGAACCATACTGGGCTGGCATACTGCTGCCATATCCAGTGGCTCCGCTTGTTGGTCTTCTGGTCCCCCTTGAACCTGATCCACTTGTCCAGGATTCGCGGGACGGAGCGGGAGCCCGCGTACTCCGTCAAGCCGTACTTGTGCGTGATGGGCTTGGGATTCTCTCCCGGCTTGCGGAATGCCAGTAGGTAGTCGGCGATTCCGATGCTACATATAGAGGAATCCTTGACGATCTGCTTGTGGGCAAGCTGAATGGATTTCGTCCGGGTGGCGGCGATCAGAGGGTCTTTCCATATGCAGACCCGGCCATGAAACACGAAGCCCTTGCAGCGAAACGCTTCCACCAGATTGCCGGGAAAGTCCCAGATGCCGATTTCCTCTCCGGATTTCTTGAACGTGGGAAGGTCCATGCAATGCACGGCGACGATCCGACCGGGAGACAGGAGGCGGTAAAGCTGATTCACCAGAAATTGGAAGTGCTTGAAAAACTCCTTATTGGACTTGGAATTACCCATGTCCTTTGGATTGTCGGAGTAGGAGTATAGCGACGCAAAAGGCGGCGAGAACACCGACAGTCCCACGCTGCTGTCCGGCAGGTCCGGCAGGACTTCGCAGCAATCCCCACAGTACAAGGAGTAATCTTTCGTCTGTATCTGGTCTATCACAGCCAAGAGGGCACCTTCACTTTCTGTCCTTTATTATCTTTTTCCTTTTTCCCGGTCTGGAATTCGGCCATGTTGCGGATGATCCCATCGTACATCTCGTTGGCCTGCCGCTCCTTCCGCAGCATGTTTTGCACCATGCGGGACTGCCGGTCGCTCGACACGATATAGCAATGGACTTCCCGCCTCTGCCCGAACCGCCAGCACCGCCGCACGCACTGGTAGAACTTCTCGTAGGAGTCGTCGGGGAAGTACGTCACGTTCCAACAATGCTGCCAATTCATCCCGAACCCGCCGATCTTCGGCTTGGTGATGAGATGCTTGACTTTCCCTTCCACGAACGCGACGAACCGCTCCTCTTTCTCCTCGTCGCTCATGGAGCCAGAAACCTGCACGGCGTCCGGCACGATCTTTTCCAGCAAATCCGCCTCCGAATTCAAATGGCCCCAGATCAGCCAGGGCTCTTTTCGCTTGGCCTGGACAATCTCCGCGACCTTTCCGCAGCGGATGTCCAAAGACGCTTTCCGCTCTTGCCTCTGCTCGTCCATCGTGACGGCGGGACGGACGATCAGGCTTTTGGAACCGATGGGAGATTCCACCACTTCCCGCAGCATGTGGATCGGCGGGAGCTTGAATTTGCCGTCATCGTATCCGAGATCGGACGGCCTTCGTATCGCCTTGGCCCAAGTGCTCACCCATTCCCAGAACCGCCGCTTGGCGTGGGATTTCAGCACCCATTGGCTTGTGTCATCTCCCATATGGGTGAAGAACATGGCGAGCATCTGGTTGTAGGTCATCGTGCCCAACGCTTCCGCCGACGTGCCCAACTCCATGAAGTCGTTCGGGGCCGGAGTGGCGGTGCAGAGCAGGCGATATTTGATCTTGCGGACGAATTCCGTTATCAGGTGTCGGGTCTTGGCGTCCTCGTGTTTCAAAATACTTGATTCATCCGCCACGAATCCGTCGTAGTCGGACGGATCGAACAGCTTGAGCCGTTCGTAGTTGGTGACGGTGATGCTCTTCTTGGGCTTGCCGTCCGGGCTTCGTTTGGCCTGGATATGAAACTTTTCAGCCTCTCGCAAGGTTTGGTGGGACACGGACAATGGCGTAGCGATCAGCACCCGGCCGCTCGTCTTGCGGACCACGTTCTCCGCCCATACAAGCTGGATAGGCGTTTTGCCCAATCCACAATCGGCGAAAATCGCCGCTCTCCCTTTGCGGATGGCCCATTCCGTCAGGTCCTTTTGGAAGTCGAACAGGAAGTCCGGCATCCACAAAGGTTTGAACCCGGACTGATTATCCCGCCATTCTTTCGTCTGTAGGAAATCGGAGTAGTTCATCGTTTCTTACCAGCGTATTTGCAGGCTTTCCCTTTCTTGCAGCATCGGCCCGTTCGTATATTCTCATGAGTACAAGCGGGAAGATGGAGCAACGGGCAAAAGCATAACGGTTGTCTGTTTTTCATATCTGAATTTCCTTTTTCTCATACCACGATTTTCCCGGCGGAGCGGCTTCGCATTCAATACGAAGGGGCACACATATCCACTTCCAATGCCTGGCCAAATCCACCGTCGTCACCTGCTTCACGATCTCGATCACGTCCTTCAACTCCCGCACCAACACGTCCATGAGCATGGAGTCGTGAATTTGCCCCACGATGAGGCTCTTCATCTTATATTTTCGCAGGAGCTTATGCACCCGGATCAAAGACCATAGCAGGCAATGGAAAGCGGACCCTTGTATGGGATAATTCACAGCCTGCTTCCGATCCATCATCGTCTGGCAACGAAAGCCCGTCAGCGTATCGAAATATCCTTTCTCAATGTACGCTTCATTCCAGTCCCGCTTCCACTGGTCGTAGACTTTGAAGCGGTTGTGCCAGAAGTCGTCCTCCACCGCCTTGATATGGGCCTCGAAGGTTCCCGGCCGCGGGTCCCGCTCTTCCGGATCACAAGCTCCCCGCCCTTTGATCCCCTGCCGTCGCAGATGATCCTTCAGGGATTTTCCATCTATCGTGCGGAGATTCATTTCACTTATGCCAAGCCACAAGTCTTTCGCCATCGCCTTGTACCAGTTGCCGTAGAAGGCGGGAAAAACGAAACGGTTCTTGGCTACGTAGCGGATGTCCTTTGCCCGCTTGGCTTCTTCCTTTGTATCGTTTTGAGGGGTGAGTTCTTTGCGGGAGATGATATAGCACTGCTCCGCCATATCCCGGTGCATATCGGTTTTAGTGTCGGTGACGTACTTGATGAGCACCGGGTCTCTGTTGTAGCAGGCGGAAATGGAGACTTCGATCCCCTTGAAATCGAACTCCACCAGTTGCCGGTTGCCGGGACGCGGGATAAAGGCGGAACGGATCAGCTTGGCGACTTCGGGGCGGCGAATAGGGAAATTCTGGAAATTGGGGTCCGACGACGAACTTCGCAAAGAATCCGCGAGATGGAGGTGATAGAAAGCGTGCAACAGCCCCTCGCACGTCTCCCGCTCGATATTCCGCAGGTAGGTGTTCAGGGCCTTCTTCCACCGCTCCGTCTCCAGGTATTGCTTGACGAACGGGATGTTGAGGTTCCGCAAAGCCGCATCGTCGGTGACAGGCCGTCCTTCCGGGTATCGGTCGGTAGGCTTGGTCCGATCCTTGCACGGAGTCTCCATCACGTCGAAGATGATCGTCCCCAACTGCTCCCGGCTGCCGAGATTGGTCTTGGTCCCGAATCGCCTCTGCCACTTGGCGTATACCGGATCGCCCAGCAGGGACTCCCGGCACTTGGCGATGTTGGCCTTGCACTCCTCTTTCGCTCGGGCCATATACTCCAAGTCCACGCAGATGCCGTTGGCTTCCACTTCGGACAGGGCGATAGCCCCTTCGTGGAAGAGTTTGTATCCTTCGTGAGTGATGGGAGCGAAGATCATAGAGCGTCTTTGATATTCAGTTTCTCAGCCAGTTTCCGAAGAGCGTTGGCGGGAGTGTTTCCGAAAGCAGTCAGATGATTGTAAATCGGATCATTCTTGTTTGGATCGGTACATGTAGCAGACCACTTCAAATGAGTCTTGCTCTCCCCTTGCCATCTGAGTGTGAAATCCTGTACGCCTCGAATGGAGCGAATACGCTCCATGAGTATAGTCTCAGAATATCCGAGTTCAAAATCTGTTCCCAACTTTCCCATATCAGCACACTCCCGTAGCGTTAATGTTTTGCCGTTCCATCTGCCGGACCTGCCGCTTGCACACTTCCCATTCCGTGCGGGAGTCCATCCCGCAGTACCGCAGCAGGTCCCGCAGATCCAGTTCTCTTATTCTGTTCAGGTGCTTGCTCTTGCCGGATTCCAGGTACTTGTCCACGTGCTCGTCCCAGCATTTCACCCCACACTGGACGAACGCTTGGAACTTTACGCTGGTGATGCCATCTCTATTATCGAGCACATGGGCCGCGATCATCGTGTCCCAGTACCAATTGCGGACGGGATGCCGGAGGAAATATCGAGTCCAACGGTCCTCAAACTTCATATTGGACGCGACCTTACCCGGAACACTTCTCCACATTTCGCTCGTGGCATCGATGGCCTCTCCTGCCCAAGGATACGCGATGGTCCAAGAGCCTATCGACATAGAGCAGCAAATGATTTCCGCTCCGGCGTATTCCGGCTTGAGGCAGTTGGTTTCGTAGTCGGCGGCGATGGGGACGCTCTTGCGTTCCGCCTGCCGGATCATTTCCCGGATGGATTTCGCCGCTTCGGACGGTCGGAAAATCCGCTCCACTTCGCTCGGCCAGTCCGGCACGATATCCCACGGTTTCTTCTTCAGCTTTATCGCCCGTTCCAGGTCCTGCCGGAATTTCATTTCCAGCGTCGGTCCCGGCTGGCGGATCAAATAGGCGGGATGGAACGTCGGGCATACCCAGGCGTTGATGACTTGGCTCGGTATACGCCAACTTCCCCACGTGCCCGCCTGCCCCACTTCATCTTTCCACAGATGCGGGATAAGGCTCTTGCACGCCGTTCCGCCCAGCAGGATCACAACATTGGGAGAAAGTCCCTTGATCGTCCGCAATAGATTCGGCCGGCACGCTTCAATCATCGGCATGAGGTTGGACGGGAGCTTGTTGCCGGGCGGGCGGCACCGGAGGGAGTTGTCCCACCAGCAGTCCTCATCCGGCTCCAAGCCGAATTCCGTCAGGATGTCCCGCAGGTACTGGCCGGACTCCCCGATGAATTGCTTACCCCTTTGCTTCGTGTCCGGGTCCACGTACTCGTCCTCTTGCCGTCCCGGTGCTTCGCCGATAATGAGGATCTTCTTTTTGCCTTGGCCGGTTGGGAGCATCCGGGGAGCCTTGCACGTCTTGTACAACCCGCACTGGCCGCAGCGGGGGATCATGCTGTCCGCCTTGCGGGTGACCGTCACCTGCTCTGCCGTGAAGAATCCGTGTTTCATAGTTTTTACGCTAAAAACGCGGTTTCCTACTCTTCGGCCTCTTCCACAACCTCTTCGCCCGATTCTTCTTGCCCGCCCGCCTCCCGATCATCCACCGTGGTCAATCCGGTAATGAAGGTGAATTTGCCGGATTTAACCTTGAGCGTATTGGCCGTCACCCAGGCTTCCGTATGCTTCTTGCACAGGTCGGACAGGAGCTTGGGCGAAATAAAGAACTTCAGCGGCGGGCCGTCGTAGGACACCTTCTTGGGCTCCTGGTGGTCCCCGCTCACGCCCGTCCCTACGATCCATACCTCGTTCCGCTTCAGCTTCACCAGTACTTCGTCATCGTCCGCGTTCTCGCGGGAAAACACCGCCGCCCGCTCCACTGCCGCATCCATCCCACGCGGCAGGTCGATCCGCTTGCCCGCGATCTTCAGGGCCTTGCCGGTGTCTGGGTAGTCCTCCTTGCCCGTCCCCTGCTGGCAGGACAAGACCACCCCCGCCGTGTTCTTGAATTGGAGCCACTTCTCGCTGACGCATACGTGAGTCATGCCCAACGCCACGACGTGTTTGATGGATTCCTTGTGGATGATCGCGTCGGACTTCAGCGGGACCCTGCAGCGGAAATGACCCACGCGGGATTCGCCGATGGCCTCCACCCGCTCCGGATGGATATGCACGTACACGTCCAACTTGTCCTCGTCCTTGCCGCAGCAGCGATGCACCATATCCACTGCGTCCAGGAAGTCGGGCGGGAGCCGCACCCAGCCGGACGGCTTGGGGATGTCTCCGTAGGGGAGCGTGACCTTGGCCTCTATGAGCACGCGGGTCCGCCGCTTGCCCTTGCCGCGGATGACGAGCTTGCCCTCTTCGGCGGATATGTCCAACGTATCCTCCGGACGTGCCCGCAGGATGTCCAGCAGCGGCTTGGCGGGGACGGCTCCGACGATTTCCAGCGGGCATTTCATCCAGCAGGCCGTGGGCTCATGGAAGGTGACGACTTTGCCGTTGTCGAAGCAAAAGCAGTCGCTCTGCTCCACAATGGGGCGTGGACTCAAGCCCGGCGTCACGGCGGTGAGGATCTTCAGCAGTTCTTCACGATTGATCTTGGACATTTATTCTCCTTTTCCTGGCTCGTACCATTTGCATAAACCATTTCTTTGTCTGCCCCTTATTATCTTGCATCTCCACGAAGGTCAGCATTGCGTTCTTCTCTCTCTCACCGAACAGGTCCGAGACTCGTGGGCTTTCACGGAAAATGCCGGTATGGTAGACGATCATCGTCGTTTATTCCAAAGCATGAGGACAACCGTTTGGTCCGCTCAGCCTGGGAGCAGAACGAGGTCATCACGTTCATCTTTGCTCTCTCTCTCTGGTGACAGAGCAGGTTCCGGATGCCCCGCAGTTCATTGGTCACTCCTGAATGATAGACAACACTTGTGATGGATCTTTCGTGCTCGAACTACCCGCAGGAACCGAGTCTGGGGCTTGCTCCGATTATCAAAGAAACTCCACATGATGTTTGCTCTCTCTCTCAGTATGTCCTGCGGATATTCTCCACGTTGGGAATGTCCACCATAATACACAATCATTTCCGTCGTTTTCTCCGGGCCTGCCAGATACGTCGAAGGACTTTCTCCGGTCGATGCAGATTGTCAATGAAGGTAAGCATGATTCTCGTTCCTCGGAGCAGGTTGGGTATTCGGGCTTTCTCATGGGTCCCTCCCGAATAGTAAATCAGCATAACGGACGCCTTTTTCTGCTTCTCCAAATGCGACGGAACCATCGTCCTGTTGAACACTTATTGCTGTCCACTTCGACATAAGTTAGCATAACGTTTCTACTTTCTCTCTTGATAATCTCTCCGGACCAGTCTGTTGGTTTGTTGGAGCCTGAATAGTATATTCTCATCATTTAATCCTGCTCCGAACAATAGCTTTTATTCTCTCTCTCGTAGACCGATGGGAATTCCGCTGTTTCCAATCGTGAAAGCTAATCATCACACTCAAGCCATCCACCCAATTCTCAGCTTCGTGTCCCTTCTTCCTGTAGGCTCCAGAGTGGTAAATCAACATTTCTTAGCTCTGCTCCTACGAACACTGTCAATCCACTTTTGGGGCTTTTTGCCTGCTCCGGTGAACAGATAACTCGTCATAATCGTTTTCATCTTCATGGGAATATCCGGGGTGGCTCTGAGCCACCCCGGAGGGCCTCCATCACCGGAAAAATAAATCACCACAGCAAAGACCTCTTCTGCTTCCGGACCAAACGAAACGGCCAGGGCCATTCCGGCAAACTCTCCCGCAGCTTCTCGAAGAACAGGAGATTGGCTTTGACCCGGAGATAGCGATTATTAAGCACTCCAGAATCGGGCTTGTTTTTATCCCCTAACGGCACTTCGATCAAGTCCAACCACTCCTGTAGAATCTTTTGCTCTGCCAGACCCAACGTGAGATAGTGCCGTCCGGACTCTCCCTTCTTACTGGACTTAGTAGAGACGGCAATGATGTACGGGTTCTGCTGGAAGGTGAATTTCCCCTGCCGTTTGTGGGGGACCAGGATATTGCCGAATCCCCCCACCTTGAGCCACGTGGTGCTGTCCACGCTCCACCAGGGATAGTGGATCATCAAGTGATAATTTGTGACCCCGAAGCCATGCACCTTGACGCGGGGGAGTCGTTTCGGAGTGTCACATATGTAATCGAAGCACTTGTTGATCCAGGCGGTACAGCCCGGCTTCCCCATCTTCCCTACCAGACCACCCAAGCCGATCAGATCATAACCATTTTCGATGTAATGTCGAAGCCATTTCAGGTCCGGATCTGTGCCGTAGTGGACAACCGGAACGGGCTTTAAGCCGTGTCGTTCCAACCACTGCTGATTCCTCCACGTCAATTCAGCGTTACCGATCACGTCTACGTTGGCGTAGAGGTCAATGGCAATATGGTATTTCTTCACGAACAGGACATACCGCTGCATGTACTTCCAGAATTCGGCGGTATTGTAAAAGTCCCAGAGGCTTCGGCCGGTCTTGGCGGCGAAGGCAAGGGCCTTGGGTCGGAGACTGAATGCTCCACTATCGAGAAAATGACTGGCTACGTCCATTCTTTTACTCTCTCTGCTAACAACGTCCGGAACTTCTCGGTCATGCTACGGGACTGCAAATCGTAGGAGAGCATAACCGTCTTAAACGTGGACATTCCTTTGGGGGACTGTCGTATCGTTGCCGGAGCAGTAAACAATCACTTCTGCCTCTTTTTTCTACGACTCTTGTGCATGGGGCGAATACGCTTGTTCAGCCAGTCCCCGATGGAGTACCCAAAGGCCAGCATTACATTTGCTCTCTCTCTCAGGATGTCCTCCACGTTGTCCCCTTTAACCAGCAGGGTCCCGGAGTAGTAGACTTTCATCTAATCACTTCCCCACGATAATACCCGTCAGGCTTGGGACCGAACAACCATTTGTATAACCTTTTCAGCAAATACATCATTCCATTATCCCTTCACCATCGCCAGAAACTCGGCTCGTGTCCGGGCATCATCCAGGAACGCTCCTCGCAGACTGGACGTGACCATCACACTATCCTGTTTCTGGACACCCCGGCAGGTCATGCATAAATGCTGAGCCTCCAATATACACGCCACTCCCTTCGGCTGAAGATGATCCATTAGGCACTCCGTCACCTGCTGCCCGATCCGCTCTTGAATCTGGAGCCTCCGGGCGTAGATTTCCAGAATACGGGCTAATTTGCTCACTCCGATCACCTTGCCATTCGGGATGTAAGCGATATGAGCCTTGCCGATGAAGGGAAGCATATGATGTTCACACGTGCTGCTGAATTCGCAGTTTTTCAGCAATACCATTTCATCACAAGCCCCGTCCTTGAATACCTTCATCACATCCTCGGGCTTCTGCTGATACCCGCTGAACAGTGTAGCGTAGGATCGAATAACCCGTTTGGGCGTCTCTCGCAGCCCTTCCCGCTCCGGGTCCTCTCCGATGTACTGGAGCAGCCGGACAATATTCTGCATAGGGGCATCTTCTTGTCCCATCCGTTCCCACGGGAAGGATACCCATTGTCCGTTCATCCCTTCCCGATTCTTGTCCAGAAGAACGTAAAAGGGCTTGCTCGGATAGGCCACCCGATATTGCTTATACGTGGCTCCACTGTCGATTAGGTCGTCGATGATGACAGTAGCATCGTTCGGCATCTCACAGAGATCCACCGGACGATCCAGTATCCCTGCCACAATCAGAGCCGGATAGATGCCGCCACGGGGAACACCATATAGCCGGATATCTCCGGTGGGGAATTGCTGGATGATGTCCTCAGCGATCTTCTGGCAGTGACGGAATACACCCATCCAAGATATGTCAATCTTTTCCATGCTCAGCGGCTCTCCTCGTAGGCAATCGGGTCGATGGCGTGATTCTTGACGAAGGCTTCCCGTCGTTCGACACAGCTTCCACAACGACCGCACGCCACGTCCTGTTCCTTATAGCATGTCCGGGTCAACTGGTACGGGACTTTCAACCGAAGTCCCTGAGCCACGATGTCGATCTTGCTCCATTGCAGGAAGGGTGTGATAACGCTAACTTGTCCTTCCGTCGCTTCCTCTACCGTCGCCCGCAGATGCTGGATGAAGTTGGGTCGGCAGTCTGGGTAGATAGCATGATCCCCGGCGTGGACGCCCAGAGCCACAACCGACGCTCCGATGGTCTGGGCAAGGCCGGTCAGCACAGAGGCGAAGATGAGATTACGTCCCGGCACCACCGTCTGTTTCATACTCTCGGCTTCGTAGTGGCCTTCTGGGATGAGTCCTCCGCCTCGCAGTAGGTTGGACTTGAAGGAGGTAAACACGTCCTTCAAGTCGAAGATATACCACGGACACAACAGACCATAATGAGTGACGATCTTCTTGGCGGCGTCCAATTCATACTCGCCGTGCTTGCTCCCGTAGTTGAAGGAGACCGGCACCACGTCGAACTTCATTTCCTTCAGCATCCAGGCGAGCAGGGTAGTCGAATCCAATCCGCCGGACAATGACAACACAGCTTTCGTTCTCATACACTCTAACCTT
>Ga0194125_10009485_pt1 | contig 13494 bp, 9 predicted proteins | sample TA2KigC250mmetaG_FD_148626 | JGI IMG/M metagenome (GOLD analysis project Ga0194125, IMG submission 148626) | Freshwater microbial communities from Lake Tanganyika, Tanzania - TA2015034 Kigoma Deep Cast 250m | ecosystem: Environmental > Aquatic > Freshwater > Lake | place: Tanzania: Lake... | reverse complement strand
GATGAGCCCCTTCTTCACGGCCCATTCCGTGGCCGTCGGCTGGCCGCCGGGCATCTGCTTCGCGGTCATCTCGAAGCCCATCTTCCCCTCGAAGGCCTCGCCCGCCCAGCCCATCCCCGCCAGGGCCACGGACGCCAGCGCCACCCACGCCACTCGCCGCAGCATTCCGCCGCTCATGCGCATCTCCTTACCGTGCCTCCCTTAGCCGCCCACATGCGAAACTCTACCATATTCCGCGTCGCGGATCAAACGCGGCACGAACGCGGCTTGACACGCTGCTGAGTGTGCGGGTAGACTCCCCTCTGCCACTTCGGGAGCATGACGGAGACCAGCATGCACGCTACAGCGTTCTTGGGTTGGCTTGCAGGCGCGATGGCGCTGGCGGCTGCCGTGGCCGCCGAGCGCCCAGATGTGGGGAAATCGCGTGTCCCGGCCTGGGACGCCCGCGGCCTCGGGCCGCTGCCGAGGCAGGGCATCGCCTGCCTGGACGTGAGCGACGACGGGCGCTTCGTGGCCGTGGGCACCATCGCCGCGCCCGGCGAGCCGAACCTCTTCGTGCTCGACGACAAGGGCAAGATCGTTCAGCAGCACCGCGCGGGTCTGCGATGGCTGAACGAGGTCTCCGTGTCGAACGACGGCAGCTTCGTCGCGGCGCTCTGCACCACGCCCGAGGGCACGGCGGGCGATTCGCCCCGCCTCTACGCCTTCCTGCGTGGCAAGGAGTTGACACAGGTCTCGCCGGCCTTCAGGCTGCGCGATTTCCGGCCGGGCGGCTTCCTCTTCCACTATGGCGACCACTCGAACCACCTGCCGCGCGTGGCTCAGCGGGCAGGCGACGAATGGGTCGTAGCCGGCGACGACCGCCTCTGGTGGCTCTCGCCTACTGAGGCAACGGCCCAGATCGCGCACCTCGGGAGCGGCGTGACGACCGCCTTCGCCGCGAGCCGGAGCGGGCGTGCCGTGGTCGGCCGCTTCCTCGGCCTCGGCGAGCAAGCCGCCAAGCTCCCCAATCTCCTCGTCCTCGAACGCGGCAAGGCAAAGCCCGTCTGGACCCGCCCCGTCAGCACGGATGTGGCCCCCTCGCCGGCGCCAGAGAAAGGGGTCTACGGCCCCCCTGCGCCACCCTATGAGGACCGCAAGTTCAGCGTCCCACTCGCCGTGGCGATTGATGCCGAAGGCGAGCAGGTGGCCGTGGCCGACTATGAGGGCTGGCAGCGGGTCTTCCGCCCGCGCGATGGCGGCGCCGAGTTCCCCTCCGTGCCCCGCGTCATGCCCTCGCGGCCGACCATCCACGTCTACGACGCCGATGGCAAGGTCATCTGCCGCATCGGCCCCGAACGCTTCAAGGAGCCGTTCTGGTGCGACCTCGCCTTCTCGCCCGACGGCAAGCAACTGCTCATCTCGCTCCACATGTGGCCCTCTCGCGGCCTCGGCGGCCGGCCGTTCCTCCCCGCCGATGAGGCGGCAGACACGCCCTATGTCCTCGACATTGCCAAAGCGGCCATTCAGCCGATGCCAGCCCGCCGGCCCCCAGGCATCGTGTGGGTCTTCTCCGATGGCGAGCGCCTCGCCATCGCCACAGCCGCTGGCGTCGTGGAGATGTATGACGCGCCTGACAAGGTGGTTTGGCGGACCGACCTGAATGAGGCCGTCCCGCCCGGCGACAAGCCGTGGACGAAGAAGCAGCAGCCGGGGAAGATCGCGCCAGGCATCTGGCGCACCAACGGCGGCTTCGCCCACAGCGACCTCGGCTCGCAATTGGTCATCGAGGCGCCCGACGGCCTGATCCTGATTGACCCCAACGCGGGCGCGTCGTTCGAGCAGAACTGGGCGCGGATTCAGGGGGCGGGCCTCGACCCGATGAAGCTCCGCTACGTGCTCCTCACCCACGAGCACGGCGACCACGCCCCCGGCTCCTATCTGTGGCGGGTCACGACCGGCGCACAGGTGGTCGCCAGCGCCGAGATGGCTTACATCCTCCAGCACCACCTGCCCAGCGAGACCGGCTACGGCTTCCACCCGCCGAATCCCGTGGACATCGCCCTCACCGAGGATAAGGAACTGGACCTCGCCGGCCTGAAGGTGAAGGCCATTCGGCTGCCTGGCCACACCTACGGCTCGATGGGCTACGTCTTTGCAAAGGAGGGCAGGACCTACGTGGCAACGGGCGACCTGATCATGCCGGGCGGCGTGCTCGGCTATTCGGGCAGCTTCGACTTCAGCGCGGAGAACGTGCTCGCCGGCCTGCGAAAGCTCGCCGCTCTGACGCCCGACGAGGTGCTCGGCGGCCACGGCGGCGGGCCGCCCGACAACTTCATCGCCGCAGGCATCGCCACGGGCGAGGCCACCGGCTGGTCGCGCATGAAGCCCGAAAAGCCCAACCCCCTCTTCGGCTTCAAGCAGGCAAACTACCTCGTCGCCGCCTGGCTCCAGCCCATCCAGGCCGCGGCCTATGGCGACATTGACGGCGACGGGCGGCCCGACGTGGCGGTCCTCGTCCCCAAGGGCAAAGGCTCCGCCATTCTCATCTATCTCAACAAGGGCGGGAAGTTCGCGGAGAAGCCCGATGCCGAGATTGAGCTGCCCGACCTCAGCCGCGGCTGGAAGCTCCGCATGGTCCGCGCGAGCGGAGGCAAGGGGGCCGACCTCTTCGCCTCAAGCGAGAGTCTAGCCTTCCTGCTCATTCCTGAACAGGCACAGCTCAAGTTCCGAACGGTCCCGCTGCCCGGCCTCACGCGCGCATCGCAGGTGATGACGGGGGATTTCAATGGCGACGGGCGGACCGATCTGCTCATCGGCGGGCGCTTCATCGGCGGCTACTCCATCGCCTATCAGGGCGAAGACGGCGTGTTCCGAGTCCGAAGCTACAAGGCCCCTGACCGCGGCTACTTCGGCGTTCAACTGGCCGACGTGAACGGCGACAAGCGCGACGACCTCATCTTCTCCTGCGGCGACATCTTCCTGCGAAAGGCCGACGGCTCATTCGAGGAAACGCCCTCCATCCGCCTCAAGACCCCGTCGGGCTCGGGCGAGCAGGCCGGCTGGGTCTTCCTCGCCGCCGCAGACTTCGACAAGGATGGCTGGACCGACGTGGCGCTCCTGGTCAGCGGCAAAGAAGGCACGATCGTGTCGCTCTACCGCAACACGAAGGACCCGAAGCAGCCCTTCGCCGAGAAGCCGAGCGCCGAGTTCGTTGCCACGGGCTGCGACATCATCCGCGACGGCCCCACCGTGGCCGACTGGAACGCTGACGGCATCCCCGACCTCATCCTGGCCACCCGCGAGAAGCCCTCGGCCCGCATCCTCCTCGGCGCCGCCGCCGACGGCCTCAGCCCCGACCGCGCCGTCACCGTCCCCCTCGACTACTCGCCCCACTTCGACACCCAGCTCGGCGTGGCCGACTTCAACGGCGACGGCCGGCCCGACCTCGCCGGCTTCGGCCCCTCCGCCGCCCAGGCCACCGGCGTCTACGTCTGGCTTCAGCCGTAGGCTCTTCCTCCCTCTCCCTCGGGGAGAGGGGTGGGGTGAGGGTGCTTCGGCTCCCGCAGGTCTCACGGAAGCACCCTCACCCCTGCCCTCCCCCCAAGGGGGAGGGAGGTGAGTCCCTCTCTCGTCAGATACGCGTTGTCATTTCGTCGCGGGCTTGCCGAACTGCTTCCAGTAGAGCTCCTTGAACGGGTTGACCGCGGGGCCAACCGCGTCCTCGTTCTCAAGGCAGGGGAGGACTTCGTCCCACCACTTGTCGTAGGTGGCCTCGAGCCGCTTCACCACGTCGGGGTGCTGGGCGGCGGTGTCGTTCTTCTCGCCGGGGTCGGCCTTGAGGTCGTAGAGCTCCCACTTCGCTCCGCCGCGCGAGACCATGATGTAGTTGCCATGGCGAATACTACAGTGGTCGTGCTTTGATGCCGCGGCCTTGCCGCGCGCCCAACGGCCCACGTGGGTGACCAGGTAGCGGTCGGGCCAGGCAGCCTGCGGGTCGGCGAGCAGGGGCAACAGGCTGAAGCCGTCCAGCTTCACGCCCTCGGGCGCCTTGGCCCCCGCGAGGTCGCAGAAGGTGGGGAAGACGTCCAGGTGGGCAGTCAGCTTCTCCGCGTCGGCCGGCTTGAGGGTGCCGGGCCACCGCCAGAAGCTCGGGACGCGCGTGCCGCCGTGATATGGGGTGCCCTTGCCGCTGCGCATCCCGGCGTTGTAGACGCCGAGGCCCGCCGTGCCGCCGTTGTCGGTCATGAAGATCACCAGCGTGTCGCGCTCGATGTCCAGCTCCTTCAGCCGGGCCAGGAGCTTGCCCACGTTGTCGTCTATGTTCGTGATCATGCCGTAGAACTTCGCCACGTCGCGGCGGCCGGCGCCCTTCTTCTTCCCCTTCGGCTCGGGCTCGGGGAACTTGTCCTTGTACATCGCCTCGTATTCTTCGGGGCAGATGAGGGGGCCGTGGGGGGCGTTGGGCGTGATGTAGGCGAGGAACGGCCCCTTGCCCTTCCTCTCGCCAATCCACTGGATGGCCTGGGCGAAGAAGACGTCGGTGCAGTAGCCATTGGTCTTGACGAACTTGCCGTTGTGGAGGATGGCGGGGTTGAAGTAGGAGTTGCCGGGCGCGTCGCCGCACGAGCCGGCATAGGACTGGCCGATTCCGCCGCAGCCGTGGATGAACATCTCGTCGAAGCCGCGTTTGTCGGGCCAGCGCTCCGGCTCGTCGCCGAGGTGCCACTTGCCGAAGATGCCCGTCGCGTAGCCCGCGGCCTTGAGCAGTTGGACGATTGTGGTTGCCTTCAGGCTCATCCGCTCGCGCTCGGCGATGGTGTGGGTGACGCCGCTCTTGAACTCGTGGCGTCCAGTCATCAGCGAGCACCGGGTGGGGGCGCAGGTGGGGCTGACGTGGAAGTCGGTGAACCGCACGCCCTCGGCGTGCAGGCGGTCGAGGTTGGGCGTCTTGATGATGGGATTGCCGTGGCAGGCCAGGTCGCCGTAGCCCTGGTCGTCCGTCATGATGAGAATGATGTTCGGCCTCTTGCCCGCGAGCTTGTTCTCCGCCTCGGCGGCGCCGGCCTTGCCGAGCACAATGGCGGCCGCGGTGCAGCCCAGAAACTCCCGTCGGTTCACCCTGCTCATTCCGCGCCTCCTTTCAGGGTTCGGAAGTTGGCGATGCGGTGGAAGGTCATGAAGTTGGCGTCGTGGTGGTTGTGCGCGCCGCCGAGGCCATCGTGATAGGCCGTGCGAGAGACGGCCACGATGTCGTCGCCCTCGAACTGCCAGTCCAGGTATTGGAATCCGTGCTTCACGGGGTCGGGATGCTCAATGAGGATCGAGCGGACCGTCCATGCCTTCAGGTCGGGAGAACTGATGAGGGCGAGGGTGTTGCGGGTCTGATTAGGGCGCCCCCGGCGGTGCTTGGGTGGCACGTGGTTGGCCAGCGACCAGTAGAGGCCCGAGGGGGCGTCGAAGCGAATCGTGAACTTCTTGGCGCCGCCGGGGAAGCTCACGAAGCCACGCTGGGGGTCGAACGTGGCCGCCTTGCCATCGGGGCTGATCTCGACAATGGCCGCCTTCTCATCATCGAGGGGAGATTCGACGCGCAGGATGTCCACGAGCCGCCCGTCGCGGGTCACTACGGCGTTGCCTTCGAGCCAGCCGCCGAACTTGCCCCCCAGCCACTTCGGGTCGCGGGCGATTCGGTTGCTGCACGTCCAGCTCTCCGCCTTCAGCAAATCGGCGTCCGCGGGAGCCGACATCATGAACGCCCGGAAGTGCTTGCCCCAGCCGCCCGGGCCGAAGGCGTCCTCCATCCCACGCCACAGCCGCCCGTTGTGGACGACGACGGGCACCGGGGCGCAATGATAGCGGCCATCGGCAAGGATGAGGCCGCTGCCGGCATCCTTCGGCTCCGTCCACGTCTTGCCTCCATCCGTCGAGCGGCGGACGACAACGTGGCCGTACTGGCTCCACGTGCCAAGGACGTAGAGCGCGCCGTTGTGGACGAAGAGCGACGACCAGAACTGCCCCTGAATCTCGGCAATGCGCGCCCAGGTCTTCCCCTTGTCAGCCGAGCGGAACACCCGCGTGGTCGCTCGGACATTCTCGTTGGACCTCGGGCCGAAGAGGTCGTGCGAGGCGACGTAGGCGCCGTCGGCCAGGAGCGCCAGGCTTGGCGAGCCGACGTAGAGGCCCGACGCCGCGGGGCAATGGTCAATCACCCCCCCGGCACCTTCGACAGGTCCGCCTCGCCGCCTTTCGCTATGCCGATGCAGCACAAGAGCGCAAAGCCTCCTGCAAGTCGTGCCATGTCATTCCCCAGCACTCCCTCCCGAACGTTCCAATACGTTCGGGAGGGTAACGCAGCACTCCTGATCAGGCGCCGGCCTGGCTAACCTCCCGAAGGTATTGGAACCTTCGGGAGGGGGTCTCTCTTCCAGCAGCTTCGACTTCTGCTCCCCCCACCCCTGTCATTCCGAGCGGAGCGAAGCGAAGTCGAGGAATCTCTCTTGCTCCCGCCTCACGCCCCGAAGCGGCCTTTGAGCAACTTGGCTTTCTGCTCCCAGTAGTGATTGAAGTTCGCCCACGAGATGTCGGGCGGGAAAGTGTGGTCGAGGTGCGGGATGAAGCCGCCCTCCTCGATGAGGGGGGCCAGCTCGCGGAGCGCGGCGTCAATCTCCGCCTTGCCCTTCGTCAGCTCCCGCTTGTCCACCGCGCCCCAGATGCGAAGCCCGTTGCCGAATTGCTTGCGAATGCGGATGGGGTCCATGTTCGAGGCCCGCTCGAAGGGCCAGTGGATGTCAATCCCCATCTCCATGTAGAGGGGGATGAGCGGCTCGGTATTGCCGTCGCTGTCGAGGCTACAGTACTTCACGCCGTGCGACTTCAGGTGGCCAATCACGCGGCGGTAGTGGGGCATGATGAAGCGGCGGAAGCAGGCCGGGCTGCACAGCGGCCCGCTCTTGCACGCCATGTCCTCGAAGAAATTGAAGTAGTCGAAACCACTCGCCTGTGGGCGGGCCGTCTCTGGCCCGCGGGGAGTGGCGTCGCGGGGCAGGGGCGCCCCGCCCACAACATCTTCGCGGGGCAGGGACGCCCCGCCCACAATTGCATCGAGGATGGGCTGCGTGACCTCGATGGCGAAGTCGGCGATGAACTCGAACATCTCTTCGCAGAGAGCGGGCTGGTCGTAGAAGGCGAGCGAGAGGTTCTCCGTGCCCATCCAGGCCCGTGCGACGCCGTAGAAGCCCGTGCAGGCGTTCTGGCCGAGGACGAGCACGTGCTTGCGGTTCTGCCAGTAGGGAATCTTGCTCCGCCAATAGAGCGGGTAGCGGATAGGTGTGGCCGGGTCGTAACGCTTCTTCATCGCCCGCAGGTCGGCGACCGTCTCGATGGGGAAGCGGAGATACTGGTCCATGCTCGCCCGCGTCCCGCGCACCGTGCCCTCGATGAGGGCCTTGGTCACGATGCCATTGCCGTGCTGGACGGTCTCGTAGCGGTCCGTCTTCTCGAGCACCTTGGACTCGAAGCCTGGGATCATCCCCATGTTGACTGGCACGAACTCTCGCTCATCCATCCCGAGGCATTCCTCGCCCGTGAACCAGTCCCAGCGGAAGGTGTTGGGCTTCAGCCCTTCGGCCTGCCATCTGTCAATCGTCTGGCCCCAGCAGCCCAGTTCCCAGTTGGGCACGCGGTCGGGCGGCTGATACTCCATCACGGCCAGAAAGCGTTCGCGGGGGGTCATTCTCTTCACCTCAAGATGCTCGATTTACTGCGGCGCGGATACCCATTGCAGGCAATGGGCGCCCGCTGTAGAATGGGTGCTGGCGACGGGAAGCGTCGGCATCGAGGCCCCCCACCCGGCGGCAAGGCCGCTGGGGCGCACCCGCCCGCGCCGAGTATATGAAATCAGACCCACCCGGACAAGTTCGACCGGGCCAGGGGGCGCAATAGGGGGTTTGCACGGCTGGGCACACCTTATTGAACCGAGCCTTTCTGGGGTCGGTTCAGTAGGGGGCTTCTATTGCCGCACCTCCTGATCGCGGGCTCTGGGAAGAGGAAACCAAACCCAGGCAAGCTGGGTTTGGTTTCTAGTGTGCCCAGCCGCTCAAGTCCGCTATTGCACCCCGGGCCAGGAGGCGATCGCGATGAGAATAGGAGCCACACTGGCCGGAGCCGCCTTCCTGCTGCTCTCGACGTGGGCTGCGAGCCAGGGGCCGGCCCCGGCTCCGGCCGCCGGGCCGGCGGGCGCGGCGGAGCGAATCCTCGCCTCCCTGCCGCACCGCAAGGGCTTCTGCGTGGACCTCTCCTGCGGCGGCGGCGAACTGGCCCAGGCCATCCTCGCGCGCTCCGAGCTCTTCGTCCACGCGCTGGAGTCCGATGGGGCCCGCCTCGACAAGGCCCGCCTGGCGCTGGAAGCCACCGGCCTCTACGGCCGGCGCGTCGCCGTGGACCGTGCTTCCCCTGCGCGGCTGCCTTATCCCGACCACTGTGCCAATCTCGTCGTCCGTGGCGACGGGGCGCTGGTAGACCCGCCCGTCAACTGGTCGGAGGTCCTCCGCATCCTTCGCCCGGGGGGCATCGCCGTGCTGCGGCAAGGCCCTGCGGCCGCCAGGCAACTGTCGGCCGACGAGGTCCGCCAGCATCTGGCGCGTGCCGGCGCCGGGGACGCCCAGGTCGCCGAGTCCGACGGCCTTTGGGTGCAGGTCCGCCGAGGGCCGCTGGAGCGGACCGGCGACTGGAGCCACGGGTTCGTCGGCACGCCAGGGGGCAATCGCTGCGTCGAGGACGAGTTGGTCAAGGCCCCGTTCCAAACCCTCTGGATCAACGGGCCGGCAAGCTTCACCAAGTTCGGGCTCCCGCTGCTCGCGAACGGCCGCGTGCTGCTGCGGCACGGCGGCATTACCCACGAGGGACTCTGGAGGCCGCCGGCGGAGCCGGACCTGGTGCAGGCTTTCGATGCGTATAACGGGACGCTGCTGTGGGAGCGCCGCCTGCCCGAGCTGCATGGCAGGGGGTTCGTGGCCGTAGGCGACGCGCTTTTCGCCCAGGCGGGCGAGCATCTCTATTGCCTCGACGCCGCCGACGGGAGGCCCCGCTGGAAGGTGGCCGCGGGCGCCCTGCTCGAGGGGTCGAAGCATGTCGGCCAGTATGCCTGCGCCGACGGCGTCCTGGTGGTGGCGCTGCACGACCAGCCGCTCGACGCCCAAGGCAGGGCCGGCCCGGCGGGAGCACTGCTCGGGGCCGACCCCGCCGACGGCAGAAGGCTATGGAGCTTCCGCCCGCAGACGCCGCCGGGCCACTTCGTGCTCGGGGCAGGGAAGGCCTTCGCGGCCCTGCCAGCCAGCAGGGAGGTCCTGGCGCTGGACGTCCGCACGGGCGCCGAGAAGTGGCGAATCGCCGTCACCGACCCAGCCAACCTGAAGCTCCACCGCGGCCGCCTCTACGCCGGCAGCGCCGCCTACTCGCCCGACGATGGCAAGCTCCTTGGCGCTGCCAGGACGGACGGCATACTGATCGGCGACCGAGTCTGCTCCGGCGGGCTGAAGGGCATTCGCATCGCCGACATCGCCACCGGCAAACCGCTGCCCGGCCTCACGGCAGCGCGCGACCCCTACTGCCCCAAGACAGGCGTGCCCGACGGCTGCAAGTTCATGTACGGCCGCTGCATCGCCGCCACGGCCTCCACCCACTGCTACTTCTTCAGCTACAGCGGCACCGTCATCGGCGACCTGGTCCGCGGCCGGGTCTTCCCCACAGAGGCATTCCGCAGCAACTGCCGCACGGGCGTCATCGCCGGCAACGGCATCGTATACAACTCTCCCAGCGGCTGCGGGTGCGCCCTGGCCGTCCGCGGAGGCGTCGCGCTGGTGCCCGTGGACGAAGCGTTCTACGATGCGAAGCCCGAGACGAACCCCCCGCCCCCACTGGAGAAAGGCCCAGCGTACGGCCTGGCCGAAGCGGCTTCGGCGGCAACGGACGACTGGCCGGCCTACCGCCACGACTCGGCCCGCAGCAACGTCACTGCCGCCTCGGCGCCACGCCGCCTCGCCCTGGCCTGGACACAGCGGCTCGACGGCGAGCTCACCCCGCCCGCCATCGCCGAGGGGCGAGTCTTCGTCGGCTCCACCAACCATTCCATCTATGCCCTCGACGCTCGCACGGGCAACGTGGCCTGGCGCCACCGCACCGGCGGCGAGGTCTGGGTCACGCCGACCTACTGGCAGGGGCGGCTCTACGCTGGGAGCCTCGACGGCTGGGCCTACTGCCTCCGCGCCGACGACGGGCGGCGGGCCTGGCGCTTCCGCGGCGCGCCCCACGAACGGATGGCCTTCTGCTTCGGGCGCCCACGGTCCCTCTGGCCCGTCGCCGGCGGCGTCGTCGTGGACGACGGTGTGGCCCACTTCTACGCCGGCCACTGCAGCCACGACCGCGTCTTCGTCCACGCCCTCGACGCGGCGACCGGCCAGCCGCGCTGGTGCAACGATGGCCTCGGCCGGGCCGTCGAGCTCACCGGGCCCGAGGGCGGGATCAGCCCGCATGGCGTCTCGCCGTCCGGGCCGCTCGCCGCCTCGAAGGACCTGCTCTACGTCCCCCACGGCATGTTCGCGCCGGCCGCCGTGCGCAAGAGCGACGGCAAGCTCCTCTGGTGGGGCCGGCGCGGCGACAGCACCCAGCGCTCCAACATCGAGGTCCAGAACCTCGGCGGGCCCGAGTTGGCCCTGGCCGAGGGCCTCCTGTTCGTCGGCGGGGCCGACCGAACGGCCGGTTCCACCCATCCCTTCGTGGCCGTGGATGCCCACACCGGCCGGCTCCACGGGGCCGACGACCCGCGCCTGGCCGAGAAGGCCGGGCGCCTCCCCGACGGCGGCGCCACGAATGTCGAGCGGGCCATGTTCGGCACCAAGCCGATCTCCTTCGGACAGACGACCGCCCCGGTCGTCGTAGACGGCGGCGTGTTCCTTTTCGGCTACCGGCCCGTCTTCCGCGACTTGCGCGCGACCCTTGAGACGCAGTTCCCCGCGGCACCACCGAGCACCCCGAAATGGCCCAACGCCGTGCCGCCCGGCACTCTCATTGTTGCCGACGACGCCGTCATCGCCTGGAACGGCCACGTCCTGAAAATGGTGGCCCGTGCGGATGGGAAGCCGATAGCCAGGGTTCCGGCCGAGTTCGCCCCCCGCCCGAATGCCCTGGCGGCCGCTGGCGGCCGCGTCGTCCTCGTCACCGCCCATGGCGAGGTCGCCTGCTTCGCGGCACCCGCGGCGGGAGGCCGCTAGGCTGGGACACCACGCTCAGGGGGCATGGAGGAACGGCCTGCCAGCGGTCAATCGTCTAGCCCCAGCAGCCCAGCTCCCAATTCGGCACCCTGTCGGGCGGCTGGTACTCCATCACTGCCAGAAAGCGTTCGCGGGGGGTCATTCCAGCACATGTCCTTTCGTTTCTTCAGAGCCCGGTCAGCCATGAAGCGATTTCAGGATGTCCCACGGGTCGGGCCTCGGCCATAGCCTGCGGATGAGCAGGTATTCCCCAATCACAAGCAGGACGCAGCAGGCGACGTAAAGCAGAAAGCGGATCGCCTCCCAAGTGTGCTCGGTCCATGTCTCCCATGCCAATCCCCATCCTTCCCAGGGCCACTTCCACTCGCCCATGCCCCCCGTGTCCCGCAGCGCCCACCAGAGCTCCTTGTACCTCTCCCAGCTCCCGTAGAAGAGGCTACCCAGGAGAATGTAGAGCGGGATGTTTGCGACAACCAAGATGGCCCACAGCAGCCAGTCGGAGTCCCCCATGTCTTGGCCCTCGGTATAGGCGGGAGGGACTGCTTGGCGCACCTGGCGCGTCCGCAGGTGTTACTGAGACTGCTCGCCGACCTCATCCTCCGGGCTATCCGGGAACGACACCCCGATCACCCCGCAAGCCCATTCGAAGACAGCCCGCGCCGCCTGTATGGCGGCATCGCAGTCTTCCTCGGTGGTTGGCTCGACGGCGCTTGGATAGCGCGCCACCACTGCGTAGTCCGTCAGCTCCGCCGCAGCCGCGACCTCGGGCGGCACTGGTACGCCCGACTCGCTTACAAGACTCAGGAGGTCAGCAATGTCGTGGATCTTCGGGAAGTCAACTCCCTTGGACACCACGACCGCCTTGATCGCCTTCTCCGCGGCCTGCTGGGCGTCGAAGCAGATGTCCTCGAGATAGACATCGGGTACGCCCCTGGTGGCCCCGGCCCGGGCAAGGTTGCTCCGGGCTCGGTTCAGCCATTCACGAGGATCGTTCGGAGGAAGACGCTGGGGTTGCGACATAGATGTCCACTCCCTCCTGGAGTGCTGAGCGATAGACGAGCCCGGGGCTTTGGCCGTAGCGCGCAATGTCCTCCGGCGTCGCCACGATGACGTCCACGGCCTGCCCCACGCCGATCATCCGGCGGTAGATGGCGCGCGCCAGACGCCGGCGGTGTACCGGCCCCTGCTTGATCACGAGAAGGTCAATGTCGCTGTCCGGCCCCATCTCCCCACGGACGGCGGAGCCGAACATGACGATGCGCTCGGGGTTCGCCACCTCGACGATGCGGCCCACAATGTCCTTAAGCACCTCTCGCCGGACCATACGCGACTCCTCAACGCCGACATCCTACCAGCACAAGGGGGCGGACGCAAGCGCTTTCCCGCTCCGTGGCCGCGGGAGGCTACAGCCCTCCGCGCTGGCCGGCGGCTTTCCGGGTCTTGAAGACCCAGGCGAAGGGGACGGCGGCTTTGCCCTTGGTGTCGCGGAAGCCCCAGTTGCGGGGGCTGTTGGCGCCGACGGCGTAGAGGGTGTCGGGGCTGAGGCGCACGGGCAGGACGCAGGTGCGGCCGTCGGCCTCCCAGCGCGGCTCGGCGGAACCGCGATAGCCGGGGTAGAGGCCGCACTCGACGACGATCATCCAGGACCAGGACTTCTCCTGAGCCATTGGGCGGTCGAATGTGACCTTGATCTCGCGGAGGCCGAAATCAACGTCCTTCGCCCGGTTGGCCGGCTCGGTCTTCACCACGCAGGGCGGCAGGTCGGGATCGAACTCCGCCGTCTTCTCGGCGGCGAAGCCCACCGCACCCAAGCCGAGCAACACAGACAGCCGCAACGCCTTACGCATGTCGCTCTCCTTTCACAGTTCCATCTCGGAGCGGGCGAGCATGTCGTCCTGGAACTTGCGGTCGAGTTGGACGAAGTATGCGGAGAAGCCGCCGACGCGGACCATGAGGTCGCGCCAGGCATCGGGGTCGCGCTGGGCGGCACGGAGGTCGTCGGTGCTGGCGATGGAGATCTGGAGCTGTTGGCCGCCCTGGCGGCAGTAGGTCTCGACGGCGGCCTTGAGCTTCGCCCTCCCCTCCCCTCCCGCGACGACGTGCTTGGGGAAACGCAGGCTCAGCACCATCGGGCCGTGGGCGTGCTTGTGGGGGAGCCGCAGGGTGGAGTTGAGGGTGGCGGTGAGGCCGCGGACGTTTCGCCCCTGGGCGGGGCCGGCGCAGTCGGCCAGCGGCTCGCCGCGGC
>Ga0194125_10009484_pt1 | contig 13494 bp, 16 predicted proteins | sample TA2KigC250mmetaG_FD_148626 | JGI IMG/M metagenome (GOLD analysis project Ga0194125, IMG submission 148626) | Freshwater microbial communities from Lake Tanganyika, Tanzania - TA2015034 Kigoma Deep Cast 250m | ecosystem: Environmental > Aquatic > Freshwater > Lake | place: Tanzania: Lake... | reverse complement strand
TGGGACGAGCTCGGAGCCGACCTGTCCGCAGGCCCCTGTTACCAAAATCTTCTTCATGGCAATCTCAGTATTTACCAGCCTTTCAAACTTGGTTGTTTTAAGTCTTGAGAACGCCGGCCGTTTCCAGTATTCTCCAGAAGGCGTAATCGGCGTAATGGACGATTGTGGCCACGAGGCTTCGCCTGACATTTTCCCCTTCCATTGAGTGGGCACCAGCGATATGGGCAATCTTTTCCGGCAAGCCTACCGATAGCGCGATATGGACGCCGTATACCGGATGCCGGATTGACGGCCAGCCGGTAACGCTGGGGTCAGCTTGCCACCTCGCCTGATTGGCGGCGTCAAACTCAAAAGGCTTGCCCAGGTCATGGCAGAGCCCGCCCGCGATTACCTCATCCATGTCCACTTTAAATTGCGGGAAAGTATCGGCTAAGTCTTTAGCCATAACTGCCGCTAAACGGGCCACAGACCTGAGGTGGTCTGCCTGGGTACCGGTTTTCATCTCTGGAGTGCTGGGGTTTCCCGAGGCCGGTATATCTTCAATCTTTTTATATCCGCTGGTGGCCAGTGACACCGCCCAAGCATCGTAAACCTTCTCCCTGATTTCGCGGTTATTTATCAGTCTGGCTTCGGGAAGGGCTTTGATTACGCCGTCGCGTATCTTTTTATTAAGCTCCATTTTCGGTTCCTCCATTTATATTGTTATCAGGCTGAAGATAGGTCCTCGGTCTCGCTGACGATAGCTTTATATATATGGGGGCGCCTGTCCCTCAGGAAAGGCGTGCTCTGTCTGGCACTGATGAGAGACTGCCTGTCCAGCTCGGCGGTGATTACCTTTTCGCCTTCCCCGGCATCAACGATGATTTCTCCCCTGGGACTGATTATCCGGCTGCAGCCGCAGAAAATAGCATCGCCTTCCTGTCCGGTGTGATTGCATGGTGCCAGAAAAGCGATGTTCTCCATGGCGCGGCAGGTCGTCTGGGCATTCCACCGGCGCAGCCAGGCAGCTTTGTCTATTGAACCCGGACCGGTGCTGCCGGGCAGGCTGCTCGCTTCCGGGGATAGGTAGCCGATTGGGGAAGCGAAGGGCACCACTATCAATTCCGCGCCATTCAACGCCACACAGCGTGCTGACTCCGGGAAATGAAGGTCATAACAGATGACCATGCCGACCTTCCAGTCATGGATTTGAAATACCGGATATTTGGACCCGTAGCGGTAGTAAATCAGTTCTAAAGCCCTGAAGCCGGCGGGGTGGGTTTTGCGGTATTTACCGATTATCTGGCCCTGCGGGTCAACCACCATGGCCGTGTCAAAATAGATGCCGGGCTGTTCCTGTTCGTAGATGGTGGCGATAATGTAAACGCGGTGCTGCTTCGCCTTTTCCTTGATGCGGGTGATAGAAAAGCCGTCATCCGTCTCAGCCCATTGTACGTACTTGTAATCGCGGTACTGGGCGAAGTACAGATTGTTGAAGAATTCGGGCAGCACTATTAAGTCCGGTTTCTCGGCTGCTGCCTGGTCTATGAAATCACAGGCCCGGGCAACGTTGGTATCTCTATCATGGCCGCAATTCATCTGAACCAGGCTCAGCTTCATTTTGCTGCCTCCTTACAATTTGAGGTAAAGATGCGGACTATTTGCCCGATGTGAGCATATTTTAAATATCCGCTGGGGAAAATGCAATTATCTGGTATAATCTGAATAGAGGGTTCTGGCAAATAGTTGAATTGTACCCGGAGCGATTATTGTGGACAGGCTATTGACCATCATCATGGCCGGGGGCACCGGCGATAGGCTGCAGCCATTGACCAGAGTGCGCTCCAAGCCCGCGGTTCCTTTCGCCGGCAAATTCCGGCTCATCGATTTCCCCCTGAGCAACTGTATTAACTCAGGCATCCGGCAGATTTATATCCTCATCCAGTACCGGTCCTGGTCGTTGCAGAAGCACATTCAGGAGGGATGGGGCATTTCCAGTTCACGGCTCGGGGAGTACATTTACTGTGTTCCGGCGCAACAGAAGATAGGGAAAGAATGGTACCGGGGCACAGCCGATGCCATACGTCAAAATATTGACCTTATCCGGCAGAAGGGCTTTGATAATGTTTTGATTCTTTCCGGTGACCATGTGTACAAGATGGATTACGCTCAACTCATCGCCCACCATAGAAAAAATAAGGCTGGCCTGACCATATCCACGATAAGAGTAAAAAAAGAGGTGGCTGCTGATAGTCTCGGCGTCTTTGAGGTTGGTGACAACTCCAGGATAGTCTCCTTTGAAGAAAAGCCGGCGCAGCCCAAGGCGGTCTCTCCGGGTTCTGATGATGTTCTGGCATCAATGGGCATTTATATCTTTAAGACCGATGTTTTGCTGGAGATTTTAAAATTAAAGGGAGATGACTTTGGTCGTGATATCATTCCCGGATTGGTTAAAGAAAGGCCGGATATCTTCATTTACGATTTTACGGCGCAGAATAAAATCGAGGATTTCGTTACCGAAATAGTAGATGGTAGGCGGGGCAAGGTTCTGGTTGAAAGAACTCGTGACTCTTCGTACTGGAGAGATGTCGGTACCATAGATTCTTATTACGAGGCGAGTATGGATCTTGTCGGCGTAGACCCCGCCTTCAATCTATATGGAGACAAATGGGTGTTCCGGACGTACGAGAGGTCATTGCCGCCGAGTAAGTGTATTATTGGCGGACGGGCGCTGGAGTCCATGGTATCTGATGGCTGTATCATCAGTGGCGGCCTGGTGCAGCGGTCCATACTGTCGCCAGGGGCAATTGTGGAGAGAGACGCGCTGGTGGAAGATTCGATAATTTTTGATGATGTCATTATAGAACCTGGTGTGAGGATAAGGCACGCTATTATTGATAAGCAATCTAGGATTCGGGTTGGCCTGTCCCTGGGCTATGACCTGGAGGCGGACAAAAGAAGGGGCTGCACCATTTCCGAAAAAGGTGTGACCGTCGTCCCGAGGAGCATGGACATTAGCCCGGCCCGAAGCTACGTTACCATTGCACGAACATCGGCATGACCACGTGGATATAGTTGTCCGAGCCCACCGGTCGGATGACGCCGGGGCTTGAAGGGTTGGTCGTTTCCAGGGCTACCTGTGTCTCCTGAAGAACGCTGAGAACGTCGGTGAGATATCTGCCATTGAAAGCAATCTTGGCTTCCTCGCCTTCAACCGTGGCGTCAATCTCGCCAACGTCGTCGCCGATTTCTTCAGAGCGCGCGGAGACGGTAAGCTTGCCCGATTTCTTGGCGGCGCCCGGGGTGACGACCAGGCGGACAATGCCGCTGCCATCGCGGGCGAAGATTGAAGCCGTCTTGGTGGCCATTAGAAATTCGTCAACGCTGACTATCATGCGTGTGTTGTAGCTGGACGGGATGAGCTGGGTGTAGTTGGGGAACGTCCCCTGGACGAGCTGTGAGACCAGCTCAATATCTTTCAGGCGGAACAAAGCCTGGCTTTTATTGCGATTTACCGTTATTGACACCGGTTCCTCCTGGTCGGCTACCAGACGGTTCAGCTCGGCGAGGGTGCGGGCGGGGATGATGGCGTCAGTCGACTCGGCTACCGGTGCGGCGAGCGGCAAACGGAAAACGGCCAGTCGGAAACCATCAGCCGCGGCCAGGGTCAAGAGATTATCCTTAAACTGAGCAAAAACACCGGTGAGCACCGGGCGTGACTCCTCGGTGGCGGCGGCGAAGACGACCTGGTTGATGCCCTGCTGGAAGGCCTCAACTTCTACCTGGGTGGTCGCGCCTTCTTCAACCTTGGGTATGGGTGGGAAGTCCTTGGCATCCACGCCGCTGATGCGCGCCTCAAAGCGGGCGCATTTCAGTTCCAGAGTCTTGGTGCGCGGCGACAGGCTGATATTTATCTTATCGTTGGGCAGGGAGCTGATGAACTCGGTGAGCAGTCGGGCGGGAACGGTTATGGCGCCCTCTTCTTCTATCTTGGCGCCGAGCCAGCAGGTGATGGCCATTTCCAGGTTGGTGGCGGCCAGCTTGAGGCGGGACTGGTCGGTGGCGATGAGGATGTTATTGGTGATGGGCAGCGTGGTCCGGGCGGCAACCGCTCTCCCGACGATGTTGAGGCCACGGTTCAGGTTCTCCTGCAAACATGATAACTTCATGATTATTACCCCCAATCAATGCTGTGGTGCAATAGTATATAATAATTATTTCTTATCTTCAAGAGTTATGGTGCCGCTTTTGCCGCCACTTTTTTTGACCAGGCGGAGGCTTTCAATCCTCATGCCCCGGTCCACCGCTTTGCACATATCGTAGATGGTGAGGGCAGCGACGGCGGTGGCGGTCAAAGCTTCCATCTCAACCCCGGTCTTGCCGGTGCTCTCAACGGTGGTGGTGATTGCCACCGTGCTTTCCTTATCATCAATGCTGAAATCAATCCTGACATCGCTGATGAGTATGGGGTGGCAGAGCGGTATCAGGTCCGGGGTCCGCTTGGCGGCCATGATGCCGGCGAGCTGGGCCACAGAAAGCACGTCCCCTTTGGCCATCTGGCCTTTCTTAATCAGTCCCAGCGTATCAGGCTGCATCCTGACCAGGCCCCTGGCGACCGCCTGCCGGTGGGTGTCAGGCTTGCCGGCGATGTCCACCATCTTCGGGCGGCCTGATTCGTCTAAATGGGTTAAATTTTTCATGATTAGCCTCCCACCTGGGAGAAAGGTCTATCCCTAGGCACTAACCCTTCCGCGAGTTTATGTTTCCGCGGCTTGCTGTCCACCGCCTTTTTAATCAGTTTTTTCAGTTCCTCGGCTGATACCCCCTGGCGCAGCGGCTGGCGCAGGTCAATCTCCTGTTCGCTCAAGAGGCAGGGGCGGAGTTTGCCATCGGCGGTGAGGCGGAGGCGGTTACAGCGAAAGCAGAAATGGTCGCTGATGGGAGTGATAAAGCCAATAGTGCCTTCCGCCCGGGGCAGGCGGTAATATTTGGCCGGGCCGTTGCCTTTGAACGTGCAGGGCTCCAGCTCACCAAGCACCGCCAGTCGTTCCTTTAATTCGTTGACGGAAATAAAAGAAGTGGCCGCCATTTCCCGGTTTAAAGGCATATGCTCGATGAAGCGGACATGCCAGCCATCTGCCACCGTTTTGCGGGCAAAGTCCAGCACTTCATCATCGTTTATGCCAGCCATCACCACCATGTTGATTTTAATCGGTTTGAGCCCGGCCACGCCCGCCGCCCCGATGCTGGCCAGCACGTCAGCGAGGTCGCCGCCGCGGGTGATTTGCTTGAATTTATCCGCTTTAAGCGTATCCAGGCTGATGTTAACCCGCCGCAGTCCGGCAGCTTTCAGCTCTTCGGCGTACCGGGCCAGCAGGGTACCGTTGGTGGTGAGAGCAATGTCATCAATGGTGTCTATCTGCGCCAGCATCTGGACCAGACGGGACAGGCCGATGCGCACCAGCGGTTCGCCGCCGGTGATTCTGATTTTTTTAATACCCAGTTCGGCAGCGGTGGCCGCCACCCGGTAAATCTCCTCATAGCTCAGGATATCATCGTGCCGGAGCAGGTCTATCCCCTCGGCGGGCATACAGTAGATACAGCGCAGGTTGCACCGGTCGGTGACCGAGATACGCAGGTAGTCTATGGGGCGCTGAAAAGAGTCAGAAAGCCCGGTCATATGCTCTCATTCTCCGGTATTTTTAAAACCTTCAATTAAATTTCCCCGCTTTTCAGAGCCATGGCGGCTTTGCTGGCCGCCTGTCCGCGGTGGCTGATTTTATTTTTCAGCTCCAGGGGCAGCTCCGCCATGGTTTTGCCCGGTTCCGGCAGATAGAAAATCGGGTCATAGCCGAACCCATATTCGCCACGCGGCTCAAAGGTGATGAATCCGGGACATTCGCCGGAATAAAGCTTCACTTTTCCCTCAGGCGTGGCCAGGGCAATCACGCACCGGAAGCGGGCGGTTCTTCTCTCCCAGGGTACGCCGTTCATTCGTTTTAATAGGTAAGCAATGCGCTCGACATCGTTGGCGTTTGCGCCGGCATAACGAGCGGAAAGCCTTCCCGGTTCGCCACCCAGGGCGTCCACTTCCAGCCCGGAATCATCAGCCAGAGTCAAAAGTCGGCTCTGGGCCGCGATAACGGTGGCTTTTAAACGGGCATTTGCTTCCAAGCTATCTCCCGCTTCGTCGACCTCAATGGAGAGGCCCTGTTCCGCCATTGTCACCAGCTTGCGGTCAAGGTCGGCGAGCAGGCTCCGATACTCCCGCACTTTAGCCTGGTTGTTGGTGCCGAGGAGAAGCTTGGGCGGCAAGGACAACTCCAGCGAATCCCTGGGTGTCACCCGGTGAGGTCCTCGACCGACATGGCCGACATCGTCATCGTCTGCAGGGTGCCTCTTGAGCCGAGTTCTATGGCTACTTTGGATATGGCTTTATTGTTCGGCGCTTCAAGGATATTTATAAAATCGTACGGTCCCAGAAGAGCATACTGGGCCAGTATCTTGACGCCCATGGACTCGACTTCTTTGTTAACTTCCTGGAGCCTTTTGGGATTGGACTTAAGGGTCTTTCTCCCCTCATCGGTCAGTGTCGTCAGCATCACATAAACAGCCATAATCACACCCCCCATATCATAGTATAATACAATAATATCGCTGACAATTAACTCAGTCAAGGGCTACGAAACGTCTGGCCATTTTCTCTGGCTCAGTACTCGATACCTTTTCGGGCTTTAATACCCCGGTCATAGGGGTGTTTTATTTTCACCATTTCCGTGACCAGGTCAGCACGCTCAATGACGGACGCTTCCGCATAGCGGCCGGTCAGGATAAGTTCAACCCCGGAGGGCTTTGCCTCAATGAGCTGGATGACGTCTTCCAGGCGGATGAGCTTGAAGTAAACGGCCACATTTACCTCGTCAAGCACCACCATATCGTATTTGCCGCTCAGCATCGCCTGGCGGGCCGTCTTCAGGGCTAACTCCGCCTGGGCTATTTCCTCGGGGTTGATATTGCTGGGGTCAATGAGGCAGCGTAGCCCGAAGCTGGCTATCTCTACGTTCGGCAGCCTGGGGAGGGAGCTGAACTCGCCGTAGGGGTATTTCCCCTTCATGAAGAAAACAATGAAGACCTTCAGATTATGGCCGACAGCGCGCAATATGGAGCCCAGCGCCGCCGAAGTCTTGCCCTTGCCGTTGCCGGTGAAGACCTGGATTAATCCTTTGCTTTTTTTACTGACCAAGGGTACGCCTGCTCTGCCTTATTGAAAACTCACGTTAAGGAAAGACATTGTCTCACATTTTGAAGGGTTACCTGATTTTCCAGCGACGTCAGTTTAGCAGCCAAATCGGGGTTTGTCAATCAAGCGTGGCGTGGTACCCGGCGTCTGGTCCTGATGAAGGTGGTTATGCCGATAAGTCCGGGCAGGGCGATGCTGTAGCTCACCATGAGTGCCGAGTTGCCGAGCCACCAGCAGACCAGCGGCAGGGAGATAAATAAAATGGCGCAGGCCAGGGTCACGTTTCTCTTGATGAGCAGGGCCAGGATGGCCGGTCCGGCCACGAGCAGCATTGGCTTGGTGAGGACGACCAGAAAGACGCCGATGGTAGTGCTGACGCCGCGCCCGCCGCGGAAGCCGATGAACAGCGGCCAGTTGTGGCCGATTACGGCGGCGGTGCCGACAAGCAGGATGGTGTAGAAAGGCATATTCCATGCCTGGGCGATGAGAACGGCGAGGGCGCCTTTGCCCGCGTCCACCAGCCCGACGATGACCCCCGTCTTGGGGCCAAGCTGGCGGTAGGCGTTGGCGGCACCCATGTTAAGGTCGCCCACCTGCCGGATGTCAACGTGCCTGACCATGTGCCCGGCGAGGTAGCCGGTGGGGATGGCGCCGAGGAGATAACCCAGCAGTATGACTAACCAGGGCATCATTTTATTTTTAATGGTGCCGGGAGTGGGACTCGAACCCACAAGGATTGCTCCAGCGGATTTTAAGTCCGCCGCGTCTGCCAGTTCCGCCACCCCGGCGCGTATAGAATTATTGTAAGGGGTAACATAACGGGCGTCAAGGAGGGGAGGTTAGCTTATGGGGCAATGGATAGCTGTGGTTTTTCACTGCTTATCTCTTTTCGTTAATCACCATACCTCTTGCTACTTGACAAACGTTATAAATGGTGTTATAAATAGATAGTAAGATTTTTTGTTGGACTTTACCGTTTCATCTTTGCCTAGCCCTTCAATTTGAAGGGCTTCTTTGTTTTAATCTAACAATTTACTTTTCTGAGCCTTTTCTTCTACTAATACTACTTCTGTTATTCTACCTTTCTGTGGGTCATCTCTTTCCTGACGTTTTAATATACCCTCATCTAGCAATTCATGTATAGCATCCCTGCGTTCTTTCGCTGTTCCAGGAATTGAATGCTTACCACTTTGTGACCATTGGTCAATTATCCTAGGAGTCCAATACTTCAATGGACTGGGACCTCTGTGTACCATCTTCACTATGGCTGATTTCAACTTTTGCATATCTACGGGTATTGGTTTTTCAATTTCTATATGGTCTGTTTCTCCAGCTGCTGCTTCTAAATCGCTTGACACAGAACCAGGAACACCGCAAATAATTACTCGCTGACCAAATTTGTTTTTCAACATCGTAACAAGTCGGACATAATCCCTGTCTCCGGTTACAACTAGAAAGGCTTTAACTTTACTGGCCATATCTGCTTCAAGCGCCTCTGTTATTGCATCTAACGCTAGCACCATATCAGCTGCATTCTTCACTCGTTCTATTTTTTCTGTTCCCTTAGTATAAGTGCTGCGTTTTACAGGAATATGTATAGCCTCTATGCCAGCAACTTGAATTTGCCTATTCAATTCCGAAGGATGCTCTGCGAAATCAGCGTAGGCTCTCATCATGGATGGTCTACCATATTTTTTCGCCTTCTTAACTAAATACGAAAAATTGGGTTCCTGTCCATAATCGTTCAAAAGACCATATCTTAAATTCTCAAAATCAATAAACATGGCTACTTCATCCATCTTACTGCTCCTGTAAATTTGTATTTTTACCCTCTTCCACTTTTACTTATTCTGACTATGTGGCCTTAATATATAACTGAAGGTATATGTTGTCAATAGTTATAAAACCCATTGAATAGCAATATTGGAGCGAGCAAGATATGAATTCCCTGGACTCCTTAATTGACACCCAATCTGCCTTACGTTAATATAGCCATTAGTTTCAGTTTTCTTTTCGGATATGAGCTGTGGGCGCAGGCAGGCTTTATAAACTGGACGATGGTGGGTTTGTCGCCGATGTTAATTACCATGTTTTTGAGCACCCGGCGGCGTCCAACTGGTGGGGGGAGCTGACCCTCAGGGAAAATGTGCCCCTCGACGAGGGCGACCTTTTTGAGGTAGAGTTTGAAGACCGGCGCCGCAGCAAGTGCCAGCTGAAGAAGAGGGTGAACCGGGCGGTAAGCGGTTATCCCACGCGCTACGTATATCACGTCACCGGCTTCAGTCCCATTGGATAGCTTTACATAAATTATAATAACTTGAATTTTTTAACAGAGGTAATCAGCTATGATGGATGCAGTCAATATTTTCCGCTCCCCGAACAAGTTGATTTTCGGCAACGGTGTGGTCTCCCAGGTGGGCGCCGAGGTAGCAAGGATGGGCGCCAAGAAGGCGTTCATTATCACTGACCCGGGGGTGGCCAAAAGCGGTTTGACTGCTGGCGTTGAGGCGGCTCTAAAAAAACAGAAAATAGAATACGGGCTTTTTGCGCGTGTAGAACCCGAACCGCCAGCCCACCTCGTTGATGAATGCGCCCGGGAAGTGCGTGAAGACGGCTACGACATCCTCATTGGCGTGGGTGGGGGCAGTTCGCTGGACGTGGCCAAGGGTGCTTCCATCGTGGCCACCAACGGTGGCGGAGTGCTTGACTACGTCGGCCGGGAGGTGGTTCCCCGCGCCGGTGTACCCAAGGTCCTGATTCCCACCACGGCCGGGACCGGCAGCGAGGTGACCTGGGTGTTCGTGGTCACCGATGAGAAAGATAATGACAAAAAGGTCGTTTTCAGCTATTACAACCTGGCGGATGTGGCCATCGTTGACCCTCTGTTGACCTTGTCCATGCCGCCGAAGGTGACGGCAGACACCGGTATGGATGCGCTGACCCATGCTGTGGAGACATACGTTTCCCGCACTTCAACCCCCTTTGGTGATGTTCTGGCTCTGGAGGCTATCCGCCTGATTGGCGAGAATCTGCCCATCGCCTGCGCCAAAGCGAATAACGTCGAAGCCAGATACAATATGTCGCTGGGGGCGACCGTGGCCGGGCTGGCGTTTGGCAGTGGTGGGGTAGGGGCGGTACACGCGCTGGCCTACGTGCTGGATACGGAATACCACCTGTCGCATGGCCGGACCAATGCCATCATGCTGCCCTACGTGGTCGATTACAACAAGACGGGCGCCCTGGAAAAATACGCCCACATTGCCCGGGCGATAGGCGAAAATACCGACGGCCTGACCGACTACCAGGCAGTGGAACTGCTGGTCCTCAGGTTGCACCAGCTGCTTGAAGACGTCGGTATACCAGCCACGCTGGGCGCTTACGGCATTACGGAGGCAGACCTGCCCAAGCTGGTGGCTGGCGGCATGAAGCAGAGCCGGCTTTTTTCCGTCAACCCGCGTGACCTGACTGAGGCCGACGTGGAGGGGATATACCGCAGCGCACTTTGATTTGACAGTAAACCTGCCCTGAGTTAACATAGGCGTAATCTTATTGGATTCAGGAGGCGGCCTTTGAGTGAAAATAAGTATCTGGCAGCGTTAAAGGAAAGCATTGTTGCTCTGGATTTCGCCGGCGTAGTCAAATTAGCCAAAGAGGCCATAGAGGCGGGCGTTGACCCCAACAAGGCCATCAACGAGAGCATGGTGCCGGGAATGGCCATCGTCGGCGAGAAGTTTGAAAAGGGAGATTACTTCCTGTCCGAGCTGGTGGTGGCCGCCGAGGTGATGAAGGAAGGGTTGAAGGTGATAACGCCGTACATAAAAGGCGAGGGCGCCCAGAAGCTGGGCAAGGTGGTTATCGCCACGGTGGAAGGCGACCACCATGACCTGGGCAAGAATATCGTCACCAGCCTGCTGCGGATGCAGGGTTTTGAGGTGATTGACCTGGGCGTTGACGTCGCCACGGAAAAGATAATCGGTGCCGTGAAGGAGCACCAGCCGTCGATTCTGGGCATGTCGGCGCTGCTCACCCTCACCATGCCCAAGATGGGCGAGGTCATCAAGGCGCTGAAAGCGGCCAGCATGAGACAGAAGGTCAAGGTTATTATCGGCGGTACCGCCATAACGCAGGATTTTGCTGCCAGCATTGGCGCCGACCACAAGGCGGTCAATGCCCTTGAGGGCGTCAAGAAGTGCGTGGAGTGGGTGAGCTCTCCGGGAAGGAGGAACTAGCATGGTCGAGATGACACGCCGGGAGCGGATTTTAAAGGCGAGCCACCGGGAAAAGGTGGACAGGTTGCCCTTCTTTCATAACTGGCGTCACATGCAGACCGGCTGGGCGGAGAGAGAGGCCCGCAACCGGGTTATGGGCATCAGCTGGGCCAGGCCCAGCTACGTGACCAAGATACATGACGTGGATATCAGCGAGCAGTGGCTCAAAAAAGACGGCCAGACGGTTTACCACCGCGTCTTCACCACGCCGGTGGGCACGGTCTATCAGGATGAGATGAGGGCGCCCGGCACTGGCCAGTGGCACGGCATGCGCAGCTGGAATGACATCACACCCTGGTGTACCGCGCGCCTGATAAAAGAACCGGAAGATTATAAGGTCGTGAAATTCATTGTGGAGCATACCGAGTATATCGCTGACTACTTTCCTCTTGAGCAGGCCAAGGACTGGCTGGGCGATGAGGGCGTGGTCATGGATGTTCAACCTCACCAGCCGATGCAGACGCTGATGATTGACTGGGTGGGCAGTGAGGGGGGAAGGTTTTTCATACATCACGCCAGGTATCTGGACCTGGTGGAGGACCTCTGTCAGGCCATTGCTAAAAGCCGCGAGCCCATGTACGAGATAGGCGCCAAATCGCCGGCAGACGTCATCTGGTGCGGCGATAACATTGACGGGGTGCTGGTCAACCCCAGGCTCTATGAGAAATACTTCCTGCCCGAGTATGAGAAGATGGCCAGAATATGCCATAAGCACGGCAAGCTGCTGGCCAGCCATATGGACGGCAGGGTGGGGGTGCTCAAAGACCTGATTGCCCGAACCCCGCTGGATATCATTGAGGCGCTGCACCCGCCGCCGCTGGGCGACCTTTCCATAGGCGAGGCACTTAAAGCCTGGCCGGACAAGGTCATCTGGGTGGGTTTCCCGGGCTCGGTGTACACCATGGGGCCGAAGGCGACCAGGGAACATGCCCTGAACCTGCTGCGGGACGTAATACCTGGGGAAAGGCTGTGCCTTGAGGTGTCCACGGAGAACATTGTCTCCAATGAGAACCTGTTAACGCTGACCTCGGTGCTGGAGAATGCGGAGCTCCCTCTGACCGCGGCGAAGATAGACAGGATAGAAAAGGCGCTGAAACGATAGGACATTCTCCGACCTTCCGACTTCATACTTTGCACAGCGCAGGCAGACTATGGCACTGCTCGAGCTGATAAAAAAGCGGAAAAGCGTTCGCCGTTTCCTGGACCGGCCCGTGGAGCGGGAGAAGATTTTGCTGTGCCTGGAGGCGGCCCGGGCCGCTCCCTCGGCCTGCAATTCCCAGCCGTGGCGATTCATCGTCGTCGATGACCCGGAGCTGAAAAAGCGACTCTGCGAGCGTGCCTTCCGTGGCGTTTATTTCATCAACACCTTCTGCCAGCAGGCGCCGGTTATCGTGGTCATCGTCTCGGAGAAGGGCAAATTTCTTACCCGCATCGGCGGCATGTTCCGGGGGACGAAATACTATCTTATTGATATCGGCATCGCCGGTGAGCATTTCGTCCTGCAGGCGGAAGAGCTGGGACTGGGCACCTGCTGGATAGGCTGGTTTAACGAGTCGTGGGTGAAGAAGGTGCTCGGCATTCCCAGAGAGAAAAAGGTGGACATCCTGATTGCGCTGGGCTATCACGACAAGCAGAAGGCGAAGGCGGCGCACGACAGGGAACCAATAGAGAAAATAGCCTCGTTCAACGCCTACTGAGAAAAAGCTGGAGGCGACGGTCGGATTCGAACCGCCGAATAGGGGTTTTGCAGTCCTTTGTAGGCTGTCCTGCCCCATGTTTTCGGGTGTCATATGGGCCCGTTTTGTAGCTAAACGGGTGCATAATCAAGGAGCTACATGCCGTCTTGTAACACCTCATGCCACCAAGTTCGTTAGCAAAAATACCTGTAAAAGAGTCTGAATCTCACCGTCTGTCACTTTTAGGTGTTTTGTTTGCGTAATCATACTAATGCGTCCTTCAAGTTATAGTGAAACGAACTTGCCCGCCTTTCGGAGTCGCAATATGCTA
>Ga0194125_10009480_pt1 | contig 13499 bp, 12 predicted proteins | sample TA2KigC250mmetaG_FD_148626 | JGI IMG/M metagenome (GOLD analysis project Ga0194125, IMG submission 148626) | Freshwater microbial communities from Lake Tanganyika, Tanzania - TA2015034 Kigoma Deep Cast 250m | ecosystem: Environmental > Aquatic > Freshwater > Lake | place: Tanzania: Lake... | reverse complement strand
TGATATTGAATTAACGAAAAGAATTTCTGTATCCCTCAACATTCCGGTTATAGCTTCAGGAGGAGCGGGAACTCCAAGGCACTTTGCGGAGATTTTTGTCAAAGGGAAGGCAGACGCAGCCTTGGCCGCCTCACTTTTTCACTATGGGGAATTGACAATTTCTGATATAAAAAATTATTTAAAGAAGAATAATATTTCAGTCAGAGAATAAATATGAAGAAAATAAATTTCCAAAAATCAGGTTTATTAATCCCAGCAGTGATACAGGATGTGGACACTTTAGAGATCCTGATGCTTGGATATATGAATAAACAGTCTTTCAACAAAACCCTAAAAGAAGGTCTGGTATATTTTTGGAGTCGCTCGAGAAGAAAAATATGGAAAAAGGGGGAAATCTCTGGTAATAAATTAGGTGTGAAGGCGATCTTTTCAGACTGCGATAAGGATGCTCTTCTTATCAAAGTAAAATTAATAGGCAAAAACGTCTGTCATACGGGTAATAAGAGTTGTTTTTACACTAAAATTTTATGACCCTTGAAGATTTATATTCTATTATCAAAAAGCGAAAAATCATACTTCCAAAAGATTCTTATGTTGCTTCTCTTTTTAGAAAAGGAGAAGATAAAATTCTGCAGAAAGTCGGAGAAGAGGTAACTGAAGTAATTGTTGCAGCCAAAGGAGAAAATAAAAAAAGAATCACAGAAGAAGTAGCTGATTTATTTTTTATGACATTGGTATTGCTCGTCGAAAAAGGAATCTCAATAAGGAGTATACTTGACGAACTTGAAAAAAGGCACAGGATGCTAAAACGATCCTAAAAATGGTTATTAGTTATATGTTTTTATCTTATACCCCTTGGTAATCGTTCTTCCATTGGTCATTGTTGCAGTCAGAACAAGTCTGGCATTGGAGAGATTACTGTGATATCTGCAGACTCCGCTGGAACAGGTACCAAAAAGAAGTTCCCGCTGGGCTGTTGGATTATTGGCTGAAGTAATTTTGCCTCCTGCTCCTTGTGGCATACCGTTGGTATTGTAGGTAAAGGAATATGAAACGGATTCTATCCCGCTAAAATTGCTAAATGACATTAAAATTCCCAAATGATCAGGTCGATAGCGGACAACTGCCGGTATGCTTCCGGTAGAAATCTTGACAGCAGGTTTTCTTTTCGGGACAAATTTCTTAGCTGCCTCAATTCTAGGGACGACAAAAAAAAGAGATACTACAAGCATTAATAAAGAAGTGATAAATATAGATTGAAGAAGTATTTTTGACATTCTAGTTATATTTTAATAGATCTCTACCAATTATCAAGTGAAATTGCTATACTTAAAATATGGAAAGGAAAAAATTAATAATAACCTTATCGGCAGCAGCTATACTTCTAGTTGTCCTAATATTGGGAATATATATTAGATTTAAGATTACACAAAAAGCAGTTTCACCCGTTTCAAATATCAAGCCGACACTATCAGCTGTTGAGGAGCTCACTACCTGGAGTGATCCGGCAGAGTTCTCTTTCCGGTACCCTAAAAGTCTGACAGTTGATCCGCATGACGAAGATAAAAAAAATTATGCCCATGTGGAGTTGACCTCTGCCACCCACCCGGGCAATCTAATTGTCTGGGTGAAGGATACAGCTGCCAAAGATATTGAGGATTGGGTCAAACAAACAAAGCTTCAAGGAGCAATAGACAGTACCTTGGGAGGAGAAGCGGCAAAAAAAGTGTTAACCACCGATGAACCACGGAGCATGACAACAACGGTAATTTATGGCGGATATCTGTATCAGATAGAAGTCAACCTCACTGACTTTGATTTTTGGAACAAAATCTACGAAACCGTTTCCTCTTCTTTCAAATTTGTTCCTGCTAAAGAAGAGACATCCAAAGAAGCTATCCCGGAACAAGGTACACAGGATCAAAATACTGGTGAGGAAGAATTTACTGAAGAGGAAGTTATCGAATGACAATATACTGATATGATATGCAGCAATTTTTTTTCATCCTCGGAAGAAATCCTGCGCTTTCTGTTGCCGAGATAATCTCGGTACTCAATAATCAAAAGATCAAATATTCGCTACAAAATTTCTCAAGTGAAGTTATTATTATAGCCCTTGATGAGTCGCCAGTCGTGCCAGCCCTGATGAAAATATTGGGAGGGACAATAAAAATAGGCAGGATCATTGATGAGGTTGGTTTGGATGAAAGTGAGCTGGAATTTAATAAAGTTTTTTCAGCAGAGAATTTAACCGAAAATTATTTGTCAAAAAGGAACGGCAAGTTGCATATCGGTACAAGTCTTTATAACTGTGGGGGAAAGTCACAATACGTCGCACAACTTGCAAATCAACTTAAAGAGCTGAATGTTTCCATAAAAGAGAATCTGAAAAAAGCAGGACTTAAAATCGGATTTGTAAAAGTCAAAGATAGCTTTCTTTCGAGCGTCTCGGTAGTTAAAAACCAGTTAATCAGCAAAGGTGTTGAGATAGTTTTAATATTAACAGATGGAAAAATATTAGTTGGAAAAACTGAAGCTGTACAGGAGTTTGCAAGTTTTAGTTTTAGAGACTATGGCAGACCGGAGAAAGATAAAAGATCTGGAATTATTCCGCCGAAGTTAGCCAGAATAATGATCAATCTGGCAGAGGTAAACAAAGAGGCGGCAGTTCTTGACCCCTTTTGCGGTAGCGGCACTATTTTGCAGGAGGCGATTATTTTGGGATATAAAAATATCAAAGGCAGCGATGTCAGTGCCAAAGCAGTTGCTGATACAAAAAGAAATATTGCCTGGCTTTATAGAAATTTCCCACAATTGAATAAACCGTCGTACAATATAGAAATATTCCAGATGGATATTAGATCGATTTCCCTGCATCTTGCGCGATACTCGACTGATGCAGTAATTACGGAACCTTATCTTGGGCCTCCGTTATATAAGAAGCCTGATTTTTATACCATCAATCATACTTTATCTGGATTGACCAAACTATATCTTGATGCTTTTGGACAATTTTTCCAGCTGCTAAAACCCGGCGGTAAAATTGTAGTCATCTTTCCAATATTTGAAACAGAGGGCAGAATATATTTTCTCCAGATATTAGATCAGATTAAGGAGTTGGGTTTTATCCAAAGAGAATTTCTAGATGGAAAAATACCGAATAATCCACTTTTTCAGCTTTCTTCCCGTAGCACAATTTTATACGGTCATAGACAACAATTTGTAACAAGAGAGATTCTTTCTTTTCAGAAGATATGATATTCTTGTAAATAAGCTTATGAATAATCTTAACTCAACTTTCAAACTCATAATTCTTATGGCTATTGCTGTCGGGGCGGTTTTACTCTATTTTATCTATCTGATTTTTTTTACGCCTTCCGGTCAGATAGGAATATACTAGCTTAAAGTTTTCTTGGTCTTATCTAAAGACGATTACTGTTTTTCATAGCCATAAAAATTAGAACCGAGATAGATGATTCAATTTTATATTAAAACAAAAGGTGATACAGATATAATCGACATCACCAATAAAGTGTCAGAGATAGTAAGCCAGGAAAAAGTCTCCGCTGGCGTAGTGAATGTTTTTGTAAAAGGTTCAACTGCTGTTTTAACTACTATTGAAGCGGATGAGAATCTGTATAATGACCTTCGAGAGGTTTTAGAGAAAATTATTCCAGTGAAAAAAGACTGGAGGCATCATCAAACCTGGGGAGATGACAATGGCGGATCGCATCTTCGAGCGGCCTTTTTTGGTCCCAGTCTGACAGTTCCCGTTACTGACGGTAAACTTATTTTGGGTACCTGGCAGAAAATAGTCTTAATTGATTTTGATACCACCCCCCGCCAGCGTGAAATAACTGTATCATGCTTAAAAGGATAGAGCTTAACTTGCGCGCAGAATGCAACTAGTGTATAGTAGGCAATATTATGGCAAGAGCAAAAAGAAGCAGCAAACAAAAAAGTATACCAGAAGTCAAATCAAGTCCTGAGTTAAAAATTTCCAAATTCTCGTCTTTATTTTCCATCAGGAATATTATTCTAATCGGGTTATTAATTTTAATAGTTCTAGCCTGGAAATTCAGGGGATATTTTATCGCAGCAAGTGTAAATGGCCAGCCAATTTCCAGATGGGAATTGACAGATAAACTAATAAGAAGATTCGGCAAGCAGACACTGGATGACATTATTAATGAAAGACTGCTTTTGGCAGCCTTAAGACAAAAAGGGATATTTATTACTGCTGATGAAATTGGTTCCAGAGTAAAGCAGGTGGAAGAGAGACTGAAAGGATCCTTATCACTTTCTGATGCTCTTGCCTCACAAGGTTTGACATCTGAGGAATTCAGGCGTCAGATAGAAATTCAATTATCAATAGAGAGACTTTTTGATAAAGAAGCCACCGTTTCTTCCGCAGAAGTAGAAGATTATATCCGTAAAAACAGCCAAGCCTATAAAAATGCTACCGATCCAGCCGCTCTCAAACAGGAGGTTAGCGCAATTCTGCGTCAACAGAAAATAAGTGATCTATTTGATACTTGGTTTAATCAAATCAAGAAAAACGCCAAAGTGCAGAATTTCTTCAGTTTCTAGATATAAATTGACCCAGATGGTATTTGTTGCTGCCGCAATCTAGACTTTAGGCCAGGGAGAAATAATAAGAGTAGGACTACTTTGGGGTGAAAGTTGAGTTGACAGTTCTTCTGTAATAAATGGCATAAAAGGATGTAAAAGTTTCAAACAGGCAATAAATACATATTGAAGAATTGAAAGAGCAGTTTGATCGTTCTGCCAGAGTCTTTTTTTGGAAGCCTCTATATATTTATCAGCAAATACATGCCAAATGAATTCATATAATTTTTCCGCTGCTTTGTCAAAACGATAAGCCTCGATATTCTTTGTTACTTGTTTTTCCAACATTCTCAACTGGGAAAGTATTTTTTTGTCTTCCGGCAAAAGACATTCCTGTTGTGTTTTGGGATCAAAACTATCGAATTTAATATTATTTTGGGAAAAATTTTCCAGATTCAATTTTATGAATCTGCCTATGTTCCAAAGTTTATTGGAGAAATTTCTCATCCCCCGGATTTTATCTTCAGAAATGGCAATATCGCTTCCCGGAGCCGCACCAAAGACAAGCGCATAACGTAAAGCATCGGCACCGTAGTTATCGACCATGTCAATAGGATCTATCACATTGCCGCGACTTTTAGCCATTTTTTTACCTTTGCTATCGACGATGCGGCAATGAAGGTGGATAATCCGAAATGGAACTTCCTTGGTTATATATAAACCCATCATCATCATCCGTGCTACCCAGAAAAAGAGGATATCCCACATAGTATCAAGAACTGAGGTTGGATAGAAATATTTGAAGTCTTTATGATCCGGAAAACCAAGAGTGGTAAACGGCCATTGACTGGAGAGAAACCAGGTGTCGAAAGTATCAGTTTCTTGAAGATAATTCTTTCCAGGTTCTTTGATGCTCACAATATAAGTTGAGTTAAGCGGCGCGATGATTTGTTGCAAACCATTTTTTATCTCATCCAGGTCATAAGTTGGAGATATGCGGTTAGTGCCGTTCCCAGAGACACTTTTTGCAGCAGGAGGCATATCTATCGGTTCAGAATTTTTTTCTAACAATACGGAAAGCTTTCCGCTTCTTTTTTTACCCTTTCTGTCAATAAACGTAACTTCTATATCAGGATTTTTCTCGACAGGATACCAGACAGGAATTCTTGGACCCCAGACGATTTGGCGACTAATATTCCAGTCGCGTATATTTTCCATCCAGTGGAAAAATAATTTTTCAAATCGTTTCAGAGGAACGATTTTCGTTTTGTCTTCTCTAACTGCTTTAATTGCCGGTGTTGCTAAGGATTTTGTACTGACATACCACTGAGGTAGAGGCAACGGTTCAAGCGTGTTCTCACATTTATAGCAGATCTTTACCACCATTTTATGCTTGCGTTTTTCCACAATTAAGTTTCTTATTCTTACATCCTCATTTAGCATTCTTTCTCTGGCATGTATTACTTTTAATCCGTCATAGTCAGTTTTTGTATTTTGTATCTTTCCGTTAAACCCAATGATGGGTGGGTAGTATAAATTGTGTTTTTTGGCCAATTCAAAATCATTAAAGTCATGGTTGGGAGTCAACTTTACTGCTCCTGTACCAAATTTCATATCGACATATTCGTCCGCAATGATAGGTATTTTCCGATTGCTTACTGGCAAGACAACTGTTTCTCCTATAAGATGTATATACCTTTTATCTTTAGGGTTTACCATTACAGCAGCGTCTCCCAGTATTGTTTCCGGACGAGTTGTGGCAATTTGAATGAAACCTCTAGTAAGGATTGGGAAATTAACAAAATAGAGTATTCCTTCCACTTCCCTATCTTTTACTTCTAAATCTGAAAAACCTGTTCCGCAGTTTATACAATAGTTAACAAGCCTCTCATCTTTATAAACTAGGCCATCTTTATACAGTTTGATAAATGTATCCATTACAATTTTTACAATCTCCGGTTCCAGGCTGTAATGGTATCTGGTCCAATCGAGGGAAAATCCTAACCGCTTCATCTGATCGCGGTTGATATTTTTGTTTTTTTCTACATAACTAGCGATCATTTGAAAGAGTGTTTCTCTGTCAAAATCAAAACGACTTTTTCCCTGTTTGGCTAGATGCTTTTCAAAGACAAATTGAGTTTCTATTCCTGCATGATCTCCACCCGGCAACCATAAAGTTGGATCACCTTTCATCCGATGATAGCGGATAAGAATATCTTGTACTACAAACATCGCATGTCCCATATGCATCGGATCATTAGCGTTGGGTAGGGGGAGAAGTATGGTAAAAGGTTTTTTCTTTGGATCTATTTTGGGAGTAAAATATCCAGATTTTTCCCAAAATGAATAAATACGTTCCTCGATTATTTTATGATTATATCTTTTATCCATTTGGATTATTATATCGGGAAAAGATTTATACTTCAACTTCCAAATCTGGTGCGGCTTGAGTCTCTTTCCAGGGAACAGGCCTGAAGTTATAATAGGCATAACTGGCTACAGAAGCGGCATTGTCGGTGCAGAGATGGGGAGGAGGGATAAATAGATCAATTTTCAATTTTAAATTTTCAATTTGAAATTTAAATTTTTCCCGGAGTCGTCTGTTTGCCGCAACTCCGCCTCCTAAGAGAATAGATGCCGCTTGATATTGTCTGGCGGCTTGAAGAGTTTTGTGTACTAAGACATCGGTAATAGCTTCTTGGATTTCAAAAGCCAATTGCTGAATTGCATCCCCACTAAGTTTCTTAAATGTTTTAAGCTTATTAATTTCTCTGATGACTGCTGTCTTTAGTCCAGAAAAAGAGAAATTCAAATCATCAGAATCAATCATCGGTCTAGGCAGTCTAATTTTGAATTTTGAATTTTTGAATTTTGCCGCCTCAGCGGCTATTGCTGGTCCTCCGGGGAAACCTAAATTCAAGAGTCTGGCTGTTTTATCAAAAGCTTCTCCTGCAGCGTCGTCGCGGGTACCTCCTAGCCACTTAATCTTTCTATAATCCTTCATATAGAAAAGTTCAGTATGCCCGCCGGAGGCAACTAGGGCTATAGCAGGGAACTTGACACTGTTAAAACTGTTTTGCTTCTTCTTTGTCATCCCGACCGATCCCCCGATTAAATAGGGGGGAGTGGAGGGATCTTCTATATTCCGAAAATTGGAAGATTCCTCGACTTCGCTCGGAATGACAAATTGAAGGAAATTGGCGTATATATGGGCAAAGATATGGTTTATAGGAATGATTGGTTTTCTGGTAACATAAGCGATTGTCTTCGCTGTTTCAACTCCAACCAGAAGCGAACCAATAAGACCAGGACCTGCAGTAACAGCGATAGCATCGACATGTGAAGAAATAAAGCTATTAAGCGATAAAGCCATCGAGCCCTTTTTGTTTTCTTGTTTGATTGGTTGATCAGTTGATTGCTTAACTGCTGCGTTAATTACCGGGAGAATACATTTTATCTGTTCTCTGGCGGCAGCCTCCGGAATTATTCCCCCAGTTTTTTCATGCAGGTTTTGCGATGAAGCAACTACATTGCTTAGGATTTCTGTTCCGTTCCTGATGATGGCTGCCCCCGTTTCATCACAGCTAGTTTCGATTCCCAGTATAATCATATTGTCTTAATTAGTTGTGAAGGTGGGGCAATATTGCCTTAACTTCAGTAAGTTATTCTAATTTTAAAAGTTCCACGAGTTTCGATGAAGAGAATGTTTTCAAATAAGGGATAATTTTTATCTTCCCGCCGACAGCTTTTGCCAACTGTCTTTTTTTGACTAAGCAAGGATCATTTTCGGTTGCCGCGATAATATTTGGTTTTAGTTTGTCTACTATCCGGTGATAATCCTGATCTTTGTCCATTTGAGGCAAAAGAATAATATAATCAACATTTCTTAAGGCAGACAAGGTTTGGGCTCTCTGCTGCTGGATAAAAAAGGGGCGCTTTTTACCCTTCAATTTTCTAACTGTTGCATCATTTTCCAAAAGAATAAATAATACATCACCCATTTTTTTGGCTGCCTGTAAAAACTTAATATGTCCAAGATGAAGAATATCAAAACAGCCGCCAACCAGAACAATAGATTTTTTATCATTCTTTAGCGGGATTAAAATAGAATTTACCTCTTGTAAATTGACAGTTTTTGCCATATGTTACACATGAGATGCTACACTAACTAATTATGATTTTCAAATAACAGGGGAGAAATAAAAGCGGAAATCAGATGTTGCCATGAAGATAATCAGATTATAGTTTTTCGGTATATGATACGATATCTAAATCTATTCTTTATTCTCCTAATTCTGATTTTTTCTGTTGCAATTTTTCTTCATACCGACAGTGCTATTACCCAAGATCTTGGTCGTCATCTCGTCCTGGGAAAAATTATTTGGGAGAAAAGAAGTGTCCCGGGAACTAATTTGTTCTCTTACGCTTATCCGGATTTTCCCTTCATCAATCATCATTGGGGAAGCGAGGTGATTTTTTATCTAATAGAGAAAGCGTCATCAGTCAATGGTTTAATCATTTTAAAACTTATCCTGGCTGTTTTTGCTTTTTTTCTGCTTTTTTTATTTTCTTTTGGGAAAGTGGGTTTTGTCTCTTTGATGACAAGCAGTTTTTTGGCGCTTGAGATTTTAGGGGAACGGACAGAAGTGAGACCAGAAATATTTGCCTATTTTTATTTTTGTCTTTTTTTGCTTATCCTTTATCGAGAAAAAAGGAAAGAGAAAAGGCTCATTTGGGCTTTACCCTTATTGGAATTAATGTGGGTAAACATGCATATAAGTTTTTGTTTAGGACTGGCAGTCTATTTTCTTTTTTTGCTTGACCGATTGATTTCAAAGAAGCTAAGTATCAAATATCTGGCAATAGGCCTACTGTTGGCAGTATCTAGTTTAATAAATCCCTTCGGATGGCAAGGAGCAATTTATCCTCTGCAAATTTTTCAGAACTATGGTTATCCTGTTGTGGAGAACCAATCGCCTTTTTTTCTGGAGCAGACAATAAATGATCCAACAATTTCGTATTTCAAAGCTGCTATTTTTCTACTTCTGTTTATTACTCCCTTTCTTCTATCAAAAAGATACATATTTGAAATAACATCAGTTATTACGACAGGTATTTTATCTTCTATGGCTATCCGGCATTTCCCTTTTTTTGGTTTATCTATGATATTTCCTCTCTCTTTAGGCCTTACTGTAGCACGGGACAAAATCTATTCCTACCTTAAAATTTTGCAAATAAATATTTTCAGAATAGAAATTCTAACAGGGGCAATAATTATTGGATTATTGTCAAGAGAAATTTATAGTTTATTATCCAATCGGTATTACCTACGACAGGGATCAATAGTAAGGACCGGATTTGGACAAGTAATTGCAGAAACAAAAGCAGTGGATTTTTTTATAAAGAGTAGGTTATCTGGTCCAATTTTTAACAATTTTGATATTGGGAGCTATCTTATTTATAGATTATATCCAACAGAAAAAGTATTTGTTGATGGCCGACCAGAGGCGTATCCAGCTGCCTTTTTTCAAGATACGTATATTCCCATGCAGGAAAAAGAGGACGTATGGGAGAAAATGGAGACAAAATATAAATTCCAGACGATAATTTTTTCTCATACGGACGCAACTTCCTGGGGCAGACAATTCTTAAAAAGAATAATAGGAAGTCCTGATTGGGTGGTAGTTTATTTTGATGATTGCGGGATAGTAGTAGCAAAAAAAGATATACTGCCGAAGGATATAGAACCAATCGACACCAAGGAGAAAATGAGAAGTACAGCAATTTCCCTCATTCAGCAAGCAAGCCAGCCGGACAGTCTTTTGCGATTGGCGAATTTTTTTAATTTGACAGAATTTACCGACCTGGAATTTCTTTCAAGAGTCAAAGCAAGAAACATACTTAATCAATAGTTATTCTCTGGTGCCACGCAGAAATACTGCCTGCCAGGGTTGAAAGTTGGAAAAAAATGACTGTTGGGAAATAATCTCATTGCCTCGGACTACTTTATAATCAAAACTGACCTTTGCTCCCCAAGCTTTCCAGTCTACTTGCTTGACAACGCCATTTGGTAATGTTGGGTCGTCTTGATACAAGTCAGGCGGAGGGGACGTTTGCGAAAGAATGACTGGTTTGGTTATTTCCGCTTTACGTCCATCACTCGTGCCGTATATTTCAAAAGTAAGAAAATAATTTGCTTTATCGGTTCTGGCCTGAATAAGAATATAGTCAGTAGTATCATTGTTAAATTTCAGATCATAATTGGGATCAAAGACGGTGGCGTCCATTCCTGGTGGTGAATCCTGTTCATAGTAACTTACTCTGTATGAATGCGGATGTCTTTCCACAATCTTAAGACCAGCATTTATAGCAGCCCGAAAGAGAGTAGTAGATACTTGACATACTCCACCGCCATCTCCTAAAACAGTTCTGCCGTCTTTAATAATATAGGCTGGTTGGAAACCAGTAGTAATTGAAACATCGCCCAGTGTTTTGTTGAAGGAAAAAATAGCTTCGGGAGCCACAAGATGCCCATTTATTTTAGAGGCTGCCAGTTCAATATTATGTATTCTTCCCGGAATAGAACCGGCAAATTTTGAGTTTCCAGTTCCCAGAAGTTGTTTTATGCCAAGATTATTTGAGTTTTCGGTGGTAATCTGGGGATGTACGGTTTCTATTGAAAGATCGATAGTAATTTCTTTTGGAGTAATTGATTCCTGCCTTCCTAAGGCAGTAATGTAAGAATAAACCAGCTTTTTAGTTTGTTCTTTATTGAGCCTGCGGCCAGGTTGAGATAGTCTAAAGAGAACCACCTTTCCATTTTCGAACTGAAATAAAGCATCTTTAGGAGCAATATCAATATTGACTGCGAAATTATTGACTACCTCATCCAGAATATTGTTATCCACATTCAAGACGCTAGAGAGGTTAACTCCAGTTGTGGCTGCGAACCACTTGTTATAAATATCCGAAAATATATGTCCTGACCTGCCGATTGAGTATGCCTGGATCGCTGATAATTTCCCGTCGAAAGCAATTTTTAATTCTTTTCCGGAAAGAGTGGCTGTCTTATCCTCAAACTTGAAAGTCAGATTTAACTGGCTAAAAGGTGCGCTTTTCTGATTAAAATAGTTCTCCACCTCCTGGGGAGTTCTTCCGTCAAAGGGTATTCTGTCAATTCTTATACCTGGATAGATTTTCTGTTGATAATTTGTTTCGAAAAAATAAGCTCCGGCAATTAGGATAATGGAAAGACCTATTAAGCCGCCAAAAAAGAAATAGATTATGAGAATAAAAAAAGATGGCCATCTGCCATAATGACTCTCTTCTTTTTGTGCTTTTATCTTTTTTTCCTTGACCATTGTCTTTTCTGGGGTTATCATAACATAAGAATGGATGATTTGCCAAAGGAAAATTTACCAGAAGAAAATCAGTCCGGAACCTCGGGAGAAATTTTTTCCAGCGAACCTGAATCACCTTACCAGCAAGTGATCAGCGCTCCGGAAGCCACTACTTCCTCGGTGCCATTTATGCAGCAGGAAGGTCCATCACAGCCATTATATGATGCTTCTTCCTCTGGATTTCCGCCATCGGAAGAAACAGCAGCTCCTCCGCCACCGTATATTGAGGATACAAAGAAAAAGTATATCTTTATAGCAATTATCTTGATAATTATCCTCGTGCTGCTGGTTGGTATTATAAAATTTATAAGGAGGAAGACGCCTGCCGCCAATGGCAATGTCACTCTTACATATTGGGGTTTATGGGAAGATAAACAAAATATTCAACCAATTATCGATGAGTACCAAAGAGTTAATTCACGTATAACTATTAATTATATTCTGCAGGATAAAAAGCAGTATCGTGAGAGGCTTCAAGCAGCAATTGAACGAGGGGAAGGGCCTGATATTTTCCGCTTTCATAATACCTGGGTACCAATGCTGATACGCAATCTTGCTCCTATACCCAAGACGACTCTTTCGAATGAGGAATTTATGACAACATTTTATCCTGTGGCGCTGAATGATCTAAAAATTGGAGACAATCTCCATGGAATTCCTCTGGAAATTGACGGTTTGCTTCTTTTTTACAACGAAGATATTCTAAGAAGTTCAAATGTGCCAGTTCCTTCCACCTGGACTGATATCATGAATGCAGCCTCCAAACTTACAGTAAAAGAAAAAGGAAGAATTATCACCGCAGGTATAGCCCTGGGTACAGCAGAAAATATTGAGCATTTCAGTGATATATTGGGATTGATGTTCTTACAAAATGGTGTTCAGATTACGAATTCACTTTTCAGCTGCAGTGATAAAACAAAAATCAACTGTGCCGTTGATGCTCTTACTTTTTATCGTACCTTTGCTGATCCACCGGATAACAGTTGGGATGATACTTTGGAAAATTCAATTCTGGCTTTTGCCGGAGGGCGGGCAGCGATGATTTTTGCCCCTAGCTGGCAGGTGTTTACGATAAAAGCGATTAATAGTAATTTAAACTTTAAGACAACTCAAGTACCACAGCTTCCCTGTGATAGGCAACCCTGTCTTGCTGTCAACTGGGCAAGCTACTGGGTTGAAGGAGTTTCGAATAGAAGTAAATATCAACAGGAATCATTTGAATTTTTAAAATATCTTTCCCAGGACTCAACCATGAAGAAAATATATGAATTACAGGTAAAATCCAGACAACTTTTTGGTGAACCATATTCCCGAGTTGATCTAGGACAGTCATTGACAGATAATTCTTATCTTGCTCCTCTTATAGCTCAGGCTCCGACTATGAAGTCATTTTATCTGGCGTCGCGAACCCATGATGGAGAAACGGGATTAAATACAACTTTAATCAAATATCTCCAAGATGCGGTGAATTCTCTTTCTGCCGGTGTAAGTCCAGAGACAGCTTTACATACGTCGTCTGCCGGATTTAAG
>Ga0194125_10009479_pt1 | contig 13502 bp, 6 predicted proteins | sample TA2KigC250mmetaG_FD_148626 | JGI IMG/M metagenome (GOLD analysis project Ga0194125, IMG submission 148626) | Freshwater microbial communities from Lake Tanganyika, Tanzania - TA2015034 Kigoma Deep Cast 250m | ecosystem: Environmental > Aquatic > Freshwater > Lake | place: Tanzania: Lake... | reverse complement strand
ACGAGTTCGGCTTCAACGAAGTTCTTTCTGCGAACCGTCACCCGCGCGCGGACGCGTTCGCCGGCGATGGTGTAGGGCACGAAGACCACTTCGCCTTCGTGGCGGGCCACACCGCCTTTGGCGGCCACGTCATGGATGTCGAGTTCCAGTATTTGGCCGACGTTCATCGCTTCATCACAACAGGATCATACAGCAGATGGCAAGAGCGGGAAGGCCGCAGGGGGCGATCCGAAGGGTCGGACGTGTAGCCGAACGCGCCAGCATTCGGAGCCGGTGTAACGTGAGAGGCGGGCTGAACGCTGGCGCGTTCAGCTACATGTTTCGTGCGGCGGCGTTTGCAATTGACATCGCCTGCGCGCGTTTCTACTGTGTCGCGCCTCTTGGCTGTGGTGCCAGGGTAGCTCAGGTGGTAGAGCAGGGGACTCATAAGCCCTTGGTCGTGGGTTCGACTCCCTCCCCTGGCACCAACTTCCTTCTGACTCGCCAGACCTGGCCTCGCTTGCGTGTCGGACGTGTCCGACGCTTCCCCCCACTGGCTGGCCCGCCGACGCGATGAGCCTGGATCATCAGCGCCGCGCTTTCCACGGCGTCACCGCCGCCCGCCCCACCTCCGCCACACGCTCATGAACCAGCGCTGGGTTCGCGCGAAGGAAAACCCCAGTAATCGCTACGGGTGGAACGTCAGGGCGGGGCTGCGAGGTGTCTCGATGCGGGAGAAAAGCGGAGGCATAAGTATTGCGGAGTTATTCAACTCTGCAATAGTTCCTCATCCCTTCATGGCCGCGAGAGCGGCTCGCGTTCAAGGTTGCCGTCAGGCGACCGATCAAACAAAGCCCGCGCCAAAGGAAAAGCTCTTACGAGACGAACACGCATCATTCTTGTTTCTCTGGCCGCGCGGGCGTTGTTCTTGACGCAGTTCACCTGCGCGCAAGAATTGGCGAAACCCATCCAGGAAGGCAGTGGCTTAGATCTGGTGGGTGAAAATCCATCGCTGAGTGGTCGAATTGACACCACGCATTGCTGGCGTTTGGTCTGGTTTGCTTGCTGGCGCGTCGCTGGCGCGCGTTCATTCTCTTCCCTTGCTGCGAATCTCGTAGAGGCGGTAGCCGACTTCACGGACGCCGGCGATGGTTTCGGGGTAGGGCGTGTCGCAGACGTCGAGCAGGCCGTTCTGGAGGTTCTCGCCGTCGAAGCGGCCGGTCGTGGGCTGCTCGCCGAACTGGTGCCAGTGCGCGCCGACGAAGTTTGGATGACGAAGCGCGGAGGCGATGTAGGCCGCGTAGGCTTTGCTGCGCTCGGCTTGGTTCGCGACCTCGATCAGGCTCGGATGGAACATGCCGCGGTCGAGCGCGCCGAAGTGGAACTCGCCGATCATCACCGGCTTGTCCACGCCGTCCGGCAGTTTGAAATCGTCCAGCGTGTGCCGGTAGAGGTTGTAGCTGATGACATCGCAGTATTTGGCGGCCATCTGGACGGCGGCCTTGGTCGAGCCGGCGAACCGGCAGCCGAGATAGAGCGTGTTCGGCGCGACGGCCTTGAACTCATCGCGGATGTTTTTGAAGTAGGCCTCGGTCACGACGGCAGTGAACGCGGCGCAATCCTCTCTCGCGCCCGCCGGCGGCTTCTGCTGCGACCGGAGCAGCGCGTCCCAATTCGCGTAGCTCGTCTTCCACGCCGCGTTGAGGTTGGTGATGGTGCCGTATTTCTGCTTGAGGCGACTGACCATCTCGATCTTCGCGGGCTGGGCAGCGGGCGATTGCAGCGTCCAGTCCGCCAGCGCGGTCTCGTTGCCCCAACTGATCTCGTTGTCCACGAAGAACCCGAAACACCACGGGTCATCGAGTTCCTCCTTCCGCTGCAAGAGCTGGCGGCGGAAGTTGGCGCGGAACTCGGGATGGAACGGGTCCTTGAACTTCCACCAGCCCAGATGCGCGCCCTCGATGTCCGGCGATTTCAACTCGAAGCGGTCGCAGTAGGGCGTGCGCCGCTGCAGGCAGATGCCCTTGTCGGAGCTGTTCGCGATGGTGTTCATGCCCCAGCTCCGCAACCGCTGGTGCGCGAGGTCACTGTAGCGCGCGCGCCAGTCCGCGCCGTATTTGCGGTAGGCGTTCGCCGAGGAGAAGTCATACGTCCGCTGGATGCCGCGCGCCTCGTAATACGGCCAGAGCAGCGCGTCGCGCGTCGTGTAGAACAGCGCAAACGGCGAGTCCGCCTTGGGCAGATCGGTGAAGTAGAACTCGCGCCCGTCCAGCGGCGTCACTGCCGACGAGGAGGTAACGCGCACCGGCCCGTGCGACCACCAGAAGCAACCCTCCGGGTCCACCATCCACCATTTGCCATTGATCTTCTCGACGCGGAACCGGCCGGTCGCCTTCTGTCGCGGCCCCTTGGCCCAACCGCCGTATTTGTTCCAGCCGTCCGGCCCCGGATGCGCGGCGAGGTCGGCGCGCTCGGTTTCGATCGCCTTTTTCAGGCCGTCGTCCGAGTGTGTCTTGCCGGGCCAGTCCTTGTGTTTGAACTGGCCATAGACATCAATGAACGGGAAAAACTTCTCCGGCGGCAGGCGCATCCACGCCGGCACCTCCGGCAACGGCCCCGTATGCGCGACGATGCGCTTGACACCCCAGAGCCAGTCCAGCTTCGGCTCCTTGATATAGACCGCCACGCCGACCACCCGCGATGCATCCAGATCGGCTGCGACGCCGGTCGTCGCAAACGGGCCGCGTCTCATGCCGAAGAGCTTGCTGTTGATCTCCCGCGCGTAGGGCAGCGGCGGCGGAAGCGCCACCGTGTAGCCCGCCGGCTGCTTGCCGCGAATCTTCACGCGGTCAATGAACACGCCCTCCGACTTGCCTGGATTGGAGTCGGGATTGTCGAGCCGCACCGTGAGCGGCAACTCGCCCTTGCGGTCGCGAAGGACCAGTTCCAGCGTCAGCCGGTTGCACGACGATAAATCCCACACGCCTTTGATACGAACTCCGGGAAAGCCCGTCTCGCCTTTCGTCTCGACCTCCAGCAACCCGTCTCGCAACTCGAACTTCCCGCCCGACTGCGACGCGACCGCCGCCATCGGCGTCGTGGCGGCATCGAACAACACAACATCGTCAGCCGACGCCACACCGAACATCACCATCATCATCCATGCTGCCTTGTGCTTCATGATTCTTCTCAACGTTGCGATTGCCGGCTGAAGCCGGGACTCCGAACCTCGTCGTCAATCGCGAAAGCGGTCTGGGTTTGGAGTCCCGGCTTCAGCCGGAATCTGGCCGCTGTTGTCAACTACTCCGACCAGTATGCAACGTCAAATCATCCTCAACAACATCCTAAGCGTGGCTCACATGGTCGCGCATTCCGGCGGCCCCGCGCCACTCGTGGGCCAGACACTCTTGTCCATATCCGCGATCACCACTCGCTGGCACACAGTGTGGCTGCGCTCGTGAGGGCGCGGTGGAACGGGCTTAGTCAAGAGGGCACTCGTCGCTTCGGAAGACGCCTCGCGCTCTCACGAGCGCAGCCACGTTAAACAGACACACTTACCTGGCCACATTGCGCTGGTTCTACGCCCGGCCAGCCCGAATCATTGGCGACTTCGAGCCGCCGTTGGTGTCCCGCCTTCAGGCGGCAACGTTTTCGCTCCAAATCGCCGGCTGAAGCCGGGACACCAACCCGAACGCCCACCACGCAAGTCGCTAATGATTCGGGCGGCCAGACAAGAGTGTCTGGTCAACGACCAGAACTCGCGGGCGCACAGTGGGCAACCGCCGCGCGCTTGCACTGAATCTGCTGTCATCCCCGGAGAGGTCGGAGGAAGCCGCCCCACCGAAAATGTGGGAGAACCTCAATCACGAACCTCACGCGGAGCGTGAGGACTGCTTTCGGGTCCAGTTTCCAGCGTGAATCGCAGTTTCTCGCCGAACCATGCGCGGCCTTCGGCGGTCATTTGCAACTCGACCTTGGTTTCCGCGGCGACGCCTTCGGTCAGGACGAACGATTCGCCGAACGCCGCGTCTTCCAGATGCGGCGTGTCTTTCGCGATGGGTTGTCTGAGCTTCAGCGCCGAGGCGGCGGTCGTGGCGAGATAGACCGCGCCGGGCTTGCCCGCGCAACTCGCGGGAGTCAGCCAGGTCGCTTCCTGCAGGTTGCCCACGGACGCCGCGGCGAGGAGCGGCTTGTTCCGCGGCACGCGGACGCGCGCGCCGTCGCGGACCTTGATCCAATCGCCGCCGGCGCTCTTTATCTTGAACCAGTTGAACTCGGCGTCGAGATACTTGGGCGGGTTGCAGCCGTTGTATTGCGTGTTGCCGACGGCCACCAGCGGCGTGTCGGCGGAGGTTGTGCCCGTGCCGGGCGTGCGGATGCCGAGTTGGCGGCCCTGCGCGGCGGCTTCTTTGAACGCGCGGGCGCCTTCGTTGAGGATGGCGCGCCAGTAGCCGCCGCTGTGAGCGTCGCGATCGAACGTGAACCACATGTCCGGCTTCGGATCACTGCGCGGCGTCTTGAAGAGCGGGGCGTATTTTTGAAACAGCGCGCCGCTGGGCCGCAGCGTGCCGTCGGGATGGAGGATGCCGTAATCACTCTTCTCGCTCACGCGATAGCCGCCCGCGAACCACCAGGGCGACGCGCCGTTCGCACCGGTTTCCAGCGCCATGCGGTAGATCAGTTCGTGGGTTTGGGCCTGCGCGCTGAGTCCCGGTTGGCTGGGCTGAGCGGCCGCGCTGTCCCAAACGCTGGAGCCGAACTCCACCCAGAGAGACGGTTTGCCGCCGGTGGTGAAGCGGACGTATCGGCTGGCGAAGCCGGCGCGGTTGAATCCTTCCGCGTGCGGTTTGAAGTCGTAGCCTTCCATGGCGAAGAAATCCACGTGCTTGGGCGTCGCGGTGAGCGTGCAGTCATAGGACGCCAGGCCGCCCTGGCGGAAACTGACGAGGTGGTTCGGGTCGAGCCGGCGCAGTGTGCATGCCGTGTCGTTCCAGCGGCGGCTCGTCAGGTTGTCCATGAACCGGCGGTAGGCGGCCACCATCACGCGCCACGGGCCGTCTTCGCGGAACTGGACGGTCTGCGGTGACGTGATCTTCTCGCCGAGCCGCGGCGCGGGCATGCCCCAGTCTGCTTCGGCGTTGGCGAGACTGCCGTAACGCTCGACGATCCACTTCGCCCAGTCGGCGTCCCAACGCTGCCGGTAGTTCGGCTCCTTCCAGCCGAAAGACCGCACGTTATCACTGAACATCCAGCCGGCCGGCTCCCAGATGAGGTCCCAGCCTATGAGCGTCGGGTTCTCCGCGAGCCGCGTCGCGCGGATGAACTCCGCCACGTCCTTCTCCTGGAAATGGTGCGGCATCATGAGGCCCTGGAAGTAATGCGGGTCATCGCTGATGACGTGCGACTGCACGAAGACGAACACGCGGATGCCGTGGTTGCGACAGCGGCGGAGAAAATCGAGCACCGTGCGGCGGTCGTTCTGGTGATGGGCGCGGATGGCGACGAAGTTGGCGCCCATTGACTCCAACTGCCGCAGGTCGCGCTCGACCTCCTCGGGATTGTAGAAGCCGGGCGAGAGCCAGTGGAATACGTAGTCCTCCTGCTCCAGCGCGATGGCGTAACGCGGCCAGTAATTGACACCGACCGGATACCATTTCCTGCCTTCGACCCAAAAGTCGCCGTCACGCACCCTCACGAACGCATCGCGCAGGGCCTTCTCCGTGGAGAGCACGCCCATCTCGTGTGCGATGACATCAATCACTTTCCCGCCGCGCAACAACTCCGTCGTCACGACATAACTCTGGCTGTCGAACTTCTTCGGCGCCCACACGAACGACGCCGTCGCCGACCCTCCCGGTTTGATTGCCAGCTTCGATTCCTCCTGAAACACCGTGTCCTTGGCGGCCTCCGCGCAGACGCGAATGCGAACGCTGACGGTCGCCTGCTGCGCGCCATGATTGACCGCCACCGCGCCGAGTTGGACCCTCTCGCCCGGCCAGTAGGAGAACTCCCGCGAGCCGGCGTGCGAGAGAAACACGCCGTCAGAAATCCGCCGCGCCATCGCGCTGAAGAAACCCGTGCGCGCCATCTCCTTCAGCGCAGCGGGGTCGCTGATGGTGCAGGCCGCGCACACCGAGCCTTCCGCCCCGACAGGCACGCTCGCCGTGTTCGCGCCCACCAGCCGCCGCACCGCATCCACGAACGCGGGTCCCTCCGACAGCGGCGCTTGGTGCAACAGCATCCACGCCGCCGTGCCACGCTCGACGCCCTCCTTGTCGCAGGCCCGCACCAGCGGAATCCAACGCCACTTGTAGCCGCGCTCGAAACCTTTCCCCTCCGGCCGCGCGTAGCACGATGAGGCGGCAATCGGCATCGGCAGCTTTAATTCATGGTCGGCATCGTTTTCACCCGACAGCCGCAGCCCCTCACCCCGGCCCTCTCCCCGCTGACGCGGGGAGAGGGAGGGTTTTTTCGCGTCAGCTTGGTTTGGAGTCCCGGCTTTAGCCGGTTGCGCGTGGGTGTCCGAAAGGCCGGGCAAACCGGCTGAAGCCGGGACTCCGAACCTGTCACCCCGTCTGGCATCCGATACAGACGGTCGCGCCTGCTGCAGGGTTCCCTCTCCCCTCGCTTGCGAGGGGAGAGGGTCAGGGTGAGGGGAGTTGTTTGTGGACCGCAACTGAATCGTTCCTGATCGCGCGGTCTTCAGCGACGCGATGTTCGTTAGCGGATACGTCTTGTAGCTTGGCGACACCGTCTCGATCAACGGGAGCGGGTTGCGCTCCGCATCGCCGACGCCGGGGAACGGATGCGGCGCGGTGCCGATCTGGTCCACCCAGACCGTGTGCTTGCCGTCAGCCACGTAGGGAGTGACGTTGCGGTCAATCAACTCGAACGAAATGCGCCGCGCCTTGTGCGGGTTGGCCCGTCCGACGACGCGGAAGTCCTCCGGGCGCAATACGTGATACGTCCAGTTCCGGTTGATTGAGACGACCGCGATGCCGCGTTGCTCCGGCGCATCGCCTTCGACGAGCCGCACCGCCAGCCGCGCCGTCTGGCCGTCGCCCTTGACCCAGAAACACAGCAACCCCGGCGCGGCGTCTGGATTCGGCTTCACCGTCGCGCCCCAACCATCCGGCGAGCCGCTTTCGTAATCGAACGTGATCTTCAGGCAAGCTGCCGATCCGTCGGCCCCGCCCGCCACCACTTCGGCGGTCGTCGGCTTTCGACCTCTGCCGCTGCGTGTCCAACCAGCCGCCTTGCCGGGAGTCGCCGTGTCGAAATCGAACAGCATCCGATCCGGTTTCAGACTCCTCATCGCCTCGCGGACGGCCGGCACATCCACCCACCGGCCGCCGTGCTTCCAAACCGGATTCCCAAACGGCGGCGTGCCGAGAACCATCAGGCTGCCTTTGCCTCCAAGATAGCGAGCCAGCGCGTCGGCTCCCGCCGCGGGATAGGCTGTCGCGTTCGGAATGACGTAAAGGAAATACTTCTTCGGCGAGAGAACCGCCACATCGCAGACCGCCTCCGCCGACAGAAACTCGACCTCAAACTTCTCGCGTCTCAGCGCCTCCGCGACCGCATCCGCCGTGGCTGCGTCAATCCCCACCGCCGCATCCTTGAGGATGACCACCTGCTCTCGCGGCTCCGCCGCCTCGATGGCCATGCCTCCCGACGCCAGCAGCACCACAGCGAGCGCCACAATCACATCGAGTTTGCGATTCATGTCGGCATTATGCCCTGCCAAAGCCTCGCAGGTAAATGGACAAGAACCACGCCTCGTAATGGGTCGCTCTTCCGGGGGGTAGGGCGAGGCGTCCCGCCGAGCCGCCGGTTATTGACGAGAAAACGCACGGCTCGGCGGGACGCCTCGCCCTACCACCCACAAGACCGGTTCCCGCGCCTCGTAGCAGGCGGGTCATGCGGGGGCGCGAGAAGAATCCCGGACTTCATGAATGGAACGATCGTCACATCCATCGCGACATGGCAAGGATCATCGGTCGTTCGTAGCTGCATCATAAAACTTCACGATCGGAAAGTTTTATGATGCAGCAACCTCCGCACATCAGAGGCGCTGGGATGAATCACGGCGAAAATCCCTCGCCCTTCGCCGGCGGGCCGTATAACCTGCCGGCTATGCCGACGATGTTTCGCGCCAAGCCGGTTTCGATCCGCTGGAGTCTGCTGCGGAACATCCTGGTCCTGCTGTTGCTGGTGTCGCTGGCGTTGTTGGTCACCACCTACATCCTCGAACGACGCCAGGAGCTGCGGCTCTCGCAACAGTTGATCGAGCGGACCATGCAGGTGATGGAGTTGGAACTGCGGCGGTTTTTCGGCCCGGTCAACAATGTCTGCCAGATCGCCGACGTGTGGCTGCGGATCGGGCTTTTCGACGCGCGCGACCCGGCGCAGGTCAACCGGCACTTCATGCCGCTGCTGAAGGCCCTGCCCCAGATGTCGGGCCTCGGCGTCGGCGACGAGCAGGGATACTGTTATCTGCTGATGGAGACGGCCGACGACTGGCTGAGTTGCGAGGTCCACGCCGCCGAAGGCGGATCGCGCGCCCGCTGGCGGCGCTGGAAGGACGATGGAACGGGCAGGGATTGGGAGGAGAACACCGATTTTGATCCGCGCCGGCGGCCGTGGTATCAAGGGGCCGTGGCCGCCCCGGGCCAGGTCGTCTGGACGCAGCCTTACACGTTCTTCGAACTCAAGGAGCCGGGGATCACGGCGGCGATCGTGTCGCAGCGCACCAATCAACCGCCGGTGGTGCTGGCGTTCGACGTGCTGCTCAACGCGATCTCGCATTTCACGCTGGGGCTGAAACCGACCGAGCGGGGCATGGTGATGGTGATGACCGACGGCGGGCGGGTCATCGGCATGCCGCGCGCGACGCCGGCGACGCTCGAGCCGCTGACGCTGGTGGACAAACTGCCGCAGCCGGCGGTCCGCGACGCGATCCAACGCTGGCGCGGGAAAGGCCAGCCTCGCGGGTCGTTGACGCAGTTCGAGAGCGGCGGCGAACTCTGGTGGGCCGACGTGCGGCCGTTCCCGCTGGGCGAGCGCCGGTTCTGGGTGGCGGTGATCATTCCGCAAAGCGATTTCATCGGCGAGGTGCGCCGGCTGCGGCGCGACATGATTCTCGTGATGGGCGCGGCGTTGTTGCTGGGGGTGACGATGGTGGTGGTGCTGGCGGAAAAATACAGCCGGCCGCTGCGGGCGCTGGTGCGGCAGACCGAACGCATCCAGACGCTCGACCTCGGCGACGAGAAGCCCCTGACCTCGCGCTTGAGCGAGGTGCAACGGCTGGCCGACGCCCACGACCGGATGCGCAACGCGCTGGAGTCGTTCAGCCGCTACGTGCCGGTCGGCGTCGTGCGCGAGTTGCTCAACCAGGGCGAGGCGGCGCGGATCGGCGGACGCATCGAGGTGTTGAGCGTGCTCTTCAGCGACATTCACGGATTCACCGGCGTGGCCGAGGGCATGGAGCCGGACCGGCTGGCGCAATACCTGACCGAATACTTTGGCGCGATTCAGGAGGTGCTCGACGAGCATCACGCGACGATAGACAAGTTCATCGGCGACGCCGTGCTGGCGTTCTGGGGCGCGCCGCACGCCGACCCCCAGCACGCCCTCCACGCCGTGCAGGCCGCGCTGGCCTGCCGGCAAAAGCTCGCCGAGTTCAATCGCGCCGCAGCCGAACGCGGCCAGCCGCCGCTGCGGACGAGCTTTGGCATCGCCACCGGTCCGGTCGTGGTCGGCAACGTCGGCTCGCCGTCGCGGCTGAACTACAGCGTGCTGGGTAGCACCGTCAACCTCGCCTCCCGGCTGGAAGGCATCAATCGTTACTACGGCACCGACATCCTCGTCTCGAAACCGGTGGTCGAGGCCACCGGCGACGCGTTCGTCTGGCGTAACGTGGACTTCATCGCCGTCAAAGGCGCCGCCAGCGCGATGGAAATCCACGAACCCCTCGCCGTGCGCGGGCGGGTGTCGGAACAGTCTCTCGCCTTCAAGACGGCGTATGAGACAGCTCTGGCTACCTATCACGCACGCCGGTTTCAGGAAGCCGCTGCGATCTTCAGCCGGCTCAAAGACGAACATCCGCAGAAGAGGTGCGTGGACATTCTGCTCCAACGTTGCCGGCAGATGCAGGCCAGCCCGCCGTCGCAGGACGCGGACCTCACGTTTCGTTTCCAGAGCAAATAGCGGGTCTCGCTGAAGGCTTCCAGCGCAAAGGTCATTCTTTCCCGCCGAGCAAGCCTTCGTGGAACCACACCGGCGCGTAACCGTGCTCGGCCACCCAGCGCAGCGCCGCATCGAGACGTTGGAAATGGTCCGGCAGGTAGGCCTTGTAGAACGGCCAGAAGTATTGCTCGTGCGTGAACAGGTCCATGATCTCCGCGCGGTTCGGATTGGTCAGATGCGGTTCCAGCGTCGGCACGATTCGCTCCAGCGGGGTGCTGTTGCAGACCAGGTCAATCATCGAGAACACGATGCCGGTGTCGAAGTCCTTCAACGCCTCGTTGCGCGAGAGCCATTCACTGCGGTCGTCGTCGAGCATGTAGCCCACGTCGTAACCGCCGCTGGTCCAGCGGAACATGCCGCTGAGCACGCGCACGCCGCGCTTGGCCAGCGCGGGCAGCGTCGCCGGCTGCAACATGCCCCAGTGAATCACCGTCGGCGGCGAGTAGGTCTGCTCGCCCGCGAACCGCCGGATTTGCTCCGCCACGGCGTCGAGGTCGCTGCCGAGCTTCTGCGCGCTCGCATATTGATAAGGCCGGGCCGGCTCGTTGGCCCAGGCGTGGAACGCCAGCTTCAGCCAGCCGGCGTTGTCGCGCCACTCGCCCTTGTAACGGTCGGAGAACTTCGGCAACTCAAAGCCGTCCTCGGTGGTGTAGTAGATGTTCAGCACAAACTTCGAGCCGTATTTCCGGTTCAAGTCGCGCAGGCCGGCGAGGTAGAAGCAGTCGAACAGCGACTTGTATCCCTGCTTGAAGATGTCGCGCAGGAAAAAGCTGTTGTCGTCTATCGAGAACCGGTAGCGCGGCTTCGAGTGCCGGTCCCACACCACGCGCACGCGATGCTCCTGCCGCCCGCGCGCGCCGGCGGCGACCGTGACGATGTCGGTCTCTTTCTCTTGCAGCACGACCTCGGCGGAGAACGCCGGGCCGGCCCGTTGCGCCGGCTGGCCGTTGACGGTGACCTTGTCGCGCAGGGCCGCTTCGCCGCGCACGACGATCTTCAGGCCGTTCTCCGCCGCCTCGCCGTGACGGCGGTTGAGCACGGCTCCGTGGAAGGGTTCAGTGATCTTCAGCATGGGGGCCTTATCTCACACCCGCCCGGCGAAGGCAATGTTCCAAGGGGGTGCGATTCGAAGTGTCGCTCAGTGTCCCCCCGCCCCGAAGGGGCCAAGGTAAACCAGCCCAGGGCAAGCGAGTCCGCGAGCGCCGCCCTGGGATCTCAGCGAGCAATCGTGCGCGCCCTGAAAGGGCGCAGGTAGGACGGGCGGAGTCTGCTTGGCTTTACGCGCGCCCTTTCAGGGGAATGGCACTTACTTAAGGCTTTCGTGTCGGGAACGCCGCCTGTTGCGAAAGGAGCAAAGGGGCATGCCTGCCGTTTGAGTGTTACACATGTAATATTCAAACGGTATCTACCATCGAGGCGCTATCTGCGGCCCGTGCCCACCTTTGGCTCTGAACAACAAGCTTTTGGGGGATTTGTGCCGCACCTCATAGCTGGAGTAGCTGCGTGCGTTGCCGTTTGAGTGTTACACCTGTAATGTCCAAACGGTTCTCGTCCTGACGGTGAGGGAAACGCGAAACTGAACGCGATACAGCTTAAGTAAGTGCCATTCCCCTTTCAGGGCGCGTTGCTTTTCGTTCCGTGAACCCAGGGCGGCGCTCGCGGACTCGCTTGCCCTGGGCTGATATGCTTCAGCGCCTTCGGCGCGTTTGACCGACACTTCCAATCGCACCGGCTCCAAGGAATCCAAACGCTTGCCCTGTGGCCACAACAGCGGCATCATGGACGGCAGTTCGCCGCAACTTCGTTATGAAAGGAGCACGATGAACCAGAGCGCTGACAGCCAGACTTCTCGCCGGACTTTTCTGAAACGAACCTCCAGCGCCGCCGTCGCCAGCGCGCTCGCGTCGCCGCTGGGCCTGCCGGCCATTCTCGGCGCGGCCGAAACTCCGAAGCTCCGGCTCGGCCTCATCTCCGCGGCGAGCTACGGCTACATGGGCGCGCCGCGCGCGCAGGGGTCGAATCACGGCACGGCGTTCTCCACCTGCTGCAACGGGTTCGACGAGGCCAAGCGCAAGGAGTTCGTGGGGACATTCGTCGCGTCGAAGAAGCGCGTCGAAGGCGTGCAGGTTGTCAAGATTTGGGATCCGATCAAGTCGGCGGCGGAGAAGCTCGCGGACGTATGCAGCATTCCGACCGTTTGCGACACCGCCGACGAATGCTCCGACGGCGTGGACGCGGTGGCCATCCCCGACGACGGCACGGGCGAGCATTGGAAGTATGCGCTCACGCCGTTGCGCAAGGGCGTGCCGACGTTTTGCGACAAACCGCTGGCGATGACCGCGAAGGCGGCGAAGGAGGTCGCGGAGGTCGCGCGCAAAGCCGGCACGCCGTTCATGTCGGCCAGCTCGCTGCGGTTCGTGCCGGACATCCTCGCGCTGGCCAAGGAGGTGCCGTCGCTGGGCGACATCCATCTCGCCACAACCATTTGCGGCAACGAACTGGTTTATTACGGCATCCACGCGCTGGAGATGGCCTACGCGGTCCTCGGTCGCGGCGCGGTCTCCTGCCTCAATGTCGGCCAGCCGGGCCGTAACATCGTCCGCGTGCGGTTCGAGAACGGCCGCGACCTGATGCTGATGGTCTGCGAGAAGGAATGGATGCGCGCCGGCTACCAGATCAACCTCTACGGCACCAAAGGCTGGAAAACCCTCACGCCGAATCTCGCCGACCTCTATTGGTATCTGCTCGAAAAGTTCATCGAACTGGTGCGCACGAAGAAGGAAAGCGTGCCGATCGAGGAGGAAGTCGAGGTCATCGCCGTGCTCGAAGCCGGCAAACGCTCGCTGGCCGAGAAGCGCGAAGTGACCGTGGCGGAAGTGCTAAAATGACCATGACCATGTTGCCGCCGGCCCTGCCGGCCTGAAGCCCGGGTAATGAGGAGCCGCTCCCTCCACCCGGAATCGCGAAATCCCGCAGAAAAAGCGGAAGAAGATTGACATGCCTGCTGGGTTGTGCGAACAAACACGCGTGTTCAGGATGTCACTCGGTGCGCCAAAGAGAAAGTGGCGCAACCGTTGTGTCTTGGCGCGGTCGTTTACTGCGGCAAGACATCAAGTGTCGCCTGAACACGAAACAGGAGAAGCGAGATGAAGAGGCCATGGAGAATATTCGTGCTGGCGGTGTTGGCGGCGTCCATTGGATGGACGTCGAATGCTGCCGAGGTCATGGTAACCAGCCCGACGACGACGGCGTGGTGGAGAGTCCCCGCCTACTCG
>Ga0194125_10009477_pt1 | contig 13504 bp, 9 predicted proteins | sample TA2KigC250mmetaG_FD_148626 | JGI IMG/M metagenome (GOLD analysis project Ga0194125, IMG submission 148626) | Freshwater microbial communities from Lake Tanganyika, Tanzania - TA2015034 Kigoma Deep Cast 250m | ecosystem: Environmental > Aquatic > Freshwater > Lake | place: Tanzania: Lake... | reverse complement strand
GCGGGCGATCAGGAATTCTACCGGATGGAGCGCCTCCTCGGCTTCGGAGTCCCGACCGGCGTGGAGATCCCGGGAGAGGAACGGGGCAGGATCCCGGATCCCTCCACATGGTCGAGTCGCTCGCTGGTCACGCAGGCGTTCGGCCAGGAGATCTCCTGCACGGCCCTCCAGCTTGCAATGGCCTACGCGGCCGTGGCCAACGGCGGGTTGCTGATGAAGCCCTACCTGGTCCGAGAGATCCGGGAAGCGGACGGCGAGGTGCGAGAAAGACGGGAACCCGAGATCGTCCGCCGGGTGCTGACCGCCGAAACGGCCGCGACGCTTCGCTCGATGCTGAGGCGGGTCGTGACCGACGGAACCGGCAGCAAGGCGGAGGTCGAGGGGCTCTTCTCGGCGGGAAAGACCGGGACCGCGCAGAAGTATATCCGCCAGGAAGGGCTCTACAGCACCGAACGCTATGTCGCCTCCTTCGTCGGCTTCGCTCCCTACGACGCCCCGCGCTGGGTCTGCCTCGTCGTCATCGACGAGCCGCGTTCCTCGATCTGGGGAGGCTCGGTGGCGGCCCCTGTTTTCGCGAGGATCCTGGAGGATGTCGACCGGCTCGAGGCGCGCCCGATGGAGAAGGGGGGGGAGAAGCAGAACTGGGTGGCGGGAAAGGACGAGCCGGAGTCGACGGTCCCTCCGCTCGAGGGCCTGCCTCCGAGCCTTGGAAGGAAGGTCTTGAGAGAGGCGGGGCTGCTCCCGCATCTGGTCGGGCGGGGAGAGCGGATCGTCGACGTGTCGCCGAAGTCGGGAAGTCGGTGCAAGCCCGGGAAGGTCGTCACATTGATCCTCTCGGACGAGGACAGCCTGGGCGCGGGAAAGGGGGTTCCGAATCTGCTCGGGCTCTCGCTGCGCGATGCCTGCGTGAGGGCGAGGTGGCACCGCCTCGAGATCGATGCCCGCGGCTCCGGCTGGGTCATCGAGCAGTCTCCCGAGCCCGGCTCGACGACAGGGCCCGCCGGGCGTCTCGTCCTCTGGCTCTCGAGCGACTCCTGCCGCGCCTACGGGGCAGGAGTCCCGGAGGGGAATTGATCGCCTTCGAGGAAGTCCCCTCCATCCTGCGGGATCTCGTCAGCGGGCCGCTCCCGTCGCCCTGGCCCTCGGGCAAGGTCGAGAGGGTCGAGCAGGACAGCAGGCTCATCGCGCCCGGATCCCTCTACGTCGCGATTCGCGGGGGAAGGAGCGATGGCCGCAGCCACATCCCCGATGCCCTCTCCCGCGGCGCCTGCGCGATCGTGGGGGAGCCTCCCTACGACGGGATCGGAACCTACCTCCCGGTGAGCGACGCGCGCAAGGCGGTGGCCATCCTCTCGGCCCGGCACTTCGGCGATCCCTCGCACCTGATGCAGGTCGCGGGCTTCACGGGAACCAACGGGAAGACGACGGCGAGCTGGCTGCTCCAATCCGTGTGGGAAGCCTGCGGCGTTCCCGCCGCCGTCATCGGCACGCTCGGGATCGGACGGCCGGGCGCGCTTTGCTCCCCCAGCCACACGACGCCGGACGCGCCGCGGTTCCAGGGCGCGCTCCGGAGCCTGCTTGCCGAGGGATACGGAGCGGTCGCCGCCGAGATCTCGTCCCACGCCCTGGATCAGGATCGGATCTACGCCACGAGGTTCAGGGCGGTCGTCTTCACGAATCTGACGAGGGACCATCTCGACTACCACGGGACCGAGGCCGCGTACCTGAAGGCGAAGAGCAAGCTCTTCCATCCGGACGGGCGCGGGGACGCCTCGCCTGCGCTCGCCGTCGTGAACATGGACGATCCCGCCTTCGCGGATCTCGTCCGCGGGAGCGCCGACACCATCCTAGGCTACGGCAAATCGGAAGAGTGCTTCGTCCAGCTTCGCGAGATCGAGACATCGCCGTCCGGAACAGCCCTCCGCGTGCGCGGGCCCGAGGGGATCCGCGTTCTGCGAAGCCCCCTCGTCGGCCTGTACAACGGCTGGAACGTCCTCTGCGTCTACGCGACCGCCCTCGCCCTGGGGCTGCCGGCCGATGCCGTCGAGCGGGCGCTCGAGGCCTCGATCGCCGTGCCGGGAAGGATGGAGAGGATCGACCGGGGACAGCCTTTCCTTGTGGTGGTCGACTACGCGCACACTCCCGACGCGCTGGCCCGCGTCCTGGACGCGCTGCGTCCCCTGACCGATGGGAAGCTGATCGCGCTCTTCGGCTGCGGCGGCGATCGGGACCAAGGCAAGCGGAGGCAGATGGGCGCGATCGCCGCGCGGCGGGCGGATCGGATCGTCCTCACGAACGACAATCCGAGGAGCGAGGAGCCAGGCGAAATCCTGAGAGCGATCCGGGAAGGCGTGATCGCCGAGGGGAAGGAGCCCGACGCGCTGCTCCCCGATCGAGGGGAGGCGATCGAGGCCGCGATCCGGATGGCCGCAAGGGGCGACACCGTTCTGCTGGCCGGCAAGGGACACGAGGACTACCAGGAGTCGGCCGCAGGACGCCGCCCGTTCGACGATCGAGAGATGGCCAGGCGCGCCCTCGCCGCGGCCGGGTGGGTCCGATGACGGACCTCACGCTCGCCCGCGTGGCCTCCATGTGCGGCGGCCGCCTCGCGGGTGGACAGGTCCTCGACCGCGCCTTGCGGCCGGGGCAGGTCTCGATCGACACCAGGCGGCTCATGGAGGGCGAGATCTTCGTCGCGCTGCGAGGAGACCGCGACGGCCACGACTTCGTGAGCGACGCGGCGGCCAGAGGGGCAGGGGGGGCGATCGTGGAGGAGGGTCGTCCCCTCGGGCCCCTGCCGCGCGGATTCCCCCTCATCGTCGTGGACGACACGCTGCGCGCGATGCAGAGATGGGCCGCGGCCCACAGGAGATCGATGCCGGCGGTCGTGATCGCCGTGACCGGATCGAGCGGGAAGACGACGACCAAGGACCGCATCTCCGAGATCCTGTCCGATGCCGGATCGACGCACGCCACGCGCGGGAATCTCAACAACCAGATCGGCGTCCCCCTGACGATCCTGGGGATCGGCCCCGGAGACCGGTGGGCCGTGGTCGAGGTGGCGATGAACCACCCCGGCGAGATCGCCCCTCTGGCGAGGATCTCAGATCCCGATCATGTCGTGATCACGACGATCGGCTGGGCGCATATCGGGCCCTTCGGGACGCGCGAGGCGATTCTGTCGGAGAAGCTCGAGGCTGTGCGCGCGATGAGGCCCGGCGGAGTCTTCTTCCACGAGGCCGACCCCTGGCTGATCGAGCGGCTTCCCCGCGAGATCAAGGATCTCCCGAGAAGGACCTTCGGGATCGGCGAGGGGGCGGACTTCCGTCCCGATCTGGTCGAGTGGGACCTTGCGGAGACGCGTTTCCGGACTTCCTACACCGGCGATGTGCGCCTGCGCTGTCCAGGCAGGGGGGCGTTGCAGGCCGCTCTCGCCGCCTCGCTCCTCGCGCAGACGTTCGGCTTGGACGGCGGCGTCGTCCGCGCCTGTCTCGAGCGGGCGCGGCCGCGTCCATTGCGGATGGAGCCGCGGCCTCTCGGTCCGGCGACCGCCATCCTCGACTGCTACAACGCGAGCCCCGAATCGAGCGAGGCCGCGGTCGACTTCCTCTCCGCCCTCCGCCGGGGGGGCAGACGCTGGCTCGCCTTCGGCGAGATGCGGGAACTCGGCGACCGGACGGAGGAAGCGCATCGCAGGCTCGGAGAGAAGGCCGCCATGCTCGATGGCCTCTTCCTGCTGGGGGAGGGATGCCGGCCCCTCGCGGAGTCGTTTCTGCGGGCGAGCGGAGGCGCTCGACCGGCCCGCGTCTACGACACGGAGGAGGATCTCGCGGACGACCTGGCGGGGAGGCTTGAGCGGGGGGACGTCGTCTTGTTCAAAGGCTCGAGGATGACGGCGATGGAGAAGGCCTACGAGGCCTGCCTGACAAGGCTCGAACGCGAGGAGTGATCCGAGATGCTCTATGAACTTCTCTATCCGCTGCGCGATCTCTTCTCGGCCTTCAATGTCTTTCGCTACATCACATTCCGCGCCGCCTACGCCACGATCACCGCGCTCCTCCTGAGCTTCGTCGTGGGCCCGTACCTGATCGCCCGCTTGCGGCGGATGCGTCTCGAGCAGGTCATCCGGGAGGAAGGCCCGGCCGCCCACCACGGCAAGCGGGGAACGCCGACCATGGGCGGGATCCTGATCCTATCGGCCATCATCCTCCCGACCCTCCTGTGGGCCAATCTGAGGAGCGAGGCCGTGTGGATCATGCTCCTGGTCACCTTCGGCCTCGGCGTCCTCGGTTTCGTCGACGACTACCTGAGGGTCGTGCGCGGCCTCCCGAAGGGCCTCCTCGGCCGCTACAAGCTGGCCGGGCAGATCGTCGTCGGCGCCGTGGTCGGCCTGATCATTCTCGCGATCCAGCCCTACGGGGAGATGACGACGCGCACCGCGATCCCCTTCCTCAAGGAGCGCTACATCGAGCTGGGGCTCATCTACCTGCCGTTCGTGATCCTGGTCATCACGGCGACCTCGAACGCCGTCAACTTCGCCGACGGGCTCGACGGTCTCGCGACGGGCATGGTGATACCTCCGGCGATCTCGCTCGGGATCATCGCCTATGTCAGCGGCAACGCGGTCTTCGCCCGCTATCTCAACATCCCCTATCTCGAGGGTTGCGGAGAGCTCGCCGTCTACGCGGGCGCCTTCCTCGGGGCCTGCCTGGGCTTCCTCTGGTTCAACGCCCACCCTGCGCAGGTGTTCATGGGGGACACCGGATCGCTGGCCCTGGGGGGATCGCTCGGAGCCATGGCGATCCTGGTCAAGCGTGAGTTGCTGCTCGTCATCGTGGGGGGGCTCTTCGTCATCGAGACCCTGAGCGTCGTCGCCCAGGTCCTGAGCTACAAGTGGCGGGGCAAACGCGTCCTCAAGATGGCGCCGATCCACCACCACTTCGAGCTCGTCGGATGGCATGAGACGAAGGTCGTCGTCCGGTTCTGGATCATCTCGATCCTCCTCGCGTTTCTCACCCTCTCGACGATCAAGCTCCAGTGAGGATGACGATGGAGCGTGTCGCGGGAATCTATCGGGGCGAGAGGATCGGGATCCTCGGCATGGCCCGCTCCGGCCTCGCGGCGGCGCGCCTCTGCCTCAGCGAGGGGGCGCACCCGGTTTGCCTCGATCTGGCGGAGCCCAGGGGAGAGGAGGAGGCCTTGAGGGAACTGGCCCGGGCCGGGGCGCGCCTTCTCTGGGGAGAGCACCCCCTGGGGCTTCTCGACTCGCTCGACAGAATCGTCAAGAGCCCGGGCGTACCCGGGTCGATCCCGTTTCTCGCTCGGGCGCGCGAGCGGGGGATTCCGATCTGGAGCGAGATCGAGCTGGCCTCGCGTCTCGCCAGGGGGCCGATCCTCGCCATCACCGGGACCAACGGCAAGTCGACGACGACCGCGTGGGCCTCCGACCTGCTCAGCCGATGCGGCCGCGCGAACGAGCTCGTGGGGAACATCGGGCGCCCCCTCTCGGACGGCGTCCTGCGCGCGAGCGAGGGGGCATGTCTGGTCACGGAGATCTCGAGCTTCCAGCTCGAGGACATCGAGTCGTTCCGGCCGCGGGGGGCCGCCCTGCTGAATCTGACCGCCGATCACCTGGACCGCCACCATGACCTCTCCTCGTACCGCGAGGCGAAGATGGGGATCTTCCGCAACCAGGGACCGACGGATCACGCCGTCCTGGGCGAGGCGGAGGATCTCGCGCAGGAGGTGGCGCGCCGCTTCAGCCCTCGGATCCTGCGCTTCAGGATGGAGGATCGCGGGGAGGAGGGGACTTTCATCCGCGCCGGGCGGATCGGCGTCCGCTTCGACGCAACGGAGACGACTCTCTGCGGGGCCGACGAGCTATCGCTACCGGGGGCGCACAACCGCGCCAACGCCCTGGCGGCGCTCGCGCTCGTCGCCCCGCTCCCTCTTCCCTCCGAGGGGCTGGTGGCGTCTCTTCGCGGCTTCGCGGGTCTATCCCACAGGCTGGAGCGGGTCGGGCTCCAGGACGGAGTCCTCTACATCAACGACTCGAAGGCGACGAACACCGATTCCCTGACGACGGCGCTCCGGGCCTTTGAACAACCCTTGATCCTGATCGCCGGGGGACGTGGCAAGGGGCAGGACTTCGGCCCGATCTCCCCGCTCGTTCGCGGCAGGTGCAGGAAGGTCCTGCTGATCGGAGAGGCGGCCGAGGAGATCCGGTCCCGCTGGGGGGCGGATCTGTGCGAAATGGTCGGGGATCTGCGGGCGGCCCTTCTGCGCGCGCGCGCGATTGCGCGCCGGGGCGAGATCGTCCTGCTCTCGCCCGCGTGCGCGAGCTTCGACCAGTTTGCCAACTATGAGGAGAGGGGAGACCTGTTCCGCCGGCTCGTCGGCGAGTCGATCGGGGCCGTTCCTCCCGGGGGGTGTGGGGAATGAGAATTCTACCGTCTGTTGCGACCCGACCGGAGCGAGGGATCCTGACCTGTTGCCTGCTTCTCTGCTGCTTCGGCCTGGTGATGGTCTTCTCGTCGAGCGCGGTTCTCAGCGTGGCGGAGGGGAAGTCCCCGGCCTTCTACTTCGAGTCGCAGCTCTCCAAGCTGCTGGCGGGGCTCATCCTCCTCGCCTGTTTCTGGTCGCTCGACTACCAGTGGCTGAGGCGCAAGCCGGTCGCGTGGACTGCGCTCGGGGCCGGGATTCTCGGGCTGCTCTTGCTGGTCCTCGGCCTCGGAGTCGCGCACGGGGTGCGCGCGGCGCGCTGGCTCTCCGTCCAGGGAGTGACGATCCAGCCCTCCGAGTTCGCGCGCGTCGGCCTCGTCATCTTTCTCGCCTTCTATCTGTCGGGAAAGGAAGGGATCCTTCCTCCCGGCCGCCTCTTCGTCGTCCCGGCTCTCGCGACCTTCCTCGTCGCCGGCCTCGTCGCCCTGCAGCCAAACCTCTCCATGGCCCTCTTCATCCTTCTCCTCGCGGTGGGAGTGTTCTACGTCGGCGGTCTCTCGATCCGATGGCTCGGCCTCGCCACGGCTCCGCCCGCCCTTCTGGCCCTCCTCCTCATGCGCCCCTATCAGCGCGAACGCATCTTCGGTTTCCTCGGCCTCGCCGGCCGCGAGGTCGCCTACCAGGTCGACCAGAGCATCACGACGGTCGGCTCAGGAGGGATCCTCGGCTTGGGCCTCGGAAACGGGCTCCAGAAGTACTTTTTCTTGCCCTTTCCCCACACCGACTTCATTCTCGGCATCGTGGGAGAGGAGACGGGACTTCTGGGGATCACACTTCTCCTGTTGACCTACGGCGCGCTGATACTCTTCGGGATCGCGACGTCGCGCAGAGCGCCTGACCGCTTCGGCAGCCTCCTGGCGGCGGGTCTGACCTGGAACCTGGCGATCAATGTGCTGGTCCACGGCGCGGTGAATCTCGGGATGGGGCCTGTCACGGGCGTGCCGCTGCCGTTTCTGAGCTGCGGAGGGTCGTCGCTGATGGCGAATCTCCTTGCCGTCGGCATCCTCCTCTCCATCTCGAGACGCGCGGTGAGGGGAGCCGCGAGGGACTGGTCCACCGTGGGCGGCCATAGGCCATGAAGGTCCTCTTCGCCGGCGGCGGGACCGGAGGGCACCTGTTTCCAGCGCTCGCCGTCGCCGACTCGCTGCGCAGGGCGCACCCCGCGGCCGAGATCCTCTTCGTTGGCTCGATCACCGGCATCGAGGCCTCGCTGGTCCCGCAGGAGGGGTACGAGTTCCGCGGGTTCCCTGTCGTCGGGCTGCCGCGGCGCGTCGGCCCGCGCCAGATTCGCGCCTTGGTCGCCGCGGCGCGCTGCGTGCTGAAGACGAGGAGGCTCATCGGAGAGTGGAAGCCGGACGTCGTCTTCGCGACCGGCGGATTCGCGTCGGCGTCGGTGCTGGTCGCTTCCTGGATCGCGCGCGTCCCCGTCATCCTCCACGAGCAGAACTCGATTCCCGGTCTCACCAATCGAATCGCCAGCCGTTTCGCGCGGGAAGTCCACATCACCTTCAGCTCGTCGAGGAGGTTCTTTCCCAGGCGAGACCACCTCCGCCTGTCGGGAATCCCGCTCAGGGAAGGCGTGGCGGCGGGCAGCCGGAGTCGCGCTCTGCGCCTCTTCCGCCTCGACGAGGCCAGGAAGACCGTCTTCGTCTTTGGCGGGAGCCAGGGCGCGCATCACCTGAACGAGGCGATTCTGGACGCGATGGCCCTCTTCGCGGGCCGCAAGGACATCCAGTTCCTCCTCCAGTCGGGCCAGAAGGACTACGACTGGATGATCGAACGGTGCCGCAGGATTCCGATACGAACCTGGGTCCGTCCCTTCTTCCCGAACATGGGAGACGCCTACGCCCTGGCCGATCTCGTCGTTTGCCGCTCGGGAGCCTTGACCCTGGGGGAGCTGGCGGCTTCGGGGCGGCCCTCGATCCTGATCCCGTTCCCGCACGCCACCGCGAACCACCAGATGCACAACACGGAGCCTTTCGTCGCCGCGGGAGCGTCGATCCTGGTCCCTGATGCGGAACTGACGGGGGAGGTCCTGGCGGCCAAGATCGACGAGCTCATCAAGAACCCGCGAGGCCTGAGGGACATGTCGATCCATGCGATGCGGCTGGCCCGCCCGCAGGCGACCGACAGGCTCGTGCGCGCCATCCGCCGCGTCGCGGAGGGGACGGATGGGCCGCAGCAGGCGCCGTTGCCTGCCCCGGAGGCTCCCCGTAGGATGCCGCGCAGGAGCGCAAGAGGGGAGCATGTCGCCCGCCAAGGTTCGTAGGATCCACTTCGTCGGCATCGGCGGCACCGGCATGTGCGGCCTCGCCGAGGTCTGCCACAACCTCGGCTACAGCGTCGCCGGAAGCGACCTGGCCCGAGGGGAGGCGGTCGAAAGGCTCGAGCGCCTCGGCATCCGGGTGCAGATCGGGCATCGGGGCGAGCTCGTCGCGAATGCCGATCTGGTCGTCGTCTCCTCCGCCATCCGGCGATCGAATCCCGAGGTTCGCGAGGCGGTCCGCCTGCGCAAGCCGATGCTCAAGCGGGGCGAGATGCTCGCCGAGATCATGCGCCTGAAGACCGGAATCGCCGTTGCCGGAACGCACGGCAAGACGACGACAACCTCCCTGACCGGGCATCTCCTCGCCTCCGCCGGCCTCGACCCGACGGTCGTCGTCGGCGGGCGGATCCGGGCCGTGGGTTCCAATGCTCGGCTAGGGGGTGGGGACTTCCTGATCGCCGAGGCCGACGAGAGCGATGGGTCCTTTCTGGACCTGAACCCCACGATCGCGGTGGTAACGAACATCGACCGCGAGCACCTCGATCACTACCGGAGCCTGCCGGACATCCAGGAGGCCTTCTTCCGCTTCCTTCGCCGGGTCCCCTTCTATGGCGTCTCGATTGTCTGCGGCGACGATCCGAACGTGCTTGAAGTGATCAGGCGGGTTCCGAAGCGGTGCGTGACCTACGGATTCGGCGAGGAGAACCAGGTGGCCGCGCTCGATCCGCGGGCGGACGGATACAGGTCGCGCTTCCGCGTCCGGTACCTCGACGAGGGGATCGAGGAGGTCGAGCTCGCCCTCCCCGGCCGCCACAATGTCCTGAACGCCCTGGCGGCCTACGCCGTCGCCCGGGAGGTCGGGGTGGGGATCGCGACGATCCGGGAGAGCTTGGCGACCTTCGGCGGCGTGGGGCGGCGCCTCGAGATCCGATCCGAGGCCGGAGGCGTTCTCCACGTCGACGACTACGGGCACCACCCGACCGAGATCGCGGCCGTCCTCTCCACCGCCCGGGAGATCTGGGGCCGGAGGATCGTCACCCTCTTCCAGCCGCACAGGTATTCGAGGACCAGGGCGCTTCAGCAGGAGTTCGGCGCGGCGCTCGCCATGACCGATGTCCTGCTCCTCGGCGAGATCTACGCGGCGGGCGAGAGAGCCTTGCCGGGGGTCTCCTCCTCCCTTATCCTCGCCGCGATCCGGGGGCAGGCGCGCCACCCCGACATCCACATGGTCTCGAACGCCGACGATGCGGCGCGCGTGTGCGACGGTCTGCTGGAGCCTGGAGATATCCTCTTGACCCTCGGGGCAGGGGATGTCTATCGGTGGGGCGATCGAATCATGAGCGAAAGGGCGCGCCGCGCGGATGCGCGAGCGATGACAGGCGACAGGGCGGTCGCTCCATCGGGGGCGGCGGGATCCGGGCAGTCCCGGGGGGAAGAGGCGTGAGCGAGCTGGATCGGCGCTGGGCCGCCGTCGAGTGGCGTCGTGTGGTCGAGAGCAGGCCCAGACGCGAACGCCGACGCCGGTTGGCCCTTGCGACTCTCTTTCTCGCGATCGTCGCGATCCTCGGAGGAGCGATCCACGAGCGCGATCGCTGGTCCCGGTGGCACCCCTTCTCGATCCAGGCGATTGAAATCTCCGGCAATCGGGCAGTCTGCACGGCGGAGATCCTCGACATCGCCGGTGTGCGCGCCGGCGATCCCTGGTGGATCTGCCGGCCGGCGGAGATCCGCGCGCGCGTCGCGGAGTGTCCCCGCATCAAGACGCTCCGTCTAGGATACGGCTGGTTCCACAGGTTCCGGATCGCCGTGACCGAAAGGGAGCCGGCCGCGGCGCTGGTGGGGTTCGGGGACGGTCTGATCACCGCGGACGGGTATCTCATCGAAGGGGCCGGCGCGGCCGACACAGAGGACCTGCCGATCGTGCGCCCGATGCCGGGAGCGGTCCCGCGGGCCGGTTCGCAGGTGGATGCACAGACGGCGTCGATCGTCCGCCTCATCGAGACGATCCGCGAGCGCAGGCTCGATCTATGGCGCGAGATCTCCGAGATCGAGGTCACGAGCGACGGGGCGCGCGCCTATCTCAGGTCGCAGCCTGTGATGATCCTCTTCTTCCCGGGCGAGCACGAGGAGCTCTGGGACAACATCCCTCGCGTGCTCAGCGACCAGCGCAAGCGCGGCGCGACCGACCTCGTGCTGGACCTCCGTTTCGAGGGGCGCATCGTGGTGCGCACAGCGGGGGAGGCGCCCCAAGGCGGCGAGGAACCCGGCCCCAACCAGAGGCGGGCATAATCCCATGGGCGCGAAGAACACGATCGCCGGCCTCGACATCGGGACGACCAAAGTCTGCTGCATCGTGGGTGAACCGTTGCCGGAGGGGGGGATCAGGGTTCTCGGGCAGGCGGATGTTCCGTGCGAGGGGATGGACAGGGGCAATCTCGTCAGCCTGGAGGCGACCGTCGACGCGGTCTCGGCGGCGGTCGAGTCCGCCGGAAGGATGGCCGACCTCTCGATCCGGGATGTCTGGGTCGGGATTGCCGGAGATCATGTGCGCGGCATCAACAGCCGCGGCGTGATCGGAATCAGCCGCAGAGAGAAGGAGGTCGTCCGGGAAGACATCGACCGCGTCCTCGATGCCGCGCGGGCGGTCAAGATCCCGGCCGACCGGGAGATCCTCCATGCGATCCCCCGCGGCTTCGCCGTCGACGAGCAGCAGGGGATTCGCGATCCGGTCGGGATGTCCGGCGTCAGGCTGGAGGCCGAGGTGCACATCGTGACGGCGGCGACGGCACCCCTGCGGAATCTCCTGCGCGCGATCTCCAGGGCGGGTCTCGGAGTCCAGTCGCTGGTTCTGCAGCCGATCGCCGCTTCCCTGGCCGTCCTCGAGGATGACGAGCGGGGACTGGGCGTCGCGCTGGTCGACATGGGCGGCGGCACGAGCGACATCGTCATCTTCCAGTCGGGCGTGATTCGCCACACGGCGATCCTCGGCCTTGGCGGACGCCATCTGACGCAGGATATCGCGATCGGGCTTCGCACGCCGAGCGATCGGGCGGAGGAGCTGAAGGTCCGCCACGGATACGCGGTCTCCTCGCGAGTCCAGCCCGCCGAGATGGTGGAGGTGGCCGGCGTCGGCGGCCGCACGCCCCGCCAGATCAGCCGGCAGGTGCTCGCCGCGATCATCGAGCCGAGAGCCGAGGAGATCCTGACCCTGGTGCTCCACGAGCTGGAGCGCTGCGAGGCGACCGATCTGCTCGCGGCGGGGGTCGTCCTGACGGGAGGCACGGCCCTGCTCCCGGGACTCACGGAGCTCGCGGAGGCGACGCTGGGCATCCCGGCGCGAGTGGGGTATCCCCGTCCCGTGGAGGGTCTGCCGGATGGGGAGGGGCTGCCGCAGCACGCCGCGGCCCTGGGTCTGCTGTTCTATGCATCGGAGCTGGAGCGCGGGCGGGCAGGCGGGGGGAAGGGGATCCTTTCGATCTTCCGCCGTCCGATCCGCGATTGGGTGCGCGACTACCTTTGATGGGTCGCGTCGCCCGCGGGATATCGCCGAGGGCCCTGCGGAGAGGATCTGGGGCCAATCATCGAGCCCGGCGAGGCCGGGCGGCACGGAGGTAGGGATGCTGGATATGGAAGCCCGTGGCGCGGCCCCCGCGCGCATTGCCGTCATCGGCTTGGGAGGGGGCGGATCGAACGCGGTGAATCGGATGATCACCGAGGGGCTGCGCGACGTGACCTTCTGGGTGGCGAACACCGATTCCCAGGCTCTGGACAGCTCGGTCTGCCAGAACCGGCTGCAGCTCGGCTCGGCCCTCACGGGCGGGCTTGGAGCGGGGGGCGATCCCGAGGTCGGTCGCGCCGCGGCCGAGGAGGACCACCAGCAGCTCGCCGAGCTCCTCGAGGGATACGACATGGCCTTCATCACCGCGGGGATGGGCGGCGGGACCGGCACGGGGGCCGCCCCCGTTGTCGCGCGCATGGCGAGATCCCTGGGGTCGCTCACCGTCGCGATCGTGACCCGCCCCTTCCTCTTCGAGGGGACCCAGCGGGGACGCCGCGCGGAGGAGGGGCTTCGCCTTCTCGCGGAAGAGGTCGACACCTTGATCGTCATCCCCAACGACAAGCTCCTCCATCTGGTCGATCGCGCCGCGAATCTCCAGGCGGGTCTTCGAGTGGCGGACGAGGTGCTCTTTCAGGCCACGCGCGGGATCTCGGACATCATCACCGGCAACGGCCTCATCAATGTCGACTTCGCGGATGTTCGCACGGTGATGCAGAACAGAGGCGCCGCGCTTCTCGGCTGCGGCGCGGCCAGCGGCCCCAATCGAGCCATGGAAGCCGCGCAGGCGGCCATCTCGAGTCCGCTGCTCGACGAGCTCTCCATCGAGGGGGCGAGCTCGATTCTCGTCAATGTCGTCGGCGGGCCGGACATGGGGTTCCATGAGGTGACCGAGTCTGCGCAGTACATCTCGCAGCAAGCGGGGCGCGATTGCGACGTCTTCTGGGGCGCGGTGGTCGACCCGGGCATCACGAGCGAGATGCGCGTGACGCTCATCGCGACCGGATTCCAACGGGCGCCGGCGATTCGCAAGGTCGAGCGCGCGCCTGCCGCCGGCCGGTTCGAGGTTCCCTCTGCCCCGCCGCGCCCACAGCCGGTGCCGTTTCCGGCCGCCCATGAGGCGATCCCCCATGTTCCTGTGGGGGAGCCGATCCTGGCGGGGTCGTCGCCCCTTTCGAGGC
>Ga0194125_10009473_pt1 | contig 13508 bp, 1 predicted proteins | sample TA2KigC250mmetaG_FD_148626 | JGI IMG/M metagenome (GOLD analysis project Ga0194125, IMG submission 148626) | Freshwater microbial communities from Lake Tanganyika, Tanzania - TA2015034 Kigoma Deep Cast 250m | ecosystem: Environmental > Aquatic > Freshwater > Lake | place: Tanzania: Lake... | reverse complement strand
CGTGAAAATCCGATTAGCCGGGATGACACGATAAGCCGCTGTGGAGGGTGATACTCTGTATGTCCGCGGCGTCAGCCCGCCAAACTGGTATTCGCCCCAGCGGTTAGTGCGGATAGTGTCCAGAAGCCGCGAGTTTGCGTTGTCGTAGAGTCTGACCAATTGATTTTCAAGCATCACACCCAAATCGCTGCGCACCCGGCCCGATATTGCATTCAGCAGCCGCGGCAGCATTATCTCTACCTGCAGCATCTCTCCGGGCGGCAGGTCGAAGGTCGTATCCGCCGCTGTGTAGCCGGCTCGCTCGATGTGCAGACTGTATCGCCCCGCATCCGGCGACGCCAGACTGAAATAACCCGCCTCGTTCGTAACTAACTCAGCCGCCGTCGGACCTTGAATTGAAATCCGCGCCCCGACCACCGGCGCGGCGCGTTCGTCCAGAACATAGCCGTTCAGAGCCTTACCGTGCCGCGTCAACTGCACAGCTACCCGCGTTGTTTCCCACGCGGCAACTTCGACATAAAACGGACTTAGTTCCATCGCATAGCCGGCCGCATCCACTTGCAATGTATGCAGCCCCGGCCTTAATCCCCGCAGCCGAAAACTCCCGTCCCGCTCAGACCATTTAAAGACCATCTCCCCGCTGGCGCTGTGCCTCAGCCAAAGGTTCCCCGCTGACGCCGGCGGGCCGCCGCCTTCCACCGCCAACCGCCCCTCCATGATACCAGTATTCTGCATCCGCAAAGTTATCAAACTTGCCTGCCCCGAAAATGACACATTCTGCGCATAACTCGTTCCGAGTTCACGTCGGGGATGTTCCCCTAAAAGGATATAACCGCCGGCTTCGACCCGGAACACAAATGTTCCCGAAAAATCGGTCGTATCATAGACCGTCAAATTCGCAAACGAACGCAGGAGAACGCTCGCCCGCTCAATCGGCAGGCTGTCCTGAGTGATAAATTCCCCAACCAGCGAGTTGGATAATTGCGACATAGTGATGTCCACTCGTTGAAGGGTATCTCGCACTGAGATATTACCGCGCGTCCAAGTGATATAACCCTTGCGGCTGACATCTAATTTGTATGTCCGTTCAGGATCCATTTGATTAAAAATATAGAGTCCATCGTTCGCGACAGTATCGATGAGCGTATCGCCCCGCTCGTTGGAGCATTTGATAATTGCATTCCGCAGGAGTCTTGAGTTTGTCGCCGAATAGACGCGCCCGTAAATTGCTCTTTCGAGCCGCGTCATAACATAATCGGCGGAATACGGCTCGACCCGGTCGCCTATCCCAGTGTTCACACTACTTTCCAATCGTTCATAACCGGCGCGGCTGAAGCTCAATATGTGGTCGCCACCGCCGACATATCTGAACTGGAACTTACCATATTGGTCTGTTACAGCTGTCCGGACGCCGTCCAAGACCACATTCACATTCCGCAGCGAATCTCCAGCCGCTGACTTGACTACACCAGCTACTGTGGCGTTGTGCCGAGCCACTATAAGGATGCGGTTCTCTATATTTATCAGGGCGGCGTCCACTTCGAAAGAACCATTGTCATAGCCTTCCACGGGCAATTGCGTCGCTACTACATAATGGATGTTCGGATATAAACCGCTCAAGAGGAATGAACCGGCGCTGTCGGCGGTAGTTCTAAACTCTCCGGCGTTCGACCATGCCAGCGCTGGGCAGCCCGGCAACGCCAATCCGCTCGTATCCACTACTCGGCCGCTGATGCTGATTAGGACTGGGTCAAGGGTAAAATTTACATTTCGCCGTTCCTCGTCCAAACCGATGTCCTGCACAATTATGCTGTCGGCGCCGCGCGCGATGAAGCCGGGTTTGGAAACACGAACTACGAAATGCCCCGCATCTCCGCCGCGTAAGCGCATCAAGCGATAAGTTCCATTTTGGCTGGAGTAAGCCGTGGAAAGTCGTCCTGTAACGAGATTGCGCGCTTGAATCATAACATCGGGATGTCCAACCGAGCCTGTTATCGCGGCGATGCGCTGGATAATGCGAATGCGGCTGCCGATATCAAGATGATTTTGCCCCAGTTCGACGATGGTGTCGGCGTTAGTCCAGCCCTCCTCGTTGCGCGCGGTCAAGATGCGATAGCGCGTGTTGGCACCTAGTCCGACAAAGGTAAAATTGCCCTGCAGATTGGCGGTAGTGCGATAGACCGAGCCATCGCTGACCGATGTGGCTGAAAGTTCGGTGGAAGGCATTTCCCTGCCGATTTGATTGACTACCCGCCCGGAGAGCTGCAACTCGTTCGGACGCATTCTGAAGTCGGCTTGTCCGCCGGAGGCTATACCGCGCAAGGTATCTTGCTCTGCGGTGTATCCCGCCAGACGGGCGCTGACTTTGTAACGTGTGAGGGGATAGAGGTTTTCGAGACGGAAGGCGCCGGATATATCACTATTAGCCGAGGCAAAGTTGCCGAGGCTGTCGATGGCAGTTACGACTGCATTACGCAGGCCAATATTATCCAGATCGCGCACGAAGCCGGTGATGCGCCCATCATTGCGCACCATAGTCAAATCGACTGTGAGTGTTTCAGCTGCCGCCAGCTGGATGTTCTCGCGAACATAACCGCTGAAGCCGATGCGCCCCGGGCGCAGGGCGTATCGTCCGGCAGCGAGGTTAGCCTGGCTGTAGCGTCCGTTGTTGTCGCTGAGAGTGCTGCGCTGTTCGCCATTTTGCAATGTGATAACGGCAGTTGCGCCGGCGATAGGCTCATTGCCGGACATAATCCGGCCTTGGAACATTGCACCTAAGGGTAGCAGTTGCATATCTGCGCCGCGACGCTGTTGCTGGCCGAGCAAGACACCGACATTGAGAGAGTTGCGGGCGAATCGAGGATGGGTGGCAATTAAATGGTAAGCGCCGGGGATGATGTTTTCTATGAGGTAGCCGCCGTCGCGGTCGGTGGTCTGTTGGACGCTGCGATTGTTGACGCTGTCGATAAGTGTAAGAAACACATTCTCTATTGGCGCGCCGCCGGAGGAACGGATAGTTCCGCTTAGGCTGGCAAAGTTAGTTTCCAAGGCGAAGTCCACGCCGCTGCGGTCTTCGCCGGCGTTCAAGCGGAGATTAGTTTCGGCTGTAGTCCAGCCGGGCCGGGCGGCTGTGATGCGGTATTGTCCGGGCTGCAATCCAAGCCTGTAGCGCCCGTTGCGGTCGGTTTCAGTGCGGAATACTGCTCCGCCTTCGGCTTGGGCTTGCACCGTCGCGCCGCCTAACGGCGCGCCTCGCACAGCCACTAAACCACTCACCTGACAGGGCAGTTGCACTAGATTAAGTGCAACCACGATTTCGCCCTCGATATTCAGCCTGGCTGAAGTGTCCCGCGCCGTCGAATAACCGACTTTGGATGCCACAACTATATAACGTCTTTCAGGCGTCACCGCCAGCAGGAATTCCCCTTGCACATTGCCGTTTGTGCTATAAACGCGATTCGGGTCGTCCAGTTGAATCAACTGGATGGCTGGCGTATTGACCGGACCGGCTGGAGACGATACGCGTCCGCTGACCCGGCCGATGTATGACAGCATCGGAAAGTCGCGTCCTGATACATTCTGCCCAGACTGCAGATTTATGTCGTAAGTTCCCGGCGGCGCTGGCACAAAGCCGTCCTTCTGCGCGGTTACACGATAAGTTCCAAACATAAGTGAAAACGCGTATTGTCCGTCCCGGTCGGTGCGCGTTATGGCTCTTGAATTATCTTCCTGTCGCACAGCAGTAATGACTGCATCGAATATCGGGTCGTTGCCGCGCTGCACCCTTCCCGAAATTCGTCCGGCATTGTTGACTAAAGTCAAATCGATATTGTTGATATTCTGTCCGGCTTCCACGCTGACCGGTCCGCGCTGGGCAGTGATGTAACCTTCTTTAGCGGCTGCAACAGTATGATTTCCGACCGCCACTTGCAAGCGATAATTACCGTTGGCGTCGCTGCGGTTAGTTACGCCGCCGGCGCTGACCAGAGCGTCGCGTAAAGTGTTCCCACCGGCGTCGATAATCCGACCGCTAATACTCGCCGGATTGGCTTCCAGCCGCAGGCTGATACCGGAAATTGTCTCGCCGGGGTCGATGCTTATCGAAATGCTGTCGCGCGCCGTGTAGCCCTGCCGCACCGCAGTAACTACATAGTCACCCGGCGCCACGCCCCGCGTCCAGGCGCCGAATTGATTGACCGGCGCCGTCACTACCGCCCCAGCGCGCGGTATAAACCACACTTCGCCCACCCGGTTGGCTGGATTGCCGTCGATGCTAAGTTCGCCAGATAATATGCCGGCTTGCGGCACTAAAGTGAAGTTCATTTCAACATTGCGGTCGATGACCTCCACGACCGATTCGCCGGCTTCAAGATAGAAGCCCGGTTTGACCGCGTTAAGCCGCCAGCGTCCCTGTCCAACGCTGAAACTATAACTACCGGCTTCCGGAGTGAAGGCGCGTAATATAGAACCATCGTCGGCGGTTATAATGACTGTAGCAAGGTTGATGGGTTGTCCGGCTGGATTGCGCACATAACCGGAGATTGTCCAGCGATAGGGCGTTAATTGAAACGGCCCATTGTGAGCATCCACATCGAAATTGCTCTGCGGTTGGACGGTCACGCCGATCTCAGCCGACGGCCGATGTCCGCGCGCACTGGCAGTCAGAAAGTAATTTCCGGGCGGCACAATTAATTGGTATTCGCCGGCTACATTCGTCTCGCAAGTCGTCGTTTCATCACCGGGGACGCGCACAGCCGTTACTATCGCCGCGGCGATAGACTGACCGGCATCATTGACGACCGTGCCGACGATGGACGATGGTATGGGTCTTAAACGCAAAGTTACCGAATAATTACTATCTGCCAGGACCGTCAGCCGGTTAGACAATGTGTCGGTGTAACCGTTTTTACTGCCTCTAAAGCGATAAGCGCCGACCGGTATTTGACGAGTATAAGTTCCCATATCATTTGTAGCGAAGGCTGGAACAGCCGGACCGTCGATAGGCTCGACGTTTATTTCGACAAACTGCAGGACAGCGCGGTTGACATCTTGAGAGGTAAAACTAACGCGCCCAGCGCGGACGATATAATCGAAACTGGCGGTATCGGAGAGCGTGCCGCGGCCTTGACGGCTGGCAGCCAATACCTTCCAAACATAATGCCCTTCGATGAAGATATCGGCTGCCGGACAGGCAATAGATGTCATCGTTGTCTGCCCGCTCCAAGCCGGCACTAAGGCTCGACTGCCGCCTTGAGTGACTTCCTCACGGCTGACATAGATGAAATAACTGACGGCTTCCGGCACTTGAGTCCAGCGGAAGAGAATTTCACGGCTGGCAAGACGTGCCCGCGCTTGCGGCGCGATATTCTCCGGCTCATCGAACGGTGGCTGAACTTCGACCTCGAAGCCGGAAACACCGCCGGTGATAATAGATGTATATTCCGGGCTGTTTCCGTAGTTATTCAAGACGATCCAGGCATAGCGCGGCCGGTTGTCGCGGTTCATACTGCCGACGAGAGGCGGAATGAGTGAATTGTCGAAATTATCCGACGGGTCGGGAATGCCATATTGGATAGAGGTCTCTGATGTGATGGCTTGCCATATAAGATTTGCGCCCTGGACGCGCGTTTGGCCTTGGTCATCCTGTTCCAGGCGAAAAGGCTGGTCGCTGACAATGATATGATAGAAAGGCACGCCGGCGACGGGTTCCCAGCGAAAGACAGGCGTGACGGTGTTGATGCCGACTCGACCTTGCCCGCTGATTGGGGCAGTCATTTGCGGCGCTGAGCCGGCGGCTCGGATGATGTTAAAAATCACCGAATAGCCGGCATTGCCGCCATCGATAATGCAATATAAGTAGCCGACCGGCAGTTGATTGCCACGCAGGGTTACAAAACCGGTGTCGGCGCGCACCGGTTCGCGCAGAACATTCGGGTAGTCGCGAGGCTCTTCGCCGCTGTAAGCCATCGCATAACGCAACTGCCCGCGCACTCCCGGCCGCCAGCGTATAGTTATCTGATCGTCGGGATTGGTGATATTGCGGGGAACATTGGTCAGCGTTAGGTCGGCGTCTTGATTAGCCTGACTAGCCAGAGTTCCAACATTCACCGGACCGGCATAGCATATCTGCGTCGGTCCGATTATTAGCAGAACTGTCAGGGCAAAGTAAATTGCGACCATATTATACCTATTCAAGAGATGAATAAAAAGGTTGAATGCATCGGTTTCCCCCACAAGGCGGTTTCAGGCGGGCAGGAAGGGGGTGGTTAAAGTTGAAAGTAAAAACGCGAAGACGAATATTACCATATTATAATAGCGCTAAGTCAATTGTAAGATGTCATCATCCTGAACGAAGTGAAGTATCTCGTCCTAAAGACTTACTTTACCAGACAAGATCATTCACTTCGTTCAGGATGACAGGCGACATTGCACAATTAACATAACAATAGAATAAGTCGTATGGAAACTAAACTTATCAACTTACGAACTTATACTAAGAGGCTTCGTTTATTTTTTTTATTGAGTCTGCAAAATAACAAATTTCCGTTACAATTGCAAGTGTTAATTCAAACATTTACAAATCAAATTAAGAACTTCAATCTGACAGATAGTAGAATAAAAACAAATAAGCGCTAATTTTACATCGGCAATAATTTCCCCTGCTCTCTTCCGTCCCCCTTTCAAACCGCTGGCACAAGGCTTGCCATTCTTATCGTTTGTTCGACAGAAAATCTCTCGATAAAAAAGGAAGGATTATGTCCGTCTCGCGATTAAAATTGGAGTTTTCGAACCATTTGGATGAGGATAACGCATTGGTTCGGAAGCATTTTCCAGATCTCACGCCGGAAACAATGGACATCTACTTTGGGCGAATCACCGAACTAAATATCGTCCGTTCGATAAAGGACCTGTTCGATGGGACGCTTCTGGATATCGGCTGCGGTAGAATGCCTTATCGAACCTTTCTAGTTCCACCGGCAGGATGCGTTAAGCGCTATATCGGAATGGATATATTCAACGCAGCCTATCAGGAGGAGATAAAACCTGATATTTTCTGGGATGGCAAGCAAATACCGCTTCCGGATAGATCGGTCGATCAAGCCATAGCGACTTCGTTGTTTGAACATATTGCCGATCCTTTGCCGATGATGCGTGAGATACGGCGGGTATTAAAGACAAACGGACTCCTTTTTTTAACCGTCCCATTCATCTGGCCACTGCATGATGCTCCCAATGACTTCTATCGATTTACTCCGTTTGCGCTTGATCACCTTCTTCGGAAAGCAGGTTTCGGTGATGTATTGCTTAAGCCGAAAGGTGGTTGGAACGCTGCATTGGCGCAGATGCTTGGCCTCTGGTTAAACCGGAGCGGACTTGATCGAAATCAACGCAAGAACTATGGTGATAAGTTTTTCGACTTATATAAAAGTCTCATCGAGACTGATAAATTACCCAAGAAATTCACATCAAAAACACTCTATTCAGGCTTGGCAGCGCTCGCGTTTGCTGATAAGGCTCTTCACAATGAGATGTTTGGTTTCCACAAGCGAGGATTAATCGGAATTGCACAGAATGAACCTGTGCCAATTCCTGACCATCCGCAGGCCAATTCAAATCGATATTCCGTGAGTGCGGTGCACCTCTTCCCCGGACGAAATCACCATATCGTGCCGGACAAGATAAAAATGTTCTGGAAAAATTCTGCTGAAATGGGTGTTAGACCTGAAGAGCAGGTTTTTATAGTCAACGACGATCCTACCAAATTCGATTCTGCGATACAGGCACGTTATAGTCAACTTGACATTCCAGAGTCGAATTTAATATATCAACCGGACATTCTGGCTGAGATATTGAAAACGATCGATGCGAAGTATTCAGACGCGGCTATTATTATGCATAGTGGATTCTTTAGTAGGACATGGAGTTCATTATCCAAAATGCCCCAAATCTGGGATAGATTGGGCTGGGTAATTTGGGGCGGAGATTTAATGGAAATGAAGCGCATCTCTGAAAGTGTCGAAGTTAAAGATGTGAAAATGCACAAAATTCAGAAGAAAGTAGTTAAAAATCTCCGTTGGATTTTTTCCTGCTGTGGATGTAAAGGGGATTTTGATATCGTCGAACAGATTTTCGGTGAATGTAAAAATTACTCTCCGGCTTTTTATTACACTACCGGTATCGACATCCTGGAGTCATCGACACCCCAACTCCATATTAATCCTGAAACAATAAGAGTATTGGTCGGAAATTCTGGAGCAGACTCGAACCAGCATTTGGAGATTTTCGATTGGCTCGCGAAATATAAAGAAGAAAATATCGAGATAATTTGCCCTTTATCATACGGATCAAAAAATAACTATGCAGAAATGGTTGCTGCTAAAGGTAGGGAGATATTCGGCGACAAGTTCAAACCTCTGATGGAATTGATGAATCGGGACGATTACTATGCACTGCTCGATAGTGTCGATATTCTCGTTTTCAATCACCGTCGGCAACAGGGGGCAGGCAACCTATTCTATATGCTTCTCACCGGTAAGACAATTTATATTCGCAACGACACATCTCTTGGACAATTATTAACCGGGATCGGCGTCAAAGTTCGTGAAACAACTGAAATTACAAATCTTAGTTATGTACAATTTACTGCACCGGAAGACGCTTATCGAATTGAGATGAACCGACACCTATTCCAAAGCAAACTATCTCGCACCGCTTCTGTTCAGAGTTGGAATAGACTATTTGTCAGTTATAAGGAATCTTGCCGGCAGATAACAATATCTAATTCTGATGTTCAATCACCTTTAATTACGATTGCGATAGTAACCTATAATCGGGCTGGAATGCTGCAACCGGCAATTCGCAGCGCTCTTAGGCAAAATGGCTCAAACTGGGAACTACTAATCGCAGATGACGGTTCGACCGACAACACCGAAGCAATAGTCGCTGCTTTTAGTGATCCTCGCATCAGATATTTCAAATTTGACCATCGCGGCACTCCATTGACGAGAAACTCGGCCATCGATGCTGCCAGAGGTGAGTTTATAATCTGGCTCGATTCCGATGACGCCCTTCTGCCCAATACTATCGAACGTTATACAAAGCAGATCGAAGCCCATCCTGATGTGGATGTCTTTTATGGTAACTGGCAAAATGCTGATGAGAACTTTAATTTGACCGATGTTCAGGTGTTTCAGGACTGGTTCGGACGCAAATCTGAGTTACTGGCAGCGATGGTCTGGAAATCCTCGATACCACACGGCGGAACACTCATTCGCAAACGTATTTTTATTGAATCCGGTTATTACGACCCTGATTTCCCATCAGGACATGATGACCAGTTTTGGAGCCGTGCAGTTAAATACGCTAATTTCAAGCATATCGGCGGAACGGTCTATATCCGGCGGAAACACAGCGGTTCCTTAACACGTTCAAGAGTGGATCGGCAGCACGTCAATCGTTCCCGAATCATCAAACAAATGTTCGAACGCTATCCCTGGCGCGATTTAGTGCCCGACCTTCCCTGGGATAAAGAACCTGAAAATGTTCTTAATGCAACAGTTATGATCAGGATTGCCATCGCCTTGCACAACCTTCATAATTGGGATTACTGCATCGAACTCTTACGTCAGGCCGACCGGCTGAAACCTATCGATAATATCGATAATATTATTATAGAGATTGAAACCGAAAGAGATGCTGAACATAGTATGCAGAATGTAACAAGAGATACAGTCGATATAAATCTAGGTAAATTAATAACCGTCAGTATCATAACCTATAACCGCGCCGATATGCTAAAAAACGCCATCGACAGCGTTCTGACGCAGAGTTATGCAAATTGGGAGTTGCTGATCGTCGATGACGGATCGACCGACAACACCGCTGAATTGGTAAGAAGTTACAAAGATGAGCGTATCCGCTATATTCAAAAGGAACATCGTAAAGCGCCGGCAGCGCGCAACACAGCCATAGCGGAAGCCCGCGGCGACTTCATCGTCTGGCTCGATTCAGATGATGCACTCCTACCTAACGCACTCGCGGTTTACGCAGAAGCAGTCAAACAGTTTCCCAACATCGATGTGTTCTATGGCGATTGGCTGAACACCGACGCTGAAATGCACATCAAAGGACGCACGCAATTCACAGATTGGTCCGGTAAGAAACCGGCGATGATGGCACACTTGCTGACAGACACCCTCATCCCCAACGGCGGGACGATGATCCGGCGAAGCGCCTTCGAGAAAGCCGGCGGGTATGACGAGACCTTCCCACATTGCCACGATGATGAGTTCTGGAGCCGGATGGTGCGCGTCGCAGAGTTTAAACATATCGGTGTGCCGGTCTATCGCCGCCGTCTGCACGCCCAAACGATGACCCGCGGCAAAACCGACATCCAAAACAAATATCATCCGCGCATCATCAAGTTAGCGCTTGAACGTTATTCATTGCGCGAATTGTATCCGCAACTCGAATGGGGGATGAAGCCTGACAACGAATGTCAGGCCGAAGCGCTGACCTTCACCGCCAATATATTGCTGAAGAAACTCGACTATACCGGCGCGCTGGAATTACTTAAGGAGTCCTACCGCTTGCGTCCCAATGCCCAAATCCAGCAACTCATCGAGCAACTCGATGTCCTGTGCATTACGGTAAAAAATGCTCCTATTTCATCATCATCATCATCATCATCATCATCATCATCATCATCATCAGATTATCCGTTAATATCAGTATTGATAACCTGCTATAACCGTGAGCGTTACATCGCCGAAGCAGTTCAGAGCGCTTTGGAACAGGATTATCCCCAGTTCGAGGTGATTGTCGTAGATGATGGTTCAACTGACCACAGCGCTGAAATCGTGGAGCAAATTCAGGATCCGCGGCTGAAACTGTTCCGCTGCGAACATAAAGGCGCGCCAGCCACGCGCAATTACGCGCTGAGTCAAGCCAAAGGCGATTTCATCTGTTGGGTGGATTCAGATGATGTCATTCTGCCGGGAACGCTGAAGGCTTATTTTGACCTGCTGAAAACTTGTCCGGAAATGGATGTTTTATATGGCTCGCTTTTGGTAACTGATGCCGAGTTGAACATAAAGGGTCGTATCGATTATCAAGATTGGGCTGGACGAACGGCGGAACTTGTCGCACGGATGTTCTGGGAGAGTCCGCTCCCACATCCCGCCACTCTCATCCGCCGCAGTTGTTTTGAGCGTATCGGCGGCTACGACGAGTCATTTGCCCGGGCGCACGATTATGAATGGTTCAGTCGTCTGGCGCCTCTCGCTAAATTCAAGTATTTAAAGCGCGATGTTAATAAATGGCGCTGGCATGATACCAATATGTCAACCGGCACGGTTAAATTCGATAAATCTTACGATGTGCGGGTGGTCAAAGGTCTGCTCGCACGACATTCGTTGCGGGAATTATTCCCCGATGCCGGCTGGGATAAAGTCAGCGAGCGCGAGGCTCAAGCCAGCGCCTGGCTGCTCGCCTCCAAACGACTACTCATACTGGGCGATGTCGCCGGCGCTAAAGATTTGGTCGAACGGAGTCTGCAATTGAATCCTACACCGTGGACGACCCAACTCAAGAATGAACTCGACCAAGCCGTGAGTGTTATGACAACCTCGAAGCCCATTCCTGTCATAGGTTCGAACGGCAACGACCTCCGCCCAACCAGCTTGAACATACTATTTGCACTGCACAGTTTTCCGCCGCATTCGATGGCTGGAACAGAACTTTATACTTATAACCTTGCCCGTGAATTGATAGAAATGGACCATTCAGTTACCGTTCTGACGCCTGAACGGAACGCGTCTGCCCCGGAAGGCCAGATTCAAGTAGAGTTATATAACGATGTGCGCAATGTCCAGATAAACATTCATCCGGCGCGTAGTTTAGACGAATTAGCCGATGACCCGCGCTGCGGCCGAGTCATCGGCGCCTGGTTGGCTCAGCAGCATTTCGATATCGCTCATTTCCATCATTTAATAGGCTTGACTCCAACGGCTGTCGAAGCCTGCAAGTTGCATAAATTGCCGATTGTTTTCACCATCCACGATGCTTATTTATTGTGTGAACAATATCATCTGCTCTTTGAGGGCGAGACTTATTGTGAAGCCGGACCTGACGACATCTCACGCTGTGTGCAGTGCTTTCATACACGCAATCCCCGCTGGCCTGCAGGCCGCACGACCGAGACCGGGCGTTATATCGAGCAAAGGCTTAACGCCCACCGCCGAATGCTGAAGTCGGTGGATGTTTTACTCGCACCAACGCAATTTATAACTCACCGCTTGGCTGAATTTGGCTTTTCGCATCCAAACCACCTGTGGTTTCCCTTGGGTTTGAAAACATTCTCGCTCAACGCTCATACCTCGCGTAATGGAGTAGTGCGTTTCCTTTATTTAGGCAACATTACCCGCGTCAAAGGCCTCGACCTCGCGTTGAGAGCCTTCAGCCGACTGGATTCCGACAAAGCCCGGCTTACGATTTACGGCAATATATTCGAACCGAACATTTTACAGAACAGTTTAACTGCGCTTAAGCCGGACGCCGATGTCCGGTATTTAGGCGCTTATAAACCAGACAATTTGAGCGCGATTTTGGCTGAGGCGGATGTTCTGGTCTTGCCTTCGCGGTTTGAGCAATACAGTTTCGTCATAAGGGAGGCATTTTATGCCGGAGTTCCGGTCATCGCGCCAAATGTCGGCGGCATCCCGGAAATCGTGCAGGATGGAATCAATGGCTTGCTCTTTGAGGTGGGGAATATCGAAAATCTATCCGAAAAAATGCAACGTTTTATTTCTCGGCCGCAATTATGCGAAATTCTTAAAAAAGGCATTAATAAGGTAAAGTCGATTAGTGAAGATGCACAAATACTAGCCGAAATGTATATGGAATTATCGAAATCTAATAAAAAAAATGCTGATTATCCTCAGCGATTGTCGGCAAGAGTGCAACAGTGCACAACCGTGCGCGATTATTGAATAAAAATCAATGAGCCGCCATCTGCCTCGAATTTCTTTGCTTAAGGGCTTGTTGCCAAATGAACTTTACCTCCTCTCCCCGCTCTGCGGGGAGGAGATACAATCGAAAACTGTAATTATCAAAATAATAATTTCGACAACAAGCCCTTAAGTTATTGTAATTCCCTTACTTCACCAGCGCCGCCTTCGCTTGGACAACTCCGCCGCCAACCTCCAGACGCACTACATACACTCCGCTCGACAGAGCCGTCCCGTCAAGCACAATTTGATGACTGCCTGCCGCATATTGCCCGGAGGCTAATTTCAGCGCCAGCCTGCCGCTCAAATCATACACACCAACCTCCACCATCCCCGCCTCCGACAGATTGAATTTTATTTGTGCGGCCGCATTGAAAGGATTAGGATACACCCCCGTCAAGCCGAATTCGGTCGGACAGGCGGCGCTGACTACCTCTAATTCTATTACCTTAAAATCATCTGTCCGATAACTGATTTTGGATTTTGGATTTTGGATTTTGG
>Ga0194125_10009470_pt1 | contig 13509 bp, 14 predicted proteins | sample TA2KigC250mmetaG_FD_148626 | JGI IMG/M metagenome (GOLD analysis project Ga0194125, IMG submission 148626) | Freshwater microbial communities from Lake Tanganyika, Tanzania - TA2015034 Kigoma Deep Cast 250m | ecosystem: Environmental > Aquatic > Freshwater > Lake | place: Tanzania: Lake... | reverse complement strand
GTCCCTGGCGCTGAGCCCTCAGTCCCGACGCGGCCTGACGGATGAGGCCGGCCGACTCGCGGTGCGGCACATCGTCAGCCGAAAAGCGGCGAAGGACGCGGACACGCTGATCGCGCGCGTGGAGTTCGCGGATGTCCCGGAGGCGAAGACGACGGTGAGCACGGTTGCGGGACCGCCGCATCATTACCGCGTAGAGCCGCGCAAGGTCGTGGCGCTCAAGGCGAGCGACTTGCCCCTTGCGCTCAGCGCGCAGTTGGTGGACGAGTTCGACAACCCCGTCGGCGAGACGCGGCGAGTCACCTGGGAGACGGACGAGGGCGCGAAGGTGCTCGACGCGGCCATGACGCTCTCAGGCAGCGGCTTCGCCAAGGCGGCGTGGAGGGGCGACGAGAAGGCCCGGTGGGTCTTCAGCGTGCGTGTTCGGGATGACCGCGGCCTGAGCGGCCAGTCCGCGGCCATCTGCCTGCTGCCGTCCCGGCCGCGCAAAGACCCCATCGTCCTCGGCCCGAATGGCTACTTCCGCAAAGGCCGCGAGGGGGCGGCCTGGCTGCCCCTGGGCGGCTTTTACGCCAACTGGGTCGGCCTGCCCGAAGGCGGAGAAGAGGGCCGGAAGCTCATCTCGTTTGTGGACGCGACCGAGGAGCAGTTGGCCCATTGGCTGGACTTCCTCGCCCGGCAGGGCGTGACGGCCATGCGGTTCATGCTGCGCGCGCACACCAAGCGCGGCATGGAGCCGATGGACGTCATCGGCCGCGTCAACATGCCGCTCTTCGCCAAAGTCCTGCGCTACCTCGACCTCGCCCGCCAGCACGACATCCGCTTCATGCTCACCCTCCACGAGGACTACACCAAGCCGGCCTACTACAACCAGCACGCGCTGGAGACCTTCTGCATCCCGCAGTATGCGGGCGAGGACCTGGACAAACTGCCCCCTCATCAGCGGCGGTTCATCCGCGACCGACGGCTCATCGGCCTGATTGACGAGAAATACACCGACCCCGACGTGCTCGCGTGCCAGGACCAGTACGCCCGGCAACTCGTGGCGCTCCTGAAAGACAACCCGCAGCTCTTCGCCTGGGAGTTCGAGAACGAGATGCTGAACTGCCCGCGGGAGTGGGCGAACCACGCCGCAGCCGTGATTCGGTCCGTGGACGCCGTGACTCCCCTCTGCGCCAGCCACGGCGGCGGAGGGCTGCACACGGCCGACCCGCTCTGGTGGGCGCGCAAGACCGCCATTGACTTCTACACCTACCACCTCTACGCCCACCCCGGCTCCACGTCGGCGGAGATTGACTACGGCGCAGCCGTGGACGTGCTGACGTGCTACGGCCGAATGGCGGGCGTGTGCATGATGGGCGAGTCCGCGGGCGACGAGTTCTCGCGCTACCCGAAGGAGCGCGACGCGGACCGGCGCTACCTCATGCGCGACATCATCTGGTTCAGCCTGGTGAACGGGAATCCGGGCTGTTTCTTCTGGAACGCGCGCGGGGTCGAGGTCGAGCAGTTCCGGCTCGCCAGCCGCATTGCCCACGCGCTGGACTGGCGGGACTGGAAGCGGCAACGGCCCGGCATTGGCCTCGTCGTGTCTCATCCCTGGGACGACGACAGGTATTACCGGACGCCCGAGGGTCGCGCGGACTACGCGCTGATGGGCAAGCACGCCCAGATCCTTCTGGGCGCAGGCGTGGACTTCGACTTCACGATGGATGGCGCAGGCTATGGGCGCACGGCCCCGCTCAAGGCGTTTGCGCCGGCGGCATGGGAAGGGACCCGGATTGCCGTATCGCCCGGCTGGCAGGTGCGGTTCAACGCCCGTGAGGGCTGGCGGGAAGGGCTGGCCTACGTCCGCAACTTCGCGGGCATCCGCCACTGGCAGCAGCCGAGCGTGAACATGCACATCCGCGACCGCAAGCCCGGCCCGCTCACGATTCGCCTCGACCTGCCGCTCGAACGGATCGCCGTGACCGCGACCGATCTCGACACGGGCGAGGAGACACGATTAGACCTGAAGGGCGGCGGCGAGATGGACTTCGGCGTGACCGAGCACGACTGGGCGCTGGTGTGGCGGGCGAGTCCGCAGACCTGACACGGTTCCGTGGGGCAGGCTGGAGGCGTGCGTTACCCGGTGGGGGCTGCAACCGGGACGGTTGCGCCACCTTTCGGACGGCTACGGCGGGCACTTGGCGCAGATGGAGCGGAAGAGCTCGGTGCTGAGGTAGCGGTCGCCTCGGTCGGGGAGCAGGGCGACGACCGTGCCGTGGCGCATGTCTTGGGCCAGTTCGAGCGCGGCCCACATCGCGGCCCCGCTGCTCATGCCGACAAAGACGCCTTCGCGCGTGGCCAACTTGCGCGCGGTCTCGTACGCGGCGTCATCCTCCACGGTCACCTTGCCGTCGAGCAGGGCGGGGCGGAAGATCTTCGGCACGATGGCCTCCTGCATGTTCTTCAGGCCCTGAATCTTGTGTCCAGGCACGGGCTCGACGCCGATGATCTTCGTCTGCGGATGGCGCTCCTTCATGAACCGGCTCACGCCCATCAGCGTGCCCGTGGTTCCCATGCCCGCCACGAACACGTCCACCTCGCCGTTGGACTGGGCCAGAACCTCCGGCCCCGTGGTCTCGTAGTGGGCCAGCGCGTTGTTCTCATTCTCAAACTGGTTCAGCATGAAGTACTTGCCCGGCTCGCGGGCCAGAATCTCGTGCGCGCGGCGAATCGCGCCGTCCGTGCCTTCCTCGGACGCCGTCAGCTCCAGTTCTGCGCCCAGCACCATGAGGACGTTCCGCCGCTCGACGCTGACGCACGCGGGCATCGTCAGCTTGACGCGGTATCCTTTCGCCGCGCCCACCATGGCCACGCCGATCCCCGTGTTGCCGGACGTCGGCTCCAGCAGCACCTTCTCGCGCGTCAACTGGCCCGCCTCTTCGGCCTTCTCGACCATGTAGTAGGCGATCCGGTCCTTCACCGAGCCGCCCGGATTGTTGCCTTCCAGCTTGGCCAGAAGCCTCACACGCCGGTTCGGGCAAAGATGCTGAATCTCGACCATCGGCGTGTTGCCGATCACAGAGAGGATGCCTGGTCTGCGTGGTGTCATGGAGGTTCTCCTGGTGGTTCCCTGCGTCCTTGGTCAAGACGGACGGTGTCACCGCGCCCGGCCGCGCGCCTCAATGGGCCAGACGGCCTCGACCTTGTCCCCACGGAGGGCGAAGAACTGGTCGTGCAGGTTGATGGTCGTGCAGCCGTGGGTGGGAATCAGCTCGATCTTGTCGCCGGGCTTCAGCTTGCACTTCGGGTCGGAGAGGTCGAGGGTGCAGTGCTCTTCGGAGAGGCCGCGGACTCTGGCGCCTTTCAGGTCCTTCAGGCGCGGCAGGCCGAATTCCTCGGTGCAGACCTTCTTGCCGGCGTCGAGCACCACGCGGGTCTTCGTCGGACGGCTCACGACCATCGTCAGCAGCGTCAGCGCCTGCTCGAACTCCACGCCCACGTCCTGGTACGCGCCATCCATCGTGGCGTACGAGCCGACCTGGGTTTCGGTGATGCCCTTGTAGGCCGTGGTGATCTTGTAAGAGCCTGTGCCGCCGGCGCTGACGATCTCGACGGGCACTTTGTTCTTGCGCAGAAGCTCGGCGGTGGCCACGAGCTTGCCAAGCGCTTCCTCGACCACGCGCTTGCGCTCGGCGAAGTCGCGGATGTTGACGGCGTGGCCCTCGTAGCCCATGAGGCCGCGGAAGTTGAGCCCCTTGAGCTTCAGCAGCGCCCGGGCGAGCTTGAGCGTGGGCTGACCGGGCTCCGTGCCGCAGCGGTTCATGCCCGTGTTGACCTCAATGATGACGTTCACCTTCAGCCCAGCCGCCGCGGCGGCCGCCGAAATCTGCGTCCCGTTCGCCACGTCGTCCACCGCGACAATGACACCGCTGATGCGCGCCAGCTCCGCCAGCCGGGCGATCTTGATGGAGCCGACGACCTGGTTGGCGATGAGAAGGTTGCGGATGCCCGCCTTCGCCATGGCCTCGGCCTCGCCGAGCTTGGCGCAGGTGATGCCGAACGCGCCCGCCGCCACCTGCTTCTGGGCGATGGTCGTGCACTTGTGCGTCTTGCAGTGCGGCCGCAGGTTCACCCCGTAGCCGTTCGCAAAGTCCTGCATCTTCCGTATGTTCCGCTCCAGCGCGTCCGCGTCAACCAGAAGCGCCGGGGTGTCCACGTCCTGCTTGCTGATTCCTGCCATGCTTGTCCTTTCCTGTCCATCTAACACGTCGAATGAATGATGCACGCCACGCGCTTCCCCGATGACCGAAGTTCGTTGAAGCGCTTGATGGCCTGAGGGGTCGGCAGAGCTTCCACGGCGGGTCCTCCGCCTCGATCCAAGACCTTTGAGTCCACCTTCAGGAACTCCTCGTATCCAGTGCCCACGATCACGACCTCAGGCCCCGCCGCTGCCTTGCGGCCAATGAGTCGCTCGTACTCCTCGACGGAAAGCCAATGAGCCTTGCCGGTTCTGATGCCAGGGAATCCGCTGGCTCGCACCACCACGTCCACGGCTGGGAACGGGATGCCGCTGTACACGGTCAACGCAAAGCGATGGTAGCCAAAGCGTCCAGGTCGGTTGAAACACAGCCATACCCCTGCCGCCGCGACAACGCAGACGGCAAGGACGATGCGTCGCCTTCTCTTCATCCACCGTCGCTCCGGAAGCGCGAGGCCGTCAGTGGCTACGTCTGATCCGCCGTCCGAAGGTATTGCTCGACCCTCTGAACGAACTTCTCGGCTTCCCTGGCTCTGGACCTCGCTGTTTCTTCGGTGATCTCCTCATCCACGTCATATTCGGCAATCTCCCTGTCCTCGTGCTCCTCCGTGAGTATCCCCGCAAACTCCCTCTCTATCCTCCCCGTCTTGACAAGATGTAGGCCAAACATCCGGCGCACGCCATTGTGAGTATCTGAGGCGACACCCACTGTGGCGAGGGCCGCTTTTGCGGCGTGCAGAACCGCATAGTAGGCTCTTGAGACGCAGTCCTCAAACAATCCCTTCTCTAGCAGCGCCATTGCCGCGAGAAGGGACTTCCTGGCGCGGACAAGTTCTTTCGCGGCGCGGTTCTTGGCGCTCTCGCTCATACGGGAACTCCATCTCGGATGACGTTTCCTATGAACGGACTCTCCGCCTCACGGAGACGATCGTAGTGGGCCTTGCTGATGACCTTGGGGGATATGCAGACGTCCCCCTCAAGGAGGATGTCGGTGACAATGCCATAGACCACGTCGCGCATCCGCCAGTCCCCGCTCGAGATGACTACCAGCACATCCAAGTCCGAGTCCTTTCGGGCATCCCCGCGGGCTTTGGAACCGAACAGCTTCACCTCCAGGAGGTCATTGCCGAAAGCCTTTTCGAGCGCCTTTCGGAACTCCCTGAGCGCCAGTTGCTCTTTGTCATCCAACTTGGGGGGCATGGTTCACCTCGGTCCTGTTTCCACCGGCTCGGCGACCAGGTCATAACCGCGGGTGCCGGTGATTCGCGCCCTGCAGAAGATGCCGGGCGAAAGACCTCGGCCGGTGACGATGACCGAGCCGTCCACTTCGGGCGCGTCGGCGTAGGTGCGGCCAAGCCATTCTCTACCATCGTCGGCTCGGCTGTCAATGAGCACTTCGACTTCGCGGCCGATCCACTGCGCGTTTTGCTCGAAGGCGATGCGCTGCTGGAGCGACATGACGGCATCCAGGCGGCGCTGTTTGGTCTTCTCGGCGACTTGGGGGACGAAGCGGGCGGCGCGAGTGTCTTCTTCCCGGGAATAGGCGAACGCGCCGAGGCGCTCGAAGCGGACGCGCTCGATGAAGCCGAGAAGCACCTGGAAGTCCTGCCGCGTCTCGCCGGGGAAGCCGACGATGAGCGCGGTGCGCAGGGCCACGCCGGGGATGCGGTTGCGCAGCGTCTCGATGAGGTCCCGGACTCGCTTCCGGGTCACGCGGCGACCCATGCGGCGCAGAATGCGGTCGCTGATGTGCTGCACGGGCAGGTCCACGTAGCGGCAAAGGACTTCGTTCGTGGCCAGCTCGTCAATGAGTTCGGGATACCAGTGGCCGGGATGGGTGTAGAGCAGGCGCACCCAGCGGAAGCCGAGGCGGGAGATCTGGCGCAGCAGGAGGTGCAGGCGCGGCTGGCCGTAGCGGTCTGCGCCATAGAGCGTGGTGTCCTGGGCGATGACGTTCAATTCCTTCACGCCGTCGGCGGCGAGCTCTTCAGCCTCGCGGAGCAGTTCGCCCATGGGGCGGCTTCGGAACGGGCCACGGATGCGCGGGATGATGCAGTAGGAGCAGCGGTTGTTGCAGCCCTCGGCGACGCGGAGGTAGGCGAAGTGGCGGGGGGTGAGGCGCAGGCGCGGGCCGCACTCGCCGGGAAAAAGGGGACGCGTACATTTTGTGCGCAGCACCCTTCGGGCCGTCCCGGCAAAATGTACGCGTCCCCTTTTTCCCCCGTTGTCTGAGCCGCAGCAGAGCGCGGCCACATCCTCATGCCGTCCGACGCCGATCACGGCGTCAATCTCGGGCATCTCGGCCTTGAGCGCGTCGCCGTAGCGCTGGGCCAGGCAACCGGCGACAATGATGCGCCGGCAGCGCCCCTGCCGCTTGAGTTCACCCGCCTCCAGGATGACGTCCACGGACTCCTGCTTGGCGTCCTTGATGAAGCCGCAGGTGTTGACGAGCACGGTGTCGGCGTCCTCGGCGCGCTCGCAGATGATCGCGCCACGCTCGGCGATTCGGGCGAGCATCTTCTCGGAGTCCACAAGGTTCTTGGGACAGCCGAGGCTGATGAGGGAGACGCGCGGAGGGATTTTGGTCCGCCGCAGGCGGATTGGATTTCGGATTTTGGATTGGGGACTGCTCATTGGCAAACTGGTCCATACGCCCACACGTCCATACGCCCATGCGCCCACTCAGTCCTTGGCGGCTTCGGCGGCGGCTTTGGCCTGGCGCTTCTCCCACTCTTCGAGGGTGATGAGCACCTCGCGGGACTGGCTGCCTTTGTATTCGCCAACGACGCCGTTCTCGGCCATGAGGTCAATGAGCCGGGCCGCGCGGGAGTAGCCGATCTCCAGACGGCGCTGGAGAAGCGAGAGCGAGCCGCGCTGGGATTCCAGGATGATTCGCACGGCCTCGTTGTAGAGATCGTCCTCGACTTGGCCATCCTTGCCTTCCCCCGAACCCCACTGGAACAGCTCCTTTGAGTATTCCGGCTCGGCCTGCTTCTTCAGGAACTCGACCACGTTGCGAATCTCGTCGTCGCTGACGTAAGTGCCTTGTGCGCGAACGAGTTTGGACGTGCCGGGGGGCAGGAGGAGCATGTCGCCGCTGCCGAGGAGTTTCTCCGCGCCGTTACGGTCGAGGATCGTGCGCGAGTCCACCTTGGAGGACACGTGGAAGGAAACCCTCGCAGGCAGGTTGGCCTTGATGAGGCCGGTGATAACGTCCACCGACGGCCGCTGCGTGGCGAGGATGAGATGGATGCCGACCGCGCGGGACTTCTGGGAGAGACGGGTGACCGCGCCCTCGACCTCCTTCGACGCCACCATCATCAGGTCGGCCAGCTCGTCCACGACGATGACGACGTGGGGCATGCGGAATGGCACATCGGCGAGGTCCGCGTCCTCTTCCGGCATGAGGCGCTTGCGGATGCCCTCTTCGCCGAGCTTGTTGTAGCCGCTGATGTTGCGGACGCCGGCGCGCGCCAAGAGCGAGTAGCGCTCATCCATCTTGTTTACGGCCCAGTCGAGGACCGCGGCGGCCTTTTTCATGTCCGTGACGACCGGGCTGAGCAGGTGCGGGATGTCCTTGAACGTGGAGAGCTCCACCATCTTGGGGTCCACGATGAGCAGCTTGACGTCTTCGGGGTACTGGCTCATGAGGATGCTCATGATGATGGAGTTGATGCAGACGGACTTGCCGGACCCGGTAGCGCCCGCGATGAGGAGGTGGGGCATCTGGGCGAGGTCGGAGACGAGGGGCGCGCCGGCCGCATCTTTGCCGAGCAGGATCGGGAGCACGTAGCGTTTCGGGTCCACGGCCTGGGACTCCATGAGGTCTCGCAGGCGCACGGTATCGCGGTAGTTGTTGGGCACTTCGAGGCCGACGGTGGACTTGCCGGGGATGGGGGCGACGACGCGGACGCTGGGCGCTTTGACGGCCATGGCGAGGTCGTCGGACAGGCCGATGATGCGGCCGACCTTGACGCCGGGCGCGAGTTCGAGTTCGTAGAAGGTGATGACCGGGCCGCGTTCGATCTCCACGACGCGCGCGCCGATGCCGAACTCGGTGAGGGCCTTCTCCAAGATGGCCGCCTTGGCGCGGATTTCGTCCTCCTGCTTCGAGCCGTCGAAGAGGATGGGCCGCTCGAGCATGTCAATCGGCGGCAGTTGGTACTGGCTGGTTGCGCCGTCGGCGCGCGCGATCGCGCCCGCCGGCGCGGACGGCCGCGGGGGCTTCGGGGGCCTCACGCGGATGGGCGGCCCCACTGGCTCTTCTTTCTCGGTCTTCTCCGGCTCTGCCGGCGGCTCTTCCGGCGTCGCTTCGGCCTCGACCTCGACGGTCTCCAGCGGCGGCAACTTCTCCTCGGGCTTGTCCGGGGGTTTCGGGGTGATCTTCACCATCTCTGGCTCAGGCGCGGGCGCTTCTTCCTCGGCTTCGGCAGGCTCAGCGGCCACTGGGATGGGGGACGACGGCTCGGGGCGCTTGAGCGGCAGTTGGCGCACCACGGCCATGGTGCCTTTGCCCGTCCAGCGGACGCCTCCCATGAACAGCGTGCGCGACACGAGAAGCAGTCCGAGCGCGGTCAGCCCCACGGCGCCAAAGAACAGGCCGGGCGTGCCGACGTATTCGGTGCCGAGTTCGTGAAGCACGAGGCCAATTGCGCCGCCGGCGTTGGCGCTCAGGCAGCTTACAAGCGAGGCCACGGACACGACGGACAAGAGGCCGCCCAGGACCTTCAGGGGCAGGAAGGGGATGGCGCCCAGATAGAGCCACGCCGCGCCCCACAGGCCGAGCAGGATGGCCATGAGGTAGGCCGCGGGCGGGCCGATGAGCGTGCGAGCGTAATAGGCGAGGTAGAGGCCGGCCTTGCCGAAGCAGTTGTGCACCGTCTGCGGCTGGTCGGCCACGTAGTTCTCAATGTAGAGGTCGGTGTCTCGGTAGGTGAAGAGGCTCAGGAAGAACACGACCGAGAACACAACCAGGCAGATTGAGATCGTGATGCGAACGGTCTTCTTGTCTTCCATACGCTTACCTGAACGAGCACAGCAGCGCCTAGCAGCGTCCCGTGTGGCCGAATCCCCCGGCGTCGCGGCTCGTTTTGCTCAGCTCCTCGACCTCGACCAGTTCGGCGCGCGTGACCTGCTGGATGACCATCTGGGCGATGCGCATGCCGCGCTCGACGGTGAAGGTCTCCGCGCCCATGTTGGCGAGGATGACGCCCACCTCGCCTCGGTAGTCGCTGTCAATCGTGCCGGGGGCGTTGACGATGGTGAGGCCGTGCTTGAGGGCGAGGCCGCTGCGGGGGCGCACCTGGGCTTCATAGCCAAGCGGCACGGCGATGTAGATGCCGGTCGGGATGAGCTTGATCTCGCCGCGCGCCAGTGAGGTGGGCTTGTCCACCGCGGCATGAAGGTCCATGCCGCTCGCCCCTTCGCTCATGTACCGGGGCAGCGGGAGGTCCTCGCAGCCCGGCTTGCGCTTGATCTCGACCTTGACTTGCTCCACGGATGGTTCGTGCCGGTCCAGCGCGGCTATGCGCCCTTCGTCTCAATCTTAGTCCTCATCTTAGTCTCCATCCTAGTCTCAAGCCGAGGCACGAGACGAGGAGCAAGACTAAGACCGAAGACCAAGAGCCAAGACGAAGATAGGGCTTATTTCTTCCGTTTCAGGGCCTTCCAGGCCGCCTCGACGATGACGTCCACGTCTTCCATCCGGCCCAGTCCGATCTTGCCGGAGGCCAGGCGGCCCTTCACAGGCCCGACGAACTGGTAGCCGATGGCCTTGAGGGTGCGGACGTTCCGCTGCACCACGGGATGCGCGTACATGGCGTCGTTCATTGCCGGGGCGATGAGCACCGGGCAACGGCAGGCCAGGGCGAGACAGGACAGGATGTCGTCCGCGATGCCCGAGGCCAGCTTGCCGATGACGTTGGCCGTGGCGGGGGCGATGAGCAGGAGGTCGGCCTTTTCGGCCAGCGAGACGTGGAGCGGGTTGTAGCGCTCGTTCTCGATGAACATGTGGGTGACGACCTGGTTGCGCGAGAGCGCACGGAAGGTGGCGGGGCCGACGAATTCCTGGGCCGCGGTGGTCATGACGACCGTCACCTCTGCGCCGAGGCCGCGCAGCCGGGACACAATCTCGCACGCCTTATAGGCCGCGATGCTGCCCGTCACGCCAACCAGGATGCTCGGGGGCGCTTTCATGGGTCACCCCAAGTCCAAAATCGCAAATCCAAAATCCAAAATGGCCCTACTTCTCGTCCTCGTCCTTCTTCTCCGTCTGTTTGAAGCTGAGCACCGCGGCGCCTTCCTCGCCCGGCGCCAGTTGGATCTTCTCGTCCACGACCTCATGGAACACGATGTCAATGGGGAACTTCGAGTCCAGGGCCACCAGCTTCGGCGCGCCGCGCATCAGCTCCACCCAGCGCTTCTGCGCTAGCGCGGTCAGCTTGAAGCGCCCGCCCACCTTCTTCGTCAAGACCTCCAAATCCATTTCCGGCATCGCTACCTCACTCCTTCTCCTGCTCGAACCCTGTTCTGGATGATGTCCCAAACCTCCTGAACAGCGGTCGAGAGATCATCATTGACCACGCCGTATCCGTATCGGCTTCGGTATTCCATCTCCTTCTTGGCCACGGCCAGCCGCGCCTCGATCTCCTCAATCCTGTCGCGCGCCCGCGCGGCCAGGCGCTCGCGCAACGTCTCCTCGTTCGGCGGCATCACGAAGATGAACACGCCGTCCGGGAACAAGGCCATCAACTGCAACGCGCCCTGGACGTCAATCTCCAGCAGGCAGATGCGGCCCTGCCTCAAGCGCTCTTCCAGGGGCGCTCGCAGCGTGCCATACAGGTTCCCGCGATACTCGGCGTGCTCGATGAACGCGCCGTCGCGGATGCCCTGCTCGAACTCCTCTCTGGACCTGAAGTGGTAGTTCTTGCCGTTGATCTCGCCCGGGCCGGGGCGCCGGGTGGTCGTCGAGATGGACTTCCACACGCCCGGCTTCTGGGCGATCTGGGCGCAGATCGTCGTCTTCCCGGAGCCCGAAGGGCCTGAGATGACCACGAGCGCGCCGCGCGCGTCAGTCCGTGGCTTCGGCGGGCTGTTCATCCTCAATGGCCGAGCCGGCCAGCTTCTGCGAAAGCGTCTCCGGCTGGAGATGGCTCAGGACGACGTGGTTGCTGTCCGTGACGACGATGGATCGCGTGCGGCGGCCGTTCGTGGCGTCCACCAGCCGGTTCTGCCGTTCCGCGCTGTCCACGAGCCGCTTCATCGGCGACGAGCCGGCCTTGATCACCGCGATCACGCGCTGAACCGCGACCGTGTTCCCGAAGCCGACGTTGACGAGTTCCAGCGGCATATCTGTCGTCTGAAATTTGAGATCTGAAATCTGAGATCCCGCACGCTACTCGATATTCAACACCTCTTCGCGAATCTTGTCAACCTCGCTCTTGACTTCCACGATGTCGCGAAGGACGTCGGGGCAGTTGGCCTTGGAGGCCATGGTGTTGGCCTCGCGGAACATCTCCTGGGCAATGAACTCCAGCTTCCGGCCCGCGGGGCCGCCGTTCCGAATCGCCTCGCCAATCTGGCCGACCTGGCCGCGCAGCCGCCCGATCTCCTCGGTCATGTCCGACCGCTCGGCGAAGAAAGCCACTTCCTTGTGCAGGTCTTCCGGCGACACCCGGGCCTCGGTGCCTTGCAGCAGCAGCGCAATGCGCTCGCCCAGCCGCTTGCGGTACTGCTCGGTCACTTCCGGGCAACGCGCCTCAACCTTGTCGAGCAGCTTGAGCACGGCCGCACGGTGGCGATCCAACTCGACGGCAAGGTTCCGGCCCTCCTCGTCGCGCGTTCGGCTCAGGTCGTCAAGCGCCTGGTTCACCGTCTCGGCCGCGCGCGGCCACAGGGCCTCGCCTTGCTTTGAGCCGCCCACCGCCTTCTGCATCACCCCCGGCAGGCTGAGCAGCCCGTCCAGGCTCAGGTTCAGCGGCCTGCCCAGTTCCTTCTCTATCTCAGCCAGGCGCTGATAGTAGGCCCGTATGACCTGGACGTTGAAGGAATACTCCGGCTCGGCGGACGAGGGCTGCCAGTCGAGCGCCACGTAGATCGTGCCGCGGACAACCTTGGCGCGCGCCAGCTTCTCGACCTCGCCTTCATACGCGGCGAACGCGTCGGGCAACCGCGCCGTGACCTTGAGCGCCCGGTTATTGACCGACCGCACCTCGACCTGCATGACGCCCGTGGCGTCTTCCGACCGAGCGCGGCCAAAGCCCGTCATGCTTCTCAACATGGTTGCTCATCCGTTCTACGGCGTCTTCGGCGCTTCGCTCGCCGGCGCGGGAGCCTTCTCCGCGGGCTTCTCAGCCGGCTTGAGGGGGGACTTCGCAGGGGCCGGCGCTTGCTGAGCCGGCATCCGGGGCTGGGCGCTCCGGCTCGCGGCCGCGGTCGGGGCCACGCTGTGCAGGCGGCCCAGCAGGATGATGATGATAGCGAACAGCCCCGCGAGGACGTAGGTCACATTCCGCAATGGCCCGGCCGAGCGCGCGCCAAAGGGCGACTGGTCGCCGAGTCCGCCCAGCGCCGCCAGCCCGCCGCCTTTGGACGACTGCATCAGAATCGCCGTCACCAGCAGGACGCACGTGAGCATAAGCACGGACGTAAGCAGCGCTCTCAGCTCGAAGTAGTACAGCAGGACGACCACGCCCAGCGCGATGGCGCAGCCGACGACCCATCGGACGATTCGTGCGACGTTCGGTTCCATTCTGTCTCCTCAAACCATGGGTGATGGTCAATGGACGATGGTTAATGACCCATGGACCATCAACCATGAACCATCGACCATCAACCATCTTCATGTCGTGCGTGCGCTGCAGACGATGGCGGCGAAGGACTCCGCGTCCAGGCTCGCGCCGCCGACCAGCGCGCCGTCTATGTCGCTCTGCGCCAGCAGTTCGGCCGCGTTGTCCGCCTTCACGCTGCCGCCGTACTGGATGCGGACCTTCGACGCCACGGCGCTCCCGTGGGCTTCCGCCAGAAGCCGTCGGATGAGCGCGTGGACTTCGTTCGCCTGAGCCGGCGTGGCCGTCTTCCCTGTGCCAATGGCCCAGACTGGCTCATACGCGATGATCAGCCGTTCGACCTGCTGAGCCGTGAGACCAGCCAAGCCGCCGCGCACTTGTCTCGTGACTACGGCTTCCGTCGTGCCCGCCTCGCGCTCTTCCAGCCGTTCGCCGACGCACACAATGGGCGTCAGACCCGTCTTGAACGCGGCCTTCAGTTTC
>Ga0194125_10009465_pt1 | contig 13514 bp, 9 predicted proteins | sample TA2KigC250mmetaG_FD_148626 | JGI IMG/M metagenome (GOLD analysis project Ga0194125, IMG submission 148626) | Freshwater microbial communities from Lake Tanganyika, Tanzania - TA2015034 Kigoma Deep Cast 250m | ecosystem: Environmental > Aquatic > Freshwater > Lake | place: Tanzania: Lake... | reverse complement strand
TGTTTTGTTCGTGCTAAATAAAAACTGCCAATAATCAATAAGAAAAATAACGCCTCGGTGTAAACCGTGGTAAAGAAAAAGGTAGTCGGAAAAACCAAAAGATAAAACAACGTTCTTTTGGTAATCCGCTCGGAAAAATCCAAAGCAAGGAGCTTGTAAAAAAAGAACAAAGAAAAATAAAAGCAAACTAAACTTATAACCCAACCAGCGACCAGCGCCTGACCGCCAAAAACTGGCGTTAGAAAGGCAATTAATTTTGGATACAGCGGGAAAAAAGCCTGTTGATAAACCCCGTAACCTCGACGGGCAATATCTAAATAATGGATGCCGTCAAAATTGGCCCGACTCCATAACCAGGACGGATTAACGATTTGTTTCTCGGTATAAAGGTATTGGTTAGAGGTTGGAAAATATTTAACCCCTAAGGCAATAACCACCGCGATAAGGATTTGCCAAACAACAAAAACCAAAAGCGTAAACTTTAAAACTTTTTTGTTTTGCTTAAACCACTTTTTGATAAACTTCATAGGTTTTTTGGGCTGTTTTTGCCCAACTAAATTTTTTGGCTTGCTTTAATCCTCGCTGGATTAACTCCATTTTCTTCTCCATCGCCTTTTTAATGGCCTTGCGCATACTTTCAGTATTACGAGGATTAAACATCACCGCCGCTTGACCACAAATCTCTGGCAGACTCGAAGTTTGGGCTGCAACTACTGGACAACCACAGGCCATGGCTTCTAAAACTGGCAGACCAAAACCTTCATAAAAAGAAGGCTGACAATAAACAGTGGCCAGATTATAAACAGCCACTAAATCCTCAGGGGCTATCCAATCCAAAAAAATAACTTTTTTGGCTAACTTTAATCTTTTAACTAATTGGCTTATTTGTTTGGTTTCTTTTAATTGCTTGTCGGCAAAAGCTTTCCCCACTAAAACCAACTTAAGGTCTAATTCCTGAGAGTTAATTTTAGCAAAAGCCTTAACCAGACCTAAAATATTTTTGTTGTAATTAACATCACCGACATAAAGAATAAATCTTTCTGGTAAATTAAACTTTTGTTTAATTTTTAAAAGGGGGTTTTTATCTTTAATTAATTTAAAACTCTCCCCGGCTGCTAAGGGCACAACATAAATTTTTTCTTGAGGATATTTTAAATATTTAAAAATATCCCGCCGTGAATTCTCTGAATCGGTGATGACTGCTTTTACTCCTTTTAGAGAAATCTTTTGAATTTGTAATTTAAGGTAGCCTTTAATTCCTATCGGGAAATGTTGGGGGAAAACCAAGGGGATCACATCATGGATGGTGACTACTGTGGGTTTCTTTTTTCTTAAAGGTAGGGTTTGAAAAAAAAGATCAAAAAAAGGATGGTGAATTAAATCACAATCTTTAGGAATAAACCCATTGGCAATCAGTTGGAGTTGAAAATCTTTTTTTTTTAATTTTTTGAGGGCTTGTGATAGATTTTGAGTATAAGCACCGATGCCTCGGTAGCGATGACCGCCTTTTAAAGGGGAAATATCCAAAGCAACCTTCACTGCCACTCCTTTTGGATATCAACTTTTTTAATCCTCATTCTTAAGTATTTTAAATAAGCCCAAGCATAATGCCAACCAGAAAAAAAGGCGAAAACAAAACCCTGCCATGAATCAACAAAGCCTTTGTGGCGAACATAAATCATCAAAAAGGTTTTCAACGGCAAAAAACAAAGATATTTAAAAAAAGTAAAGGGATTAATTGGTAATTTTTTTTCTAAAAATTCTTTGGCGGTTAAAGTCGAATAACGTCTTTCTCGCAACATGTAGCGGGAAAACTCTGGCGTCGCCCAATGATTAAGATCGGTTTTCAACCAACCAATTTCTCCATCTATGGCAACTTGCTCATGAACATCTTTGGCCGGTAATCTTCCTTTGCCCTTTTTGAAAAACCTGATCACCGGGTCGGGGTATTGGCCACCTTTTTTCAAATAACGGCCTAAGAAATAATTTTTTCTTTTTAACCAATAACCAACCGGCTGGCCGGGTTTCAGTTCTTGGTTAACAATGGCTAAAATTTCTTCTTTCATTTCCAGCGGCACAATCTCATCAGCATCAAGTTGTAAAATCCACTCCCCCTGACAGGCGTCAATGGCCATGTTTTTATTGATATGGAAAATGGGTTTGTTGGTGGTTTTAATGACTTTCGCGCCAAAATTTTTGGCAATTTCTCGTGTTTTATCAGTCGAAGAACCATCAACCACTACCATTTCATCAACCCAGTCTTTAACCGACTCTAAACATTTGGCAATATTTTTTTCTTCGTTATAGGTGGCAATGGCCACCGAAAGTTTTTTGTCTTTCATTTTGAGTCTTCGAAAAACAAGCTTTGCTTATTTTTTTCTTTTTCTAATTTTAAACCTGAACGATTAAGAAGGCAACTTCTCCGTTTTGAAAATAAATTCGTTTCAAAATTGTCGCTGAGGTGTTAATCTCCTGGGGTGTCCCGACGACCAGGATATTTGACTTGGTTTTTAACTCCTCCCAGTTGATTTTTTCAAAATGAAAATTATCAAAATCACGGACAGTGGAAAAACCAAATTCATCCCGGGGGGTTAATTTAACTTCTTTTTGAAATTTCTCTGGCGGATATTTTAAATAAAAGAGAAAAAGAATATAGGGTTGATCATAGCGATCGGTCACGTAAACTTTTTCATACTCATCTTCGATATTTCTCACTTCCCAAACCAATTGTTCAAAACCTTGCTCCCAAGCCCCAGGATAAGTTTGAGCATAATGAACATAATATTCATGTAAGTATCTTGCCAAATTCCAGGGAATAACTAAAAAGAGAAAAATGGTCAAGATGATCTTGAGGGTCTTTTTCTTGTTGACGAACCAATCAATTAAATGAACTATCCCGTAGCTGGAAAGAAGTAATAAAGGAACAATCATATTATTGGCCCGTAAAGCGTGGGGTGTTTGGAAAGTCATCGCCGCCGCCACTGGCGCCACCACCAACCAAAGTAAAACAAAACGCCAATGGGGTGGTCTTTTTAAAAGTAAAAAGTAAAAACCGAAAAACAAAAAGAGGATGTCAAAAAGATACATTTGGCCGGTTTCCGGCACTCGGCTTCTTTCGATAACATCACCGGCAACAAACAGGAAATTGCCATTAAAGTGATCCAGCCAATTTTCCACAAAAGCCAGACCATAAGCGAATAAGCGATTATGTAACAAACGGACCTCTGGGGTATAAGGATTTGGATGTTGTCCTCGTAACTCATTAGTCCGCCAAAAAGGGCCTTCATCAGAAAAAAGACCAACTCCAGAAAAGCGAGAGACGCCAGCCGGCCCTAAGAAATCCTTAACCAAAGGGGCTAAAAACAATAAGCCGACTAAAACAGCAATGACGATGATCTTCAGATTCTTTTTAAAGAAGATTTTTTGGCGATAAAAAATCATCAATCCCAAAAATAGTAAAGGCACAACCAAACGAGCACTGTGATAGGTATACATCGATAAACAGAAAACCAAAACACTGGAGACAAAAAAGCCAGGCTTGCTTAAACCCTTAAAAAACAACCAAACAGCCAAGAGCATCAAAAACAAAGCTGATCCTGACTCCCAACCGCCGCGGGTAAAATGTAGATGCCAAGGAGAAATGGCCAGGAAAAAACCTGCCCATAGAGAAAAACGGTTGGCTAAAAATTTTTCCCTGAAGATTTCTTTAGTCAAAAGCATGATTAACAAGACTGACAAAATACCTAAAAGAGCCGCTGGTAAACGGACGGCCCAAATGTTTAAACCAAGAAGTTTAACCAAAGGCAAAACCAAATAGAAATACAATCCTGGCTTGTAATCGCCAAAAGACTTAAAATGAATCGGCCAGGGATCACCGTGTTCATCTTTGCCTGTTTCTAATAACGAATAGGCATTGTAACCAATGGCCGCCTCATCAGCGTTCAAACCTGAAGGATAATGAGCCAAATTCCACAGTCTTAAAAAGGCAGCCAAAAGGAGAATTAAAACCAATAAAAGATTTGGCCAGAAAGATAAATTCTGCTTGATAATATTTTTTGGCTGATTCTTTTTCTTTTTAAATTTCATGGTATTTCCACCACCCGAAAAGCTAAATTTCCATTTAAGAATCTCACCTCCGTTAAAATAGTTGTTTGATTTAAATCAATCTCTGACAGAGGTAGTTCTAATTCGGTTCCGATTAAAAGAGTTTTTTTCAAATTACGATCAGAGGGCCAAAAAACCGGCCGAAATTCAATGTTGTCTAATTTCTCAACTCGACCAACATCACCAACTAGACTTTCCTTCAGTTGAGCCTTTTGTTGGTAAATGGCCGGTTCATAACGATTGTAAAAAAGCCAATAAATATAGGGCTGCCCATATTGAGGCGTCATAATAATTTGTGAGTAATTATTTTTCAACGGAGCAATTTCAGAAATCAGCTGCTTGTAACCATATTGCCAATATTGACTTGACTGTCGCGGATAATGAAGATAATACTGATCAAGGTAGTAGAAAAAACACCATAAATAACCAAGGATTAACACCAAAGACCAAAAAACAGCCGCTAATTTCTTTTGTTTACGAAGCCACTCAAAAATTTGCCACATTCCAACTCCCAAAACCACCATTAATGGCCAAACCATATTCAAAGACCGGGTGGCCTGGATTGAATCCCGGGACAAAGCTGCCGGTAAAGGGGCTACCAATAACCAAAACCAAATAAATTTAGTGGAAAATGTGTTTTTTTTAATTAACCAAAAAGCTCCAGCTAAAAGAAAAACTAAATCCAAATAGTACAAAACGCCGGCATAAGGAACCCCATGACGGGCACTACTCCAATCGCCCTCGAAAAACAAAAACTTGCCGGAGAAATGGTTAAAGTAACGGTGCAAAAAACTTCTAAATAAAGCTAACGGCTCAGAATGAAAAATCTTAAAATAAATTTGATTGTCTTGGTCTTGCTTTAAAATTTCCTGAACTTCTCCCTCTTCTCGGGGATAAGAAAAAAGGCTCATGACCTTTAAGCGGCCGCCACCGCCGGTAAAAATCGAAAAGTAGACCGGGAGCGCAATTAAAAGCAAGACAGTTAATGAGATTAAAAGATGTTTTTTGGCTAAACTTTTTATCTTTTTCCAAAAAGCCAACCATAAACCCAAAATCACCAAAGGCACAAAAACTTTACTGCTTTGATAGGCAAACAAAGCCGCCTCAAAACTTAAAGCCGAAAAATAAAGCCATTTGATTTTCTTCTTTTCTGCTTTGAAAAAACAAAAAACTGCCAAAAGAATCAAACAAAGGGCTAAATTGGCCTCCCAAGCTCCTCGGGAAAAATGCAAATGCCAAGGTGATAAAGCCAAAGCAAGCGCGGAAAATAAGGCCAGTTTCTTTTCTTTAAACATCAGCCAACCCAGTTGAAAGGTCAACCAAACCGAAAAAATTCCCAGTAAGGCCGAAGGCAAACGAACAGCCAACTCCGAAAGCCCAAAAGCAGCCATGCTGGGGACTGTTAAATAAATGTAAAGGCCGGGCTTAAAATCACCAAAGGATTTAAAAATCAATGGTAAAAATTGCCCATATTCATCCCGGCCAGTTTTTAAAATGGAATAGGCGTTGTAACCAATGGCGGTTTCATCCCAATGTAAAGAGGGTGGATTTACCCCCAAACGATAAAGTCTTAAAGCCGCGGCGATTAAGATGATTAAAATCAATAACCAATAATTTTTAAAAAATTTAATCATGTTTTAAGATTTCAAAAGCTTTTTCTCCATCTAAAAAGTTAATTGTTTTCAAGCTTTCCCAACCCTGTGGATAATTATCCGGAGAGGTAACCAACAGACATTTTTTACCATCTTGACATTGGGCTTTGTCTTTAATCTCCCAGTCGTTGATAAAAATAAATTTATCAAAACCATCAACCCAATACCAGTCAGTTTGAAAATAACGCACCAGATTTGGATCTTGGCGATATTTTTCCGGATCCCATTGAAGATAAAAAAGTAAAAACTCATGCGGCTCTCCATATTTTTTAGTTATCAAAAAACGATCATACTCGTTATAATGATCCTTGACGTATTGAGCCACCTGTGAGTAGCCATACTGCCAAGACCAGGAATATTTCTGCCGATAAAGGTTAAAATATTTTTTCCAAAAATCCCAAAAGGAAAAGATTAAAAAGAAAACAAAAATTAAAACCAAAAGCCAGCGGATTGCCTTTGTTCTTTTTAACCAAGTCCAAATCTCCATAAAGCCCAAAGCCCCTATTATATAAGGTAGGGGTAAAACCAAAATCGTTCTTAGAACATGCGGGTTCTCCCGGGTGGCCGCGGAAGGAATAATGGCCAAAAGCAACCAAAAAATGATAACCTTTGTTTCCCTTAAACGCCAATTTTTAAAAAGGTAATAAAGACCAACTAAGATTAACGGCAGCTGAACAGGATAAATAATCCCCTCTCCAGGAATATTGTATTGGTAATTAGAACCCCCTTTAAAAAACAAGAATTGGGGCGAAAGATTACTTAAATAATTCTTAACAAAAGTTAACGAAAAGTAATTAACCTTATTATGAACCAGTCTTGGGAGTATCCCTGGCAAAGTTGATTCTCCCCGAGCCATATTAATGCGGTTAATCGCCCCCTGGTCTAAAACCGAAACCCATTTGTATCTGGCCCAACCAGTTGGCGAGATAAAAGAAACAACTAGGGGGATAAAAAACAGAGCCAAAAAGATGACCGTTAAAATGGCTTCCTTTTCCCTTTTTTTAAGAAATACTTTAATTTCTTTTCTATAAAAAATGACCAAAAGAATTAGGAAAAGGGGGGTGAAAATCCGGGCACTATTGTAGGTATGAACTGATAAACCTAAAAGAAAAACGCTTAAAGCCAAAAACCATTTTCTTTCCAAACCAGTCAAAAAAGCCCAAATACCGGCCAAAACCAAAAAGCTGGCCAAATTTGCTTCAAAAGCTGGCCGAGAAACAAAAAGATGCCAGGGAGACAAAGCCAAAAACAAGGCAGAAAGCATTGCGACCAAATCCTTTTTAAAAAGTTTTTTGGTTAATAAAAAGGTAAACCAAACAGCCAAAATCCCAGCCAGAGCTGAAGGAAAACGCACCGCAAAAGCATTCAAGCCAAACAGGGCAATACTGCCTGAGGTTAAATAAATATAAACGGGGAGTTTGTAATCACCATAGGCTCGAAAAATGGTTGGTAAAAACTTTCCCCATTCATCCTGGCCGCTTTTTAAAATGGAGAAAGCATTGTAACCATGAGAAACTTCATCCCAATTTAAAGAGGGGGGATTTTGCTCTAATTGATAAAATCGCAAAAAGGCAGCCAAAATTAAAATGATTAACAAAAAAATTTTAGTTCTCAAAGTGTTCATCTTATAATTAGGGTGTTTTTTTCGGATCAACAATAATAAAAGCTTCTTTACCATCAGGATAATAGATGACCTTTTGTGGACGCAAGTTTAAGTCTAAGGAAAAATCCTGTTGTCCACCGACAATTAAGGTCTTTTCCAGTTGTTTATCCGCATTCCAATTAAGATCACGGAATTCAAATTTACCCAAACGATAAACACCTAACTGGTCTTGAAAAACAAAGCCTTGTTTTTCATAACGAAGAAAATCCTGGGCCTCTTTTTGGTATTGATACGGATTATATTTCTGATAAAAGGCGACAAAAACCTGTGGTTCGGAAAATCTTTTGGTCATGACAATCTTTTCGTAATCTCCTTCCACGGTTTTTAAATAGTCTATGGTCTGGCGGTAACCATAACTTAAGCCCTTGGCTAATCTTTTTGGCGCATGAGTAAAATAATCCTCTAAAAAGAAAAGCAATGAGGAAATAAAAATCAACCACGCTAAAACAAGAAAAATTTTTCTTTGTTTTAAGCTCAATTTCTTGTTTAAAAATTCCCAAAGGTAAAAACCACCATAGGCCGAAAGAATTGACCATAAGGGTAAAAAGGTGCTGGCTCGATTGGCATGAGCCGGTTCTTTGGAGACAGCGGCTGGCAAAGCCGCCAAAAAAAGCCAAACCAACAAAGGCAAAACCATTTTTTCCTTTCTTTTGTAAAAAAACCAAACCGCCGCTAGTAAAAAAGGCAATTCCCATAAATGAAGTAAACCCCGACCCGGAAAATTGGCGTAAGAATCATCAGGACTACCTTCGGTGAATAAAAAGTTTAAGGAAAAATAAGAGAGGTAATTTTTAGTAAACTTATCCGCCACCCACAAAATCTTGTTGTTAAACAAAGGTAAATCTTTCAACCAACCTTCTTGTTGTTTTTTAATAACCTCTTCCCACTTATCAGTCGGATTAAACAAAGAAACATCCAAAAAGCGATGACCACCACCGCCTTTAAAAAGACTAAAGATAATCGGACTGAGAAAAATGATAACCAAAATTAGTGAAATTTTTATCTTTTTTGACGACCAGGGGATTTTTTTCCTCGCCCACCAAAGAATAAAAATGGCAAAAAGAACCGTTAAAACCTTGGCGCTATGATAGGTATAAAGATTAAGACCCCAAAACAAAACTGCCCAGGGAAAATAGCGGGGATTTTTTAAACCTTTTAAGAAAAAATAAAAACCCATGGGGAAGAAAAAGGCGGTCAAATTAGCCTCTATCGCGGCGCGGGAAAAAACCAGATGCCAAGGACAAACAGCCAAAAACAAAGCCGCCAATAAAGCCATCTTTCTTTTGCCAAAAAGCTCTTGGGTTAACAAAAAAACCGCCAAAATCGCCCAAGCTCCCCAAAAGGCTGAAGGTAATCTGACGGCAAATTCATTTAAATCAAAAAGAAAAAGACTGGGGATGGTTAAATAGGTATATAAAGGCGGTTTAAAATCCCCAAAGGAACGGGGATTTAAAGGTAAAAGCTTTCCCCATTCATCATGGCTGGTTTTTAAAATAGAATAGGCGGTGTAGCCTTGAACTGCCTCATCAGCCGAAAAACCGACCGGGAAACGGCCAATGGCGACCACCCGCAAAACAAAGGCAAAAAGAATGATTAAAATAAGCGGAAGATATTTTTTAAACATCAGCTTTTACTTTCCCGTAAGAATATAAAACCCTAAACGACCACTGGGATAATAAATGTTTTGCAAAAGGTCAATACTTTCTGGGACTGGTTCTAAACGAAAATCTTTTTTAATTTCCACCTGAGGCGCTAAATAAAGAATATTTTCTTTCAATGTTCCGTTAAGTCCACTATTACGTAGTCTTTCCTCAGAAAGATGGCCAAAATAATATTTGCTTCCTTGCAAATGGTCAGCTGAAAGAGCATCACTGATTTCTGTCCAGACCAATTCGTTTTCCTGAATAATTTTAGGATCAAGACCGGTCCAAAAAAGAGTAAAGATTAACGGTGGCTCACTGCGGTCAGAAAAAACAATAAAATCATATTTTTCCTCATTTTCTTTGGCGTAAGTCGCCAACTCTTTATAGCCATAATGCCACCACTCTTCTGATTCCAAAGGATAATGGATATAATAACGATGAAGATACAGACTGAACTGAATTAAGAAAACCACACTTAAAACAACTACCCAAAAATATTTCCACTTTTTGACCAAAAATAATGACCAGATTTGCCAAAAACCAAAAGAAATAATCATCAAAAGTGGCGGCAATATTAAAATCAATCTGGTCGCATGATTACCTCCATCTCTGGTTAAAATCGAGGGTAAAGGCGCCAAGAGCAACCAGCCTAAGATAAAAAATTTGATTTTTTTCTCCTTAAAACGAGTTAAAAGAAAAAACAAACCGGCTAACAAAAAGATAATCTCCCACCAATAAAACTGGCCAAAACCACCCTGGAGGGAATGACGAAAATTAATATCACCGTGGGTAAATAAAAATTCAGTGGAAAAAGGACGAAAATAATTCTTCATCAAGGTCAAACCCCAAGAAAGAAATTTATTATGAAAAATTCTTGAGGGTAAAGAGGGAGCCGTACCAACCGGCACCTCGTCTAACTTGACCTTCATATCAACCAACCGGTCAAAGCCGATTTGGGGAATAACCGTCGGATCAGTAAAAATCGAGAGAATGGAAAATCTTTCAGCGGCCTTACCAAAAAAGATATCCTTGACCATCGGACTAAGTATCACCAGAAAAATAATCCCAACTAAAAGCAACTTTTTAAAGGGGATTTTTTTGAGTTTTGGCCAAAAACAAAAGATTAACAATAACAAAAATAAAGGCAGGAAAAATTTAGCCGTGTTGTAGGAATAAGGAGTCAAGGCTAGAAAAACAACGGCTGGGATTAAAAAAGACCATTTCTCCAAACCTTTGAGGAAAAAGTAACTTCCGGCAATAAACAAAAAAAGCATTTGGGTTACCTCAAAAGCGGCTCGGCTGTACTGGAGATGCCAAATGGAAACGGCCAGGAAAAAAGTTGCCCATAAACCTATCTTTTCATTATTAAAAAGTTTTTTGATCAGTAAAAAGAAAAAGGGCAGAGTTAAAATGCCAAAGCAAGCTGCGGGTAACCTTACTCCCCATTCCCCTAGCCCAAAAATGGCAATGAAAGGCACGGTGCTGTATAAAAAAAGCGGTGTCCGCCAATCAGCTAAGGAATGAAAAGAAATCGGCCATGGTTGACCCAAATAATCCTTGCCTGTTTTTAAAATTGAGTAAGCCTGATAACCAACATCAACCTCATCACCAAATAAAGAGGGGGGAAATTTATCTAGCTGATAAAGCCTTAAAAAAGAACCAAAAATGATAATCAGTAATAGTAAAACAAGTGTCTTTTTTTTCATCGTCAATACCAGAATTGGTCTTGGAAAAAGAAAATTGTCCGGATATTAAACCAAATCATTAAAATAAAAACAGCGATTAAAATAATCTGCGAAAGTCTTTTCCACACCAAATTTTCTCTCAGCTCATTTAATAAAAAAGGGGTCATGGTTAAGGGGAAAAGCAACTGATAAAGCTTAACCTGCGGTTGTCCCCAAAAACTCTCCCCTGTTCCGGCGATTAAACTGGCAAAGCCAGGAATGGTTAACCAAAAAAAGGCATAAACAAAACGAGGTTGTTTGAAAAGCTCAACCAAACCTACGGCCATGGCCCAAGCCAAAAAGGGATAAAAAGGGAAACGATACCAACCTTTTAAATGACCACTCATAATGGCAAACAAAACCAAATAAGAACCCACAGCTACAAGAGGAATTAAACGGGATAATTTTTCTTTGGCATTCCGCCAAAAGGAAAAAATCACCAAAGAAATCCAGCCCCAAATCAACCAACCATCGATGGACATCATCTTCTCGGCAATACGAGGGGTATCAAAAAAATGCATAATCATTTTGGGCAAATTTATTCCTCTACCACTAAAAACTCCCTGAAGATGCACAAACAACGACCAATCGTAATAAGCACCATAACCGTACCACAAGCCTAAGAAAAACAAACCAAAAAGACCGCTGATTAACGCCGCTTTTGTTTTTTTGTGGGCCCACAAAAGAAAAACAAGACTCATGGGAATAAAAAGGCCGGTCTGTTTCACCAAAATGGCACTAGCGGCAATTAGTGAACACAAAATTAAAATCAGTTTCGAGTTTTTCTTAAGATACCAAAGTAATAACAGTAATGAGGTTAGGGAAAGGGTGACTAAAAAGTTCTCTGCCAAAGGTAAACGAGAGCTTAAAACAAAAGTCGGAATAGTCGCGTAAAAAAGCCCGCCTATTACCGCCGGCCAAAAGCCAGAAACAAGAAAAACCAGTAAAAACAAAAGAAAAACATTTAAAGCCCCCAGCTTTAACATCGGCCAACGTAAAGCCCCAGCCTCAACCTTTTCATAAGTATCCATACCTTTACTCAGGGCATAACCACCTGACAAAAGAGCAAAACCAGGCGGGTCATCAAAATAGGGTTTGACCAAACGATATTCAGAATTACGAATATGAAGGGTTTCAAACTGCCCATAATCATCCCACCAAGACCAACTTTCAGGCACGCCTTTTTTAATCAGCGAAAGACCATTAAAAGCATATTTGACCTCATCTTCGGTATCACCCACTGGTGGAAAAGAAAAAAATTGCTGTAAACGAAGATGATAGGCTAAAAAGGTAATTAAAAAACCGATAATAAGGATTAGGATAATTTTTTTATTAACAAAAAGAAATTTTTTCATGATTTCGGTCTTAAAAATTTCTGTCCTAGACGAATAATCCAGGTGATAAGAAAATATTTAATCCTCCCATGATATATTTTACTACTTTCGGCCAACCACTGATGAGTTTGGTCTGACAATTTAACCCCACTGGCACCATGTTCATGAATAAATTCGGACTGAGGATAGTGGTAAACCTTAAAGCCTTTCTGCTTAACCCGACGGCAATAATCCAAATCTTCAAAATACATAAAAAAGCGCTCATCAAAAAGACCAACTTGATCAACCACTTTTTTAGGAATTAAAAAAACCGCCCCCACAACCGCTTCCACTTCAACTGGAGTTTCACCGGCAGGAACATATTTAGAGAGAACTGATGAGTCTTTAAACCAAAATTCTTTCATCACCCGCCCCACTGTGGGCAGATGAAAACAAGAGCCTTGCATAGAGCCATCGGGATTTAAAAGTCTTCCCCCCACTACTCCAACCTCTGGGTGTTTTTTGGCGAATTCAACCATCTTTTCAATCGATTTTGGCCTAACAATAATGTCTGAATTTATTAAAAGAATATATTCGGCTTGGGATTTTTTAATTCCCTGATTAACCGCCTTGGCAAAACCTAAATTTTTTTGATTTTTAATTAACTTTAAATTCGGCCATTCCAATGAACTAAGATATGTTGTGGATTCATCAGTTGAACCATTATCAATAACTATCAGCTCAAAATTCTTCAGGTTTTCTTTTTTGATGCTTTCTAAACAGCGCTTTAATAACGGCTGAGTGTTGTAATTAATGATGATGATTGATAAGTCCTTTTTCATTACGATCAGTCAAAATTTTTCTTTAAATTTAGAAACTTAAATAAAAAATAGATAAAAATTAGTAAACTAATCATAATTATACCCTTGATCACTAATAAATTAGATAATAAAGCTATTAAGAGAGGAATTTTGGGGAGCCACCAAAAATGATAAAGATTTAAAAAATGGATGACGGAAATAACCCAAAATAAACCATACCATTTTTTATTAAATCCAGCTATTACCGCTCCGAAAGCAAGAGCAGGATAAAAGTAACGTTCATGCATTTTGGGTAAAAAAAGAAAAGCGGCGAAGGTCATTAAAAAAGCAGCTAAAAAGACCCCCTTCTCTTTTTTTAACTTCAGCAATTTTAAAAGGATCAACACCATAAAGATAAGGAAAAGACCCCTTCCCCAGGCAAAAAGAGGAACCCCCCAAAAAAGACTGGTTTCTGGCCGATTGTCAAAACCAAAAAGAAGAGCCCAAAAATTAAAGGCATTGGCCACCATATAATTTAATTCTCCTTGAAAACCCTTAAGATAAAAAGAAAAGGCCCAAGGAAGAGTATTTAAGGGTTGAAAAGGAAAATAGAGA
>Ga0194125_10009464_pt1 | contig 13514 bp, 6 predicted proteins | sample TA2KigC250mmetaG_FD_148626 | JGI IMG/M metagenome (GOLD analysis project Ga0194125, IMG submission 148626) | Freshwater microbial communities from Lake Tanganyika, Tanzania - TA2015034 Kigoma Deep Cast 250m | ecosystem: Environmental > Aquatic > Freshwater > Lake | place: Tanzania: Lake... | reverse complement strand
GACATGCCGACATTGCCGGCTTGGTCCCAAGCGCGCGCCTGCCAGAGATGGATGCCGTCGGAGTCGGCGCGGGTGCTCCAGAGATATTCAACACCCCCCCTTGCTCCCCCCCGCAAGCGGGGGGGGAAAAACGCACTCTCCCCACGCTTGCGGGGGGGGAAAAACGCACTCTCCACGCTTGCGGGGGGGGAAAAACGCTCTCTCCCCACGCTTGCGGGCAGAAAAATACTCGCTCTCCCCACGCTTGCGGAGGGAATTAAAGGGGGGGGTGTCTGATATCTCAATCACCTCCCCATCCTTCACCAACTGCACCGAATCCACTCCCGACTCGTCGAAATAGCCCACCACTATCCGAACTGTGTCGCGCAAAGTCGCGCCTGGAGCGGGCGCTTCAAACCACACATCCGGCGGCGTGCGGTCGTCTGAAGGCGGATTATTCTGAACGCGAATGGTTAGAGTAGGCGATATTCCGGCATTGCCGGCTTTATCATAAGCGCGGGCTTCGAGGGCATATACGCCGTCGGAGTCAGAGAGGGTGTTCCAGGTGAAGGTGTAGAGGGTATCATTCAGGGGTGTTGTAGGTCGGGATGCAATGCGCCACAGGTCGGGGGTGAAGCCGTTCTTAAAGATGCGGATGGAGTCGAGTCCGGATTCGTCGAAGGCGGTTATGACGATTTCGACGCTATCGGCGACGACTATATGCGAACCTGTTTGCCGTCGACCGAAACCCATTCGACCGCCGGAGGCTTGTTATCTTGAGGAGGCGCCAGGATGGTCTTCTCTTCAGTGCAGCGAATAAACACGGCAATCACAAGCAGGCAACTTAGAAATCGGATATAAAACTGTGATAATAAATACTCGAATTTCATTGTAACACCTCGTGGATTTTGAAATTAAACATTTAATATACACTCACAACTGATTAAACTAACAATAATTAACTCAATTGTCAACTTGCTTTAAATAAATCCGCCCGGATTAAGCCTTCCTTTTTTCGTTTTCCTTTGCCTCCTCCCAAAGCACATCCATCTCTTCCAGTGTTGCAGTTTTCAGCGACTGCCCGCTCTCGGTCAGCCGCTCTTCGATAAACTTAAACCGCCGCTGGAATTTGTCGTTTGTGATAGTGAGCACTGCTTCCGGGCAGTGATTCAAGTAGCGTGCGACATTCACAACAGCAAAAAGCAAATCGCCCAATTCATCTTCCGTCCGGCTTTTGTCGCCCTGGGCCAAGGCTTGTTTCAGTTCGCTGAGTTCCTCATCGACTTTCGCTAGCGCGCCTTCAATGTCCGGCCATTCGAAGCCGACTTTGGCGGCTTTCTCTTGAATTTTGCGGGCGCGCAGGAGCGCCGGCATCGCCTGCGGAATGAGTTCGAGACTCAAGGTATGTTCGCCTTCATTGCGTTTGGCGCCGGTCCAAGCCGCGAGGGCTTCGTCGGCGTTAGCCGCCTTGTTTTCGCCGAAGACATGTGGATGTCGGCGGATGAGTTTCAGCGCCAATTCACGGGCGGTTTGACCGAGGGTGAAACTATTCGACTCGGCAGCTATCTGCCCGTGGAAGATTATTTGAAGCCATAAATCGCCCAACTCCTCCTTCATCGCTGCCAGGTCGCCATCTTGCACCGCCGCGAAGTATTCGTAGGCTTCCTCAAGCAGGTTCGGCAGCAACGAACGGTGCGTCTGGGCTTTATCCCACGGACAGCCGTCCTGAGCGCGCAGCCGTGCCATTACTTTGATGAGCAACGCGATCGCATCCAGTTCTCCATCGGGAAGTTCGATGCCGGCGACAACATCGTCAACAGATGGGGGAGTGTAAGTCTTAGATAACATCAATTTGGAATTTGGAATTTGGAATTTGGAATAATTAATGCTAATGACAATAATGATGTCAATGTCAAAACAACAAAATTCTATTTATCGTAGTTGCTGACATTGTCATTGTCATTTACATTATCATTATCGTTAGCATTGTCGTCATTATCATCAGTGCTATCACCACCGGCTTATCTTCACTTGCCGGAAGCCTTGCTCGCGTGCGATGCGGTCAATTTCCGGATGCGGCTGCATATACCAGGCGGCAAGGATATATTGGCTGTCGATGGGGATGACGAGTAGGTTGATGTGGTCGATTTGCCGGCCGTTGACCGGGCGGTCGAGGTTCACATACAAGCGTTTGGTGTGCGCCCAAGTCGCCGTGCGCAGCCAGTTGTTGAATTCGACCTGGTCGAAGACGAAGTTGTTCGGTTCGATGAACAGGTTGACGCCGCGCTGATATAGATATTCGACCGGCGCGATGATGCGATGCCCCGGCACCTTGGTGAACTCCTCGCCAATTTTAGGGATGACCGGGTCGGTGAGTCCGATGAAATCAACCGTTTCCAAATCGGCATAATAAGGTATCGCGCCAGCCGCGCCGGCTGAGAGTTTCACGGTTGTCCCGCCGAACAGTTGGTTTAAGCGTTTGCCGACACCAATCCAATTCTGCGCTGGATGGATTAAATGATTGCGCAACTCTTTAGCCGTCTCCATTCCATAACTGAACACAAAGCGGTTCAGCGAAAACCAATTATGAATAATACCCAACGCCAGCGCTAAAAGCAGCCAGCGCCCAATGCGCCGCGATGGCGCTAATTTCAGCGAGACCCAGACCAGTAAAATCGTCAGCATCGGTAAAACCGGAGCCAGGAAGCGGAACTCCATAAAATCGCCGCCCACCCAAGCCGCATAGATAAACCATACTAAAGTCAGCAGCCCATTACGACCAGCCGCCGGATGGTGTTTGACCATCCAACGGGCTTTGCCGATGAGCAGCGTCAAATGCGGGATGAGCAGTGTTGATAAAGCGAACATATAGATATAATAGACGCCGAACTCAAAGCCGGTCAGACCGTGGATTTTCACGCGCGCCGGATTGGGCGCCAACACTCCATAGTAAGACCATTTCCAAATAAGATATGGCAGAAAAAGAACTACAAAAGGTGTTATGAAGAACAGCCAATTATAGTTTGGATGAGTTGAATTTGGATTTTGGATTTTGGATTTTGGATTTTGGGATTCTTCGGACTGTGAAGCGGACTCGCACGGATTATCAACTCTCTCTAATTGACAGCCATTCGACTCCGACACTCCCATTACATCCTGCTTCAAGCGAGGGGAAAAAGTGCAGCCCAGTTTCTCTGAAGTCGGGGAAATTCCACACTTTTCACCCCCCTTACTTCCCCCCGCAAGCGGGGGGAGAATTGGACTGTTGCCGACCACAGCGGGTTGGCAACGGTATTCCAACGCGCCGCCAACCACAGCGGGTCGGCAGCGGAGGATGCACCATACTGCCCATAAAACTAATAATCCAGCGTCGAGACGCGTTAAAAGCGCCAAATTTAACACAATGCCAAGGCCTAAAAAATGCCATCCATTCTGTCTACTTCGTCCGTTTTGTTCATTTTGTCCACCTTCTCCATTTCGTCCTTTCGAGACTATCCGCTCAACTAAACAAGCCGCTGCTACAAACAACATTGTTATCAACAGAGTCTCTAAGCCGCTGCGTGCAAAGCCCCAAATTGAATGGTTGAGACCGGTCAAGACCATCGCAGCCAATGCCGCCCAACGATCGTTAAGAATACGTTGCGCCAGAATATAGGTCAATATGAGCGCCAGAGTAAAAATCGGGATGTTCCAGAGCGCCGCGGCGGTCTCTGGATGCAGACCCAAACGCATTCCCGCCGCGACCATCAGCAGCCACAGGAAGTTGCTATAGCCTTCGACCTTCTCGCCGAGGTTCCAAACTAAACCCTGCCCTTCGACCAGATGTTTGGCATAGCGAAAGGAAATATAGGCGTCATCGGTCGGATAGCAATGGCTGAAAGCCCAAATCGTGAGCGTCAAAAGGCTGGTTATGAATATCCAGCGAAAACGGCGGTCTAGTTCGTCGTGTGATGAGGTTAAGAGTGTCAATTTATTCTCGAATTTACGGTTGTCGGTCAAGTCGTCAAGAGATTTCGGTTGTAAATATCCGCCTGACAATCTAAAATTAATTCCAAACTTGATTTAGGTCACATTTTTTATTATCTTTATGAGGTAATAGTAAAAGTGTTGGATTTATTAACTGATGGTAAGGCGGACGCCATCGTCCGCCGCATTCTATGCTTGGCTTGGTTTTCGGCGGACGAGGGCGTCCGCCTTGCCATAGTCTGCATTTTCTGGATTAATCATCACTTTTACAATTAGCTCGTATTAAATATAACGCTAAACACAGGAAATCCCTATATCGAATACGTGCTGCAAACCTTTTCGACAGGTTGCTTGCACGGGAGGAAAAATGCAGTTCGTAACTCTCTTCCTTTTTCTAACGCTCTTCGTTCCGTCGATTTTATCGGCGCGCGTCATCCGCGTGCCAGACGATTATCAGAGCATTCAAACTGCTATCGACTCCAGCGCGAATGGCGATACCGTTTTGATTGCGCCGGCGCGCTACACTGAAAACATCAACTTCAACGGACGCAATATCACAGTCGCCAGCCGATTTTTAACTACCCGGGACAAATCCTTCATCGAACGGACGATAATCGACGGAAATGCCCAGACCCGCGTCGCTGCTTTCCTTCGAAACGAAAACGAAAACGCCAGATTAATCGGTTTGACATTAACTAACGGTCGCACAAATTACGGCGGCGGAGTTTATATTTCCGGCGCCAGCCCCACCTTATCTTATCTGATAATCCGCCAGAACACAGCGACGAACAACGCCGGAGGAATATACTCGACAAATAACAGCGCGCCGAGGATTGACCACTGCACTATCGTCAACAATACCGCCGCGGCAAACGGCGGCAGCGTCTGGACTTACAACAACGGCACGATAACGATTTCCAATTCGATATTCTATTTCAACACTCCCGCCGCGACGCAGGATGCGCCGCTCACAGTTTCTTATACCGACATCGAAGGCGGACACGCCGGCGACAACAATATCAACGAGGATCCACGTTTTATCGACCGTAATAATGACGACTATAATCTCGATGAACGTTCGCCTTGCGTCGATACCGGTAATCCTAACGCGCCGCGCGATCCGGACGGCTCGCGCAGCGATATGGGCGCGTTGGCTTGGACACACTTTCCTTTAATTCGAGTCGCTCCTCCTGAAGTCGATTTCGGCCAGGTGACCTTGGGGCATTCGGTCAATTCCGCTGTGCAAGTCGGCAATGTTGGTCGGGCGATGTTGGAAATCGCATCGATTTCGATTACCCCCGACGATGTGCCGTTTGAAATCACCGCCGGCGGCGATGGTGTAGAACTCATACCCGGCGATGCTGTAGATGTCGTCATCCGCTTTCACCCGCAAGAAGCCGGCGAATACTCGGCTATGCTGAATATCGTCAGTAATGACCCGGAAAACGGCAATTTGGTTGCTGACTTGCTCGGCGTCGGGATTCCACCCCAGCCTAAAATGCGTTTGGATACCACGCGGGTCGATTTTGGCATCGTGCCGCTGTTGCAGCGCCGCGACATTGCGCTGAATATTTCCAATACCGGCGAAGCCGATTTGAATCTCATTAATGCCTCTATCGCTGATGACCAGGACGGCTGGTTTGGGGTGCAGTTCGCTCAAGACTTTATCGTTCAGGCAGGTGAAAGCCGAGACTTGACTTTGACTTTTCGACCGGCCGGCTTCGGTGAACGAGAAGCCCAATTGGTTTTGACATCCAACGACCCGGATTCGGCAGTGTGGCACATTCCCCTTACTGCTATCGGCGGCCGTCCCGAAGCGCATTATGAATTCACAAACAACACAGGCTATAACCATTCGATCTTAGTTTTGGCAGCCGTCATCGACGATGAAGATTTGCCGTTCGGCAGCGAAATCGGGGTATTTTCACCGGCCGGATTGTGCTGCGGCGCGGAGTTCTGGCTCGGCGAACGCATCGGAATGGCGGCTTGGGGCGATAACGATATGACCGAAGAAATCGATGGGATGCGCGACGGCGAAGCCTTTACTTTCCGCTTCTGGGACATCGCGGCGGAAGAAGAACTTGAAGCCGAGCCTGAATTCGTCAACGGCGACCGGCAATATGTCAACAACGGCATCAGCGTAATGAATTTAACCGCCAGCCGCAATGGCAATGAAGAGCCGCCAGCCGGCTTTTGGGTGCGGTTGGAGCAGAATTGGAATTTGATTTCCGCGCCGGCGATGCCGGTCGTGCGCGATGTAAGGGCTTTATGGAGGCCGGTCGTCCAACGCGGCTCCATCAGCATCATTAAAGACCATTTCGGACGCTTCTATGTGCCGGCGCTCGATTTCTCTAATATGCAGCCTTGGGACTACCGCTTCGGCTATCAAGTCAAAGCCCTGCGCGTCGATTCGTTGTTCATCGCCGGCGAGATTGCCGCCGAAGACACGCGCGTCCCGCTGCGCGAAGGCTGGAGTTTCGTGGCATACTTCCCATCGCGCAACATCGACGCGCCGACTGCCTTCGCCAACATCCGCGACGATCTGAACATAGCCAAAGACGGCAGCGGCAGATTCTATGTTCCGCGGTTAAACTTCAATAATATGCTGCCCTTGCAGCGCGGGCTTGGCTATCAGGTGAAGATGGCTCGCGCCGTCGATCTGACTTGGAACATCCCACGACGCATAGCAGCCGAGACTAACCCTATAGAAACTCATCCCCCCGTGCATTTTATGCAGACTGCGCCGACCGACCGGAATATGAGCCTGCTTTTGAATTTAAATTTTGGAATTTGGAATTTGGAATGTTTGGAAATGGGTATATTTACCCAGTCAGGACTGTGTGTCGGCGCATCATCATCATCATCATCATCATCATCATCATCATCATCATCATTAATCGGTTTGGCGGTCTGGGGCGACGACCCGACGACCGAAATTATCGACGGACTGCAGGAGGGCGAAAGATTCATAGTCCGGCTTTGGGACGGTTTTCAAGGGCGCGATTTAAATGTTACTTGGCTTGAAGGCAGCGGTGTTTTTAAGGCGGATGAATTAGCCGTGGCGGAAATTGGATTGGCGGAAATGCCATTGCAATTCGTTATGTTAGAAGCGCATCCAAACCCGTTCAATAGTAGTTGCATTTTGCGTTATGAACTGCCAGCCGAGGCCGAAGCGCGCATTAGCATATTGGATTTGACAGGCCGCGAAATTAACCGTCTGTCCGACGGCTTCCAGGAGGCAGGATGGCATTCATTAATATTCCAAGCCGACAACCTGCCTAGTGGCATATATATTGCACAATTAAAAGTTGAAAAACACGACTATAGAACGAAATTGATATTGGTCAGATGATTTCATAAATTGACGGACGAGATAAATCCCGCCCGTTAAACCTTAGTGTATTATCCTTGTATTTACAAGACTTATTCTAACTTTGACTTGCCTCCGGGAGCATACAATGTCTTTACCCAAACCCGCAGCCGTTTTAGTTTTACTCGGTTTCTTAAGCGGCGGGATTGTTAAGGCAACGCTGTCGGCGCCGACAACCCAAGACACAGCGCCGGCGCAATTTGTCGATTACGGCAATGGAACAGCCGAACTGACCATTCGTGTCCAGGGTTTATGTTTTGAAAAAATCGAGCGCGCGGAAGTCGCCTGCGATTCGATTATTCTCGCTGGCGAACCGACTATCGGCCGGGCCGGTTTCCCCGACCTGCCGTTTATCGCGCGCACGATTCTGCTGCCACCGCAAACCTGCTTGCGGCTGGAAGTTGCCGACATCCGTTCGCAAACTCTGCATAACATCACTCCCGCGCTCGCCTGTCGTGAATCGCCGGATGGAACTTTCGAGCGCGCTGAAATCGATGCGCGATTTCAAAACCTGGATGAATTTTGGCCCCCCGAACCGATAACTATCACCGAACCGGCTGTCCTGCGCGGACATCGTCTGGCGACCATCCGCTTCTACCCAGTTCAATATAATCCCGCTACCGGACAGACGCGCGTCAACGATGAAATCGACCTTCGTGTATTTTTCGACGATGACCCGCTTGAACCGCGCCTTCCCCTATATCCCCTCACAGGCTCGGGAGGAAACCGACCGAACCTTGACGCACGCCCGAAGCCCTCAATCTATGTTCAGCGCATTTTAGAGGGCTTAGTTCTCAATCCGCCTGCGCCGCCCTCACGCGATGATGTTCAAAGCGGGTCTTATCTTTACATAATACCTGAAGTGCAGGGTCTAGAAGCAGAAATTAATCCGTTAATCGAATGGCGCCGCCGGCAAGGTCACCGCGTTAACGTTGTGCGCGTTCAGAACAACACTGTTGCGAACACCATCCACGAAGCCATCCGCGCCGCTTACAACAGCGCCGACCCGGTCGAATTTGTTACTTTAGTCGGCGATGCCACAGCAGGAGCAAATGTCCTCATCCCGGCTGCCTCGCTGACCGGCGACTACGGCTACACCCGCGTGGACGGCAACGACCCGCTGCCGGACATCGCGCTCGGGCGAATCTCCTGCTCGACCATTGGGCAGTTGCGCACTATCGTCAACAAAATCGTGCCTTACGAGAGCGCTCCCAATATGCAGGAAACCGCCTGGTATCAGCAGGGCGCGGTCGTAGCGGGACATATCGGAAATGGCTTGGGCGAAGTTCTGACGGCGATTTATGTGCGGCGTGAATTGCTCAATATGGGCTTCCGCGAAGTGCGCGCCTGGCTCTGGCCGCAGGACGGTGAAATCGGGCAGAACGACCGCAATCAAACCTTTATATCGCAATGCTTCGAATGGGGCGTTTCCTGCTTCCATTACCGCGCTTACAACCGGATGAACAACCTGCCGACGAATATCATCCCGGAATTACGCAATCGCAACGGCGTCTATCCGGCTGTTTTAGCGATATCCTGCAACACCGGTTCATTCGTAGCCGACCAGGAAAGTTACACCGAGGCATTCCTAAGGTCTCAAGGCGGCGGCATCGGCGCCATTGGCACAGCGACCGGCAATACGAATGTGAGATTTAATAATCTAGTCGCCGGCGGTGTGTGGAGCGGAGTTTATCTCAAACAACTCTGGTGTATGGGCTGGGGTTTAAACTATGGCAAATATGAAATCTGGCGCGCCTATCAAGGTTTGGATGAAGAGTATCTGAATTTTATGGAGTGGAACAACCTAATGGGCGACCCTGGCACGCATATCTGGAGCGCTGTGCCGCGGCGAATTACGGTCGCTCATCCACAGAATTTGAGCCTCGGCGCCAGCCGGGCAACGGTGGTGGTCACCGACCAGCAAACCCGCCAGCCCGAACCCAACGCCCAAGTCTGCCTCTGGAAAACCAACCAACTGCATTCGGTTCTACTCACCGACGAACAGGGCTGCGCTGAATTCTACATCCCTCCAAATGCGCTCACCGCCGGCGTTTTAAAAATAACCGTAACCAAACACAATGTTCAGCCGTTCTTAGCCGACATCCAAGTCGCCCAGCAGGCGCAGTATTTAGGCGTAATCGACTGGTCGCTCGACGATGATGACGATGGCGCCAGTGCTGGCGATGGCGACACGCTCGCCAATCCCGGCGAGACGCTCGAACTTCGCTGCACCTTGCGCAATTATGGCAATCAGCAGCCGCAGGGCGCGATAACTATAACCGGCCAGGCGCTTTCACCGTGGTGCGAGATAGCCGGCAATCCGATTGTAATTCAACAAGCCCCGGCCGGCGGACAGCAAACCGAATTTGTCTTACTCGTCAGCATCGACCCGGCCTGTCCCGATGAAGCCGAATTGCCTCTCGTCATTAATGTAACCTCCGGACAGACCGTGTGGACATCTTTGCTGAAAATTCCGGTCGCCGCGCCGAAAGTCGCTCTGGTCGAATTACAATTCGAAGGCGGAACATTCACTGCTGGCAATGTGAAGAATCTGAATGTCGTCCTGTGCAATATCGGGCATAAGCGGCTCAATCGATTCAGCGCACAATTGGAAAGTCTTCATCCACAGGTGGAAGTTCTTACCTTTGCTGCCGACTATCGCGGTCTGAATATCGGACAAAGCCGACCAACGCTGGACAATTTATTCCGGCTACGCGCCCATCCCTTGATTGTGCCGGGAACGAATGTAACCTTGCGTTTGTCCATCGAATCTGAGGGCGGTTTCAGAGATACGACTACAACTACGATTACGCTCGGACAACCGGGGAATAACGACCCACTCGGCCCCGACTGCTACGGCTACCTATGTTTCGATTCCGGCGACCAGGGCTGGGACCAGACGCCGACCTATAGTTGGATTGAAATCAATCCAGCGGTCAATCCGCGCCAATTCAACGGCACACCGCTCAATCTGACTGATACAGGCGACAACGACGACACCAGCCGCGCCGTCAACCTGCCGTTCAATTTCAGGTTTTACGGACAACAATACAATCGCATCACCGTCTGCACTAACGGCTGGCTGGCTTTCGGCGATGCCGTCGAATTCTCCGACTTTCGCAACCAGCATATCGGGCAGGCTTTGGGTCCCCGCGCTATGTTAGCCGTCTGGTGGGACAATCTAATTACCGTCAATGAATCAGCGATATTAACTTACTATGACCGCAATGGAGGATGTTTTATAGTCGAGTGGCATCGGCTGCGCCGACTGCTAGACGGAGGCGGAGCCGGCGCGTGGGAATCCTTCCAAGCCGTGCTATACGACCCCCAGATGCATCGCACACCGACCGGTGATGGGATTATTCTGTTCCAATATAGAGAAGTGACCAACGAGAATGCCCGCGCCCATAACGACATTCCCTTTTGCACCATCGGCATCCAAAGTCCTTCCGGAGTTGATGGACTGGAATATACATATTGGAATCAATATCCGCGCGGCGCTAGGCAGATAGCCAGCCAGATGGCGCTCAAGTTCACGACTTCCAATGCCTATCGGATGGGCTGCATCGCCGGACGAGTTACCGATGCCGCTGATGAAGAGCCTATTGGCGGCGCAGAAATTATCGCCGGACCGGGATTCTTCAGCGCCACCGATGAGGATGGTTATTTCATAATTGAGGATGTGCGGATCGGCAACAATTATAACATTACCGTCTGGGCTATCGGCTGGAACGACTCGACACGCGGCGGGATTAATGTCGTAGAGGCGGAAACAACGCGGGTGAACTTCACCCTTCTCCACCCTACTTTCGATATCTCACCGGTTGAAGTCAATTCCGGCGTGGAGATGGATAATATCCGCCAAATAAGATTCACACTGCAAAATCGCGGCAATGGGACTTTAGTATGGAGTGTCCAACGTCGCCTGCCGCCGAATATGGAGTTCAATCCTTGGGAAATTAGAGGCACGCTGCCCATCGCCGGTCTGGTGCGCGACGACCGCATCGAGAGCGCGGTATTCGTCAACGACCGCTATTATGTCGCCGGCGCCAATGTCGAAGATTCTACCCTCGTTTATATCTTGGATCGGGAAGGTAACCGCATCGGGCAATTTGAGCAGTTCGGCGCGGCGCGCTACGGAATGAAAGATATGGACTTCGACGGCGAACTTATATGGGGATCCGGCGAAGCGATGATATTTGGCTTTACGCCGGAAGGTGAACTGCGCCGCGCAATTCTATCGCGCCGCAATCCAATGGCTGGCATCGCCTGGGACAGCGACCGCCATCTACTCTGGGCTTGTCCGAACACCAACGACTTAGATGGCTATGACCTCGAAGGCAATCTCGTCCGCACCATTCCACGCGGCGTTCTGCGCATCTACGGACTGGCTTATTATCCGGAAGACCCCGACCGCAAGAACCTTTATTTATTCTGCTGGGATTCCAATCTCGAACGGCAGCAACTCTTCCGCGTCAATCCCGATGACCGGCAGGTGCAGTTCGTCACCTATTTAGACCCGCCGGAAGGCGGCCGTTCCGGCGGCGCCTTCATCTCCAATCAATGGGATGTTTTTAATTGGACTTTAATCACCACTACAAACAATCCGCCGAATTTAGGCGGCGACCGGATTTATATCTATGAACTGGCGCCGCGGCGGGATTGGATGCGGATTATGCCTGAATCGGGCAGACTGGCGCCGGACGGCGAGCAGGTTCTCGCCTTGACTTTGGACGCCACAAACCTGCCGGAAGCCGAGTTCACCGGCGAACTTTTATTCACGCACAACGCTGCCGCCGGACGCACTATCATTCCGATTGCCTTGACCGTGCGGGAAGCCCTTGGCGAGCCGGAAGTGCGCATCCTGCGCCTGGCGCGCGGCTGGAATACCGTTTCGCTGAACATCGCTCCGCCCGACTCGGATGTAACTATTATCGCCCAACCTCTGGTTGACAATGGCTTGCTGCGGATGCTCAAAGACGCCCAGGGACGCTTCTACCGCCCGCAGCCGCGCTTCAACAACATTCCGCACTGGGCAACCGGCCGCGGCTACCTGTTTAACATAACCGAAGCCGCTGAGTTGATCGTCATCGGGCATAACATCGCCGCTGATAGTCCGATAAGCCTCTCGGCAGGCTGGAACATCGCTGCCTATCTGCCGCGCCAATCCCTGCCGGCGCGCACCGCTGTCGAGCGTATCCTCGACCAACTGATTATCGTCAAGGACGGGAGAGGTCGATTCTATCTGCCGGAATACGATTTCGCCAATCTCGATTTTATGCGCGAAGGCGAAGGCTATCAGTTTAAAGTCTCTGAAGATGTTCAATTCGTCTATAATACAAACGGCGATAATCTGGCTTTGGCGCCGGTAGAATCCGATTTCCCCCATCATTTTGTCTGTTCTGCAAACAGCGGAGAGAACCTCTCGCTATTATTATTAGGGGAAGCCTCTTTAAAGGGGTGGGAAGCCGCGGTGTTGACTAATGAAGGAATAATTGCCGGCGCGGGAGTATTTGATGCTCACGGACGCTGCGGCTTTGCAGTATTTAATACTAATGATGATGATGATGATGATGGTGATAATGATGCTAATGCTAATGCTGATTATAACCTAAAGATTAAAGCCCAAAGCCCAAAGCCTAAAAATAATGATGATGATGATAATGATAATTCTTCACCTCGCGCCTTGCACCTCGCGCCTTTTATACTTATCCTTTGGAATGGAGCGCAAGAAATCGTCCCCTCATTCGAACCTCTGAAAGGCGAACCCAGATGGTCGAAAGATGCTGTCGTCATCGGTAAAGTCAGTCTAAATGCGGTTGCGCCATTCGAGTTCAAACTAGGGGCGGCTTATCCGAATCCCTTCAACCGCACCCTGCGGCTTAACTACAGCCTGCCTTCTGACGGCGCGGCTGATATCGCGCTGTTCGACTTCGCCGGCCGGCAACTGCAACGAAAACGTTTCGACGGCAAAACCGGCAGCCATTCCTTCGTCTTCGATACAGCCGGTTTACCCTCCGGCGTCTATCTCTTCCGCCTGACACAAAACAACCGGTCGGCAACTATTAAAGCTGCATTGATTAAGTGAGTAAGTTCTCAAGTTGGCAAGTTGTAATAAGTTCCATTCAAACTTGGAACAAAGGAACTTATGAGCGTCCCGCCTTACTCCAATGCTCCATACATTAGTCATTAAGGCACG
>Ga0194125_10009463_pt1 | contig 13515 bp, 18 predicted proteins | sample TA2KigC250mmetaG_FD_148626 | JGI IMG/M metagenome (GOLD analysis project Ga0194125, IMG submission 148626) | Freshwater microbial communities from Lake Tanganyika, Tanzania - TA2015034 Kigoma Deep Cast 250m | ecosystem: Environmental > Aquatic > Freshwater > Lake | place: Tanzania: Lake... | reverse complement strand
CTAGATTTACTCCTCCGCCTTTAATCGCTAAATCGCAAAATTAATTCTTAATCTACTTCTTACACCGCAAAATCGCAAAAGTTTTTTGCTCTCTAGATTTACTCCTCCGCCTTTGGTTCTTCTTTGAGCATTTCCTGGACAAAGTGGGTGGATATTTCGCCCTTTAAGAAAGAAGAATTTTCTAATAGCTGCAGGTGAAAAGGTATGGTGGTTTTAACGGGGGCGATATGAAATTCGCTTAATGCCCGGTGCATAATCCTGACGGCCTCCTGGCGGTTGCGGCCGTAAGTGATTAACTTGGCCACCAGGGAATCATAATGGGGCGAGATTTCGTATCCGGTATAGACATGCGTATCCAGGCGCACGCCCGGCCCGCCGGGCAGGTTGAGGCTTTCAATTTTTCCCGGGCAGGGCATAAAATTATTTTCAAAATCTTCGGCGTTGATGCGGCATTCTATGGCCGAGCCCCTTATCTGTATGCTATCCTGCTGGAGGTTCAATTTTTCTCCGGCGGCAATGCGGATTTGCGCTTTAATCAAATCTATGCCGGTTACTAATTCGGTTACCGGGTGCTCAACCTGAATGCGGGTATTCATCTCCATAAAGTAAAAGTTATTGCGCTGGTCAAGCAGGAATTCAATTGTCCCGGCGCTGGCATAATTTACCTGTTTTGCGCCTTTTACCGCCAGCTCTCCCAGGCGCTTGCGCATTTTGCTGTCCACTACCGGAGAGGGCGACTCCTCCAGCAGTTTTTGATGCCTTCTTTGGATGGTGCAGTCTCTCTCTCCTAAATAAAGGATGTGGCCGTATTTATCCGCCAGGATTTGTATCTCAATATGGCGGGGTTTTTCAATATATCTTTCAATATAGACGCTGGAGTTTCCGAAGCTGGCCTCTGCCTCTGCCTGGGCAGTCATTAAACTGGCAATCAGGCGGATATCGTTATGGCAGATGCGCATCCCTTTTCCGCCGCCGCCCGCGGCCGCTTTGATGATTACCGGATAGCCTATTTTTCTGGCGGTTTTAATCGCCTCTTCCTTATTTTTGATGATGGCGGCTGAGCCCGGCACAATAGGCAGGCCCGCTTTTTGCATGGTAAAGCGCGCGGCCATCTTATCGCCCATCATTTTCATATTTTCCGGGGTCGGCCCGATAAAGGTGATTTTGCAGGATTCGCAGATTTCCGCGAAGTGCGAATTTTCCGCCAGGAACCCGTATCCGGGGTGTATTGCTTCTACGTCGGTGATTTCCGCGGCGCTGATAATAGCGGGGATATTGAGGTAGCTGTTGGCGGGGCTGGCCTGGCCGATACAGATAGCTTCATCCGCGAAACGCACATGCAGAGAATCCCGGTCTGCCTGGGAATATACCGCCACGGTGCGGATGCCCATTTCTTTGCAGGCGCGGATAACTCTTAAGGCTATTTCGCCACGGTTGGCTATTAGTATTTTGGAGAACATTTTTAGAGGGGCTCGATAAGGAACATGGGTTGCCCAAATTCTACGGGTTCGGCATTATCAACGAGGATTTCTAAAATTTTACCCTTTATTTCCGACTTAATTTCATTCATTAATTTCATGGCTTCAATGACGCAGATGATCTGGCCCGGCTCAATTTCCTGGCCGACTTCCACAAAAGGCGGGGCCTCCGGAGCCGGCGCGCGGTAGAACGCCCCTACCATCGGCGCCTTTATCTCCACGGTTTTTTCCGCGGCACTATAGGTATCCTCCGCGGATTCTTTTGCCTGGTGCTGGGGCATTTTTTCTCTTTCAATTACCACCGGCCCGCTGAACGCTTCCTGGCCGGCGCCGGTCTTTTTTAAACGGATGCGCATGCCGTCCTTTTCTATTTCTAATTCCATCAGGCCGTTGTCATTCATCAGGTTAATCATTTCTTTAATTTCTTTTAAGTTCATTTCTGTCCTCTTTGAGTTTACCCGACCCTCTCTATGTATTCGCCGGTGCGGGTATCTACCTTGATGATATCCTGTGGATTGATAAATAGCGGCACCTGGATGGTCGCGCCCGTCTCTATTTGCGCCGGTTTATTGCCGCCTTTGGCGGTGTCTCCTTTTATCCCCGGCTCGGTATGCGTAATTTTAAATTCAATGAAGTTGGGCAGGTCAATATTCAGGATTTCATTTTTATAAAAATGGGCGAGGACTTCTATGTTGTCTTTTAAGAATTTTTTTTGGTTTTCAATGCGCTCGTCCGGGATAGCTACTTCCTCATAGTTGTCCTGGTCCATAAAGTGATACATCCCCCCGGAGGAGTAAAGATATTGGAGTTTTCTTTCGTCAACAAAGGCCGCCTCTATTTTCTCGTCGCCCCTGAAGGTCTTTTCCTGGATAGCGCCGTTTTTTAAGTTTTTTATCTTTGCCCGGACAAAGGCGGCGCCCTTACCCGGCTTGACATGATGGGTGTCTATAACCAGCTGCACCTGGCCGTCAACTAAAATGGTTAATCCTACCTTAACATCGTTTATGGAGAGCGCCACTTAATACCTCGCAGTCTTTACGCGTTACTAATACCATGTCTTCCAGCCTGATTCCAAACTTGCCGGGTAAATAAATTGCCGGCTCAACCGTAAATACCATTCCCGCCTTCAGCGGATTATTCTGCCGGCTGGATATCCGCGGCCTCTCGTGGACCTCTAAGCCTATGCCGTGGCCCAGGCTATGACTAAAAAACCCGCCGTAGCCTTTTTTAGCAATATACTGGCGGGCAGCCGCATCAATTTTATTGGCCCAAATCCCTGGCCTGATTACTTTTACTGCTGATTCTTGCGCCCGGGAAACGATATTAAAAATTCTTCGCGCAAGAACACTTATTTTACCCAAAAAGAAAACCCTTGTCAAGTCGGATTTGTACCCCAGATAGTCGCTGCCGATGTCTACCAGCACTAGCTCGTTATTTTTAATTTTTCTCTGGCCGGTGCGGTGATGCGGGAAGCTGGAGTTGGGGCCGGAGGCGACAATTATTTCAAAGGCAGAGCTGTTCGCGCCATTATAGCGGATAAAGCGCTCTAATTCCGCGGCTATCTCTATCTCTTTTTTGCCCGGCGCGATACGGCCGCGGATAAATTCCAGGGCCTTTATCGTAATCCGGGTCGCCTTTCTGATTTTTTCCAGCTCTTCCCTGTCTTTTATCTGCCTGAAATCTTCTATCAGGCCGCGGGTGGGGACCAAGGTTGTGGCGTTATCCAGGTTTTCGCTTATTTTTTTGTATTGGCCAAAGGTAAGGCTGTCTTCTTCAAATCCCGCGCGCCTGGCCTTGAGATTCTTGCAGGCGGCAGCGATTATTTTAAAGGCAGGGCCGCTGGTTTTTTTTAAAAGAATACCCGTATTTTTCAGGCCCGATTTAGCTGCCGCGGTATACCTGGCGTCGGTAAAGCAGATATTTTGTTTTTTAGAGATTAAAAGATAGGCGTCGCGGCTGATAAACTCGGTAAGATAACTGATATTGGCCGGTTCGGTTACAATCAGGCAGTCAAGGTTTTTCCTCTTAAGTTTGATAAGAACATTTTCTAGGCGTGAATTCACCCCGCTTTTCCTTGTATAATATGTGTTATATCTCTCGTTAATTGCGAACATCAGATTATCGGAATATCAGAGCGAGAGCATCAGATTATTAGAATACCAGAATACGCCGCGCCTTAAATCAAGTCTGCCAGGGCCTCCAGGCCCAGGGTGTAGCTTTTTGGCCCGAAGCCCAGGATTGTCCCTTTTGCCACCGGGCTGATGAGCGATTTTTGCCGGAATTCCTCGCGGGAATAAATATTAGAGAGGTGCACCTCCACGGTCAAAATACCGGAGGCCAAAATCGCGTCTCTAATGGCGACGCTGGTATGGGTGTAGGCTGCCGGGTTTATCAGCAGGCCGTCAAATTTTCCCCTTGCCTTCTGAATCAGCCCGACGATTTCGCCTTCAACATTAGACTGCTTTATGGCCAGGGTTAAATTTCTTTTTTTCGCTGTTTTTTTGAGCGCGTTATTTATTTCTTTAAGGGTTACCCTGCCGTAAATCTGCGGTTCTCTTTGGCCCAGCAGGTTTAAATTAGGCCCGTGGATTACCAGAATTTTCTTCATTTCGCCCTCATTTGATTCAAGACCCGGTCTTGCCACGGTTGGCAAGACCGGGTCTTTGATTTTTGTTAATTTTCCGCCTCTTCAATGAGCATTACCGGGGTGCCGTCACGGATAGGATATTTTTTTCCGCAACCCTTACAGACAACTTTATTCCCTTTTAGCTCTACATCCGCCTTGCAGGCCGGGCAGGCCAGGATATCTATCAGCTCTTTATCCATTGCTTTTTGCCTCATTGACCTTATTCACAAACGCCAACCTTAATTCATAAAGCACGTTTTCCAGGAGGGTTGTTTCGTCGGAATTTAAATTGCCTTTGGTTCTTTCCTTGAGCATTCCCAGGGTATCAATAATAAACTTTGCCTGGGGCAGGTCCTCTTCTTTCTCATTCGTGACGGGATTGGGCGCCTGGCCTAGGAATATTGATGCCTGCAGCGCCAGGGTGGTGATAAAAAAACTAAAATCCGGCTCAGGAGGCAGGAATTTGCCTTCTTTCTTTAGCGCCTCTTTTTCTTTTTCCGCCGCCTCTTTCCAACTTTCGTCAATATTTTTATTTATTTCGTCCATAGACTATTATGCCGGCATAGCCGACTACCGAGCGCATATCCTGGGTAATCTCGCCGCTGGTTTGGTATTTTATCAGCTTGGCGTTTTTGGCGCCCAGTAGCCTGGCAGCTGACAACATTGCTATGGCCGGGGCATAGCCGCACATTGATATATCCAGGCGCCGGATTGTTTCCATAAGTTTATCTCCGTTTAACTCCAATATCGCCTTGATGGCCTCGGCGTCTTTTGTCTGGGCTTGTTCCTGCGGCTCGTAATGCGTCATATCTGAACTGGCCACGATTAATGTGGAATCCTGCAGATTGGTTTCCAGGATGATTCTGGCTATACCTTTGCCGATTTCCTTGAGCGCGTTGACATCATTGGACAGGAGCGCTATCGGCACAATTTCAAAATCAGCCCGGAAATATTGCAGAATCGGCAATTCTACCTCTAAAGAATGTTCGTCCGCCTGCGCCTCTTCGTCATCTTCTAAATATTTGGAGCTTTTCAATATTTTTTCGGCCAATGGCTGGTCTATTTTAACCTGGCCTAAGGGAGTTTGCCATGCCCCGTCGGTCATAATGCTAAAAGGCGCTCCGTTACCGGTATGATTCGGCCCTAACAGGATAATTTTATTTTTGATATTCACGCAATTAACTGTCTGCGCGGCCACAGCGCCCGAATACATATAGCCGGCGTGAGGAAGCATGCAGGCAATGGCGTTTATTTTCTCTGTTTCCCCGGCAGGGATAAAGTCCTTTATTTGATTTTTCAGGGCCTCCGGAGAAGAAGAATAAAATTGTCCCGCCACCACGGGCGGCCTTACTTTATATTTTTCCATTAAATATTCTTTCCAGGAAATCTTTGCTCTTTTTTAAATCCCCGGCCTCAGCCGGGGAATGCGCCTCAATTATTTTAATAGTATCTTTTTTTAGGTAAGATGTGAGGTATTTAAAGTCAACGCTTCGACTACGTTCAGCGTTGATGGTAAGCGCCCCTCGACTACGCTCGGGACAGCCCTGAGCGAACAAAGTGAGTCGAATGGGCGTAGTCGAACCATCCACGCTGAGCCTGTCGGACGGCGCCAGATGGTCCTTGCACTCGCAGACATCATGCAGATGGACGCCCAGCATAAATTTCCCGAATAATTCCAGGTATTGGTTGTGGCTGGCAAAGCCCAGGGTTTCCATTACCTGCGCGTGGCCGGTATCGTGCCAGTAAAATACGCGCGAACCCTTGAATCTATTTAAAATTATGCCGATTTCTTCCAGAGAGGGTATCTCGCGGTAATAAAAACGATTCTCCACGCCTAAAGATACGCCTCTCCTTTTGGCATAATCTTCTAATTCTTCCAGGCTTTTTAGGGAATTCCGCAAGAAAGGCGCGATTTTATCCCGCCTTTCCTTAATCATCCTGTTTTTTAGCGCGGAAAATTCTTTTGAACTGCCCAGTCCCCGCCGGTAAAGGGAGATTAACTTTTTGGTCCTATCCTGGAACTGGGCCCTGCCGGCATGCAAAACCACTGCCTGCGCGTCTAAATCCAGCGCGGTATCTATGGTATTTTTTGTCTGTTTTACCGCCCTTCTTCTTTCGTCCTGGTCGCGGGAGGCCATAGAATAATAATCCGGAAGGGCTTTTTGGCGTTTTACGCCCCTGGGTATGGGGCAAAAATTATGCAGGCTTTTTACCTTTATCTCTCCCCGCCGGGTAAGTTTGCGGATATCTTTTACTATGGCGGCAGTAAGGTTAAAACTCAATTCTATTTCTTTAAAACCTATGCCCTTTATTTCTGAGATTAATTTTTTGCCGTCAGTATAACGGAACGCGTTCCACGCGGTTGATAACGCCAGGCCCATTTTTATCTTCTTGACCTGGCCTTTTTTCTTCTGCGTTCGCTGGGCTTTTCGTAATGCTTGCGGTCCCGGACTTCCCTGAGGATGCCTTCCTGTTCAATCTTCTTTTTAAAACGGCGCAGCGCCGCCTCAAAAGATTCGTCTTTTCTGATTTCCACTTGTGGCATTTTTATCATCTCCTTTAAATGAGCCCACAACTTAGCGAACAGTGGTGAAGCTAAGTTGTTTGGGCGAATTTATCCCGAAGTACCTTGGCCATAATGATGGCCAAGTACGCACTTTGTGTGCAGCCTGCGCAGTAAATTTTGCAAGAAATTTACAAGCGTCTAGGCGAGGGATGACTAATGATATCACTGATTTTGGCGAATGTCAATTTAAATGAGCGCATAACTTACGTCGCGCTTGCCGCAGAAAGCGGCATACCGAGCCTTCCGATGAGCTCGGGTATTGCCGCAGAAAGCGGCATACCGAGCCTTCCGATGAGCTCGGGTATTGCCGCAGAAAGCGGCATACCGAGCCTTCCGATGAGCTCGGGTATTGCCGCAGAAAGCGGCATACCGGCTGTTCCGATACAGCCTGGTGCCCGTTCCGTAAGTCGTGGCCTCACTTATTCTATCTCAAAAGAGATGATGACGTTAAAGGAAAGCTGTGGGTAGTCTAATTCCTTGGGGAAATTGGGAAAGGGCGAGGCGTCTTTTACGCTCTCTAAGGCTATCCGCCTTAGGTAAGGGCTGGGCGAGGATTTTTCTTCGGAAAGGCGGGTTTCTCTTAACAAGCCATCGTCGGAGATGATGAATGAGAGATAGGCCTCTCCTTCTTCGCTGCGGCTGTAATTTTGATAGGCGCAGCGCTTAATCTTCTCGCGCACTAACTGGTAATAGTTCATATAGGAAGGGTTGTTAATTTTTTCCGAGGCTATCGGGGGAAGAGTTATTTTCTTTTTTATGGCAATGATATCGGGTTTGGCGAAATCGGGCTTGATCACCGCGGGCTTAGGCGGGATATTGCCGGCCAGTTTCTTAAAAAAATCCTGGTTATCCACGAAAGGCGGCGGCGTTCTTTTTTCCGCCGTAACATTGGGCGCCAGTTTCAAAAACGGTTCCCTCTTGGGCGCGGGCGTCGCGGCTTTAATCGGCTCTAATTTTTTCTCGGGCTCTTTTATTATATAACTTAGCTCTATCTTATTCTCTTTTTTCTGGTTAGGGGCAAGATTTAAAACCCCATTTTGGAATAAAATAACGCCGTGGGTGATTGCGGAAACCAGCAGTGTAATTTGGAATACTTTCTCGGAATACATATCAAGGATAAGATAGCATAATAAATTTTAGTTTGCAAGGAGAGAATCTAAAAATAGGCCTTTAAACCGCCGTAAAACGCCCTGCCCGGCATCGGGTAGTCCTTCTCTTCCTGGTACATTTTGTCAAAAAGGTTGCTGATTTCAAAATCCATTTGTATATTATTATTTATCCGATAGATAAAATTCATGTTCACTACGCCGTAATGCTTCAGGCGCGCGGTATTGTCCGCGTTGGCAAAGCGCTTGGTTTTATATATCGCGCTTAGGCCCATATCAAATTTAGGGATGGGCGAATAGGTGAATCTTAGTTTATACATATGCCTTGGCCGGTAGATTAACCATTTTTTTGTCTGCGTGTCCTTGGCTTCAAGATAGGTATAGTTGAAATTAGTTTTAAGGTTTTCCTTCCATTGGAATTCCGTGTCAAATTCCGCGCCTTTTATGGCCGCGGAGCTTAAATTTTGCGACCTCCACCACCAGCTGTTGTCAACCGTCCACTCAATTAAGTCCCGGAACTTTGTCTGGAATAAGGTAACATCGCCTTTAAACTTATTAGAGAGATACCCGCTTAGGCCGGCCTCGTAAGATACGGCTTTTTCCGGGCCTAAATTTGGGTTGCCTTCCACCCCGCCCCAGATACCCCAGTCTTCTTTGGGCCAATAGAGGTCGTTAAAGGTAGGCGCGCGAAATGACTTGGCGGCCAGGGCATGAAGCTTAAAAGTATTGAATAGCCAGAATTCAGAGCTTACGCTGGGGCTGATTCTATCGCCAAAATTGGAATAGTCATCCCAACGCGCCCCAAACTTCAGGGAGCCGCGTTTAAAAAAGTCGGTTTCCGATTCAAAATAAACCCCTTTTGAGTTGTAGGTATGCTTGCCGCTGCCTGAGCTATTTAGCCGGTTATCCTGGAGGCTGGTCCCGACCGCAGTGCGGAAAATACGCAAAAAAGTCTGCGAAACCTGCGCGTCCAGGCCATAGACTTTGGTTTGGTTTGTGCTTTTACTAATCGGGTCAAACTGCTCCACAAATTCCAGCCGGTCAAAATTATGGAATAACTTTAGTAATGTATCCTGGCCTTCCAGCAGTTTTCCGCTGTAAGTAAGGTCGGCATATTTTTTTAAGGCAAACTGTTTATCGTCAAGGTCCGGGGCAGAGGCTGTTCCCGGCGTGCCCGTTTTGGAGTTATAAAAACCCGTGGCCGCCGTAAGGCGATTATCCGGATTAAATTGATAGCCGAATTTTGTATTTACGTTATTGCTTAAATAGTCGGAGTTGTCCCTGTGGCCATGCGAACCGAGATAGTCGTAAGATACCAGGTAATCAAAGTCTTTAATTTTATATCCGTTGCTAAAAGCAGTATGTTTTGTGCTGAAGGAGCCAAATTTGTTATAAAGCTGGGTGCGCATTTTTTCCGTGCCGGCCTTGGTGATGATATTGATTACTCCTCCGATTGCGTTTGCCCCGTAAATGCTGCTGGCCGGGCCGCGCAATACCTCTATCCTTTCAATATTAGAAAGCGGGATTTGGTTGAAATCCGTTTCGCCGTCGCGGGGCGTATTTACCGGCCGGCCATCAATTAAGGTAAGCACCTGTGAGGATGAGGAGCCCCGGGTATGGACCGAGCGCGTGGAGCCGCTGGAGCCGTATTCCAATATATCCACCGACGGCAATAAATCCAGGACTTCGGTAATCTCGTCTGTGGCGGCAGAATTTAAATCTTTATCGGTAATGATGCTGATATTCTGGGTGGAATATTTGTATAGCTGTTCCACCTTGGAGGCGGTGACCACGATTTTTTCTAAATCCAAGTCTTCGGCTAAAACTATTCTTATTGACGCCAACACCAGCAAGGCTAAGGCGCCGCCGAGCTTGCAGATTGTTTTCATCTATATTCCTTAATATCCAGGAACCAGTGTTTCCAGAAACCCTCTTTTAAGACCGGTTCGCTTTTTAATATTTCAATTTTTCTTTTAAAGAGCGGGCCGTCCACTACCAGCGTATGGTATTCGCCGTTTTCTCCGCAGGGGCAGATCCCCTTTTTTTTCAGTTCTTCCACCAGGTTTTTATCCACATAGCGGCCAAGAAATTTCCTGCCCATAATATCCGCCTTGCAGCTGACGATGATAGATTTAAATCCGGCCCTGATGAGCTCATCTACGATATTTTCCGGTGGGTTATTCCACAGAGGTTCCAGGGCGTCAATTTTCAGGTCGGCGCAGACGCGTTCAACCCAGCTATTGTGTTCCAGGAGATAAATGTCGCCAAAGACCATAGCCTTGATATTTTCGCCCTTGAGTTCGTTGACCGCGGCCTTAAATTCCTCCTCGTATTTCTGCATATCCGGGCTGACTTCTTTTTGCACCAGCCCAATCCCGATTAAATCCGCTTGCAGCCGCATTAAACGCGATTCTATGCCATGGAAACAGCCGCGTTTTGATTCCCGCGAGATAAAATTGAGCAGGTATTTTACCTCGTATCCCTGTTGGATGGCCTTATAACAGGCCAGGCAGCTGTCTTTACCGCCGCTCCACGAAGATATAGCGCTTAACTTATTCATCCCCCATCCTTTAGCACCGTTTGCAAATCCAAAGCAGTACCGCGCTACCCGATTAAGTTTGAAAACGGTGCTAATATAATAATACTGAGTAGTTCGGTTAATTCTACGGTCGCGCCTAATGTGTCGCCGGTTATCCCGCCGATTTTTTCCTGTGTAAATTTTACGCCTGAATAAACGCAGCCGGCTATAATTAACAGCGTAATTAACCCTTCAATCCGCCATATTGCGGCTGCCAGGGCGGCAGTTATCAACAAGGATAGCAGGAATATCTTTAAATTCATTCCCTGGATAAAGGCCTTGGCCTTGCCCTCTTCGCGGGCATACCCCGATAGAAACATCGCCCAGACCGTGGACCAGCGGCTGAATACGCACATAAGGAGCAGCGCGGTTATTTTTAAAGAGCCGCCTAATGAATAAAGCAGGCCGATCTTCAGTAGTATAACGCTGATGAGGGATAATGCCCCCATTGTCCCGATACGGGGTTCGCGCATAATCGCCAGGGCCTCGTCTTTTGATTTCCCGCTGCAAAAGGCATCAACAGTATCAGCCAGGCCGTCCAGGTGCATTCCGCCGGTCAACGCTATCAAAGAGACCACCAGGATTATGTTTGTGGCCAAGCGCGGGAAACCCAAGAGCAATAGAAAATAGTTTTCGCCGGCCAGAATTATCCCCAAGATTAATCCTGCTAATGGAAAATATATCATTGCCCGCGCCATTTGTTTTTGCTGGATATTTTTAAATTTGATAGGAATAATCGTTAAAAATTGTAAGGCAAGGAAAAAACTTTTCATAGTTTGGTACTTTCTGACACGCCGGCGCTTTTAAAGGTCGCCATCTGGTTAAGGATTTTAACTGCCGCCTCTGCGAGGCTGATTCCTAAAGCAGCGCCAGTGCCTTCTCCCAGGCGTAAATTTAAATCTAAAAGCGGCCTCAGGCCGAGGCAGCCTAAGATAAATTTATGGCCTTTTTCCACGGAAGAGTGGCTGGCAATAAGATAATTTTTTATTTTGGGCTGGAGCTGACAGGCCAATAACGCGGCTGCTGTAGAGATAAAACCATCTATGACAATGGGGGTTTTTCTTGAGGCGGCGGCCAGGATAATACCGGCCAGCCCCCCTATTTCAAACCCCCCTACTTTGGCTAAAATATCTATGGCGTCATCAGGCTGCGGCTTATTAATTTCCAAAGCCCTTTTTATCACCGTAATCTTATTTTTTAAGGCCGCGTCAGTAATTCCTGTCCCTTTGCCGGTAATCTCTTCCACCGGCTTCTTGGTAAAGACCGCGGTTATCGCGCTGGAGGCAGTGGTATTAGCGATTCCCATTTCGCCTGTGCCAATGATGTCTATACCGTTTTTATATTCGCTTTCAAATATTTCCATCCCGGTTTCTATCGCCCTTATTGCCTCTTCTCTGCTCATTGCCGGGCCAGCAGCCATATTTTTCGTGCCATAACCGATTTTCTTATCTCTAAAACTTGTGACTTGTGACTTGTTACTTGTGACCTTTTGTGCTACTCCCATATCCACCACTATCACTCTGGCGTTGATATGCCTGGCCAGGACATTTATCCCTGCCCCGCCGTTTAAAAAATTATAAACCATCTGCGCGGTAACTTCTTGAGGATAGGCGCTTACTTTTTCTTTTGCTACGCCGTGGTCAGCTGCCAGAGTAAAGATAACCTTATTTTTAAGGTCGGGATTTTCCTTGCCGGTGATGCCTACAATGAGTTTAGCCAGTTCTTCTAATCTGCCCAGGCTCCCTAACGGCTTGGTAAGATTATCCAGCCGTTGCTGGGCCTTTTCCATCGACTTGTCATCAATTGGGGTTATTTTCTGAATAGTTTGCTTTATCCTATCCATCTTTATTTTAATTTTAAAGCTAATCCACTTACCATAAAAAAAGCCTTATCCGCCTCTTTTGCCACAATTTGGTTTACCCTGCCGGCGATATCCCGAAAGTCCCTGGTCAGTTTATGCTGCGGGACAATGCCTAATCCCACTTCATTTGAGACAATAATTGAGTGGCCCTTGATTTTTTTCAGCAGGATGAGCGTCTTTTTGATTTCATCTGCTATATTTTTTTCTTTTAATCCTTCCAAGAAGAGGTTGGATACCAGGAGCGTTAAGCAGTCTATGATAATAAGATTAAATTCAGGGCCGATTCTTTTTAAGGCCGCCGGTATATCCCGGAGCTCCTCAAAGGTCTGCCAGTTTTCCGGCCTTGATTTTTGATGCAGGCGGATGCGCTTTTTCATTTCGGAATCTCCGGGCGCGCAAGTAGCGATAAAAGCCACTTTTTTGTATTTTTTAGCCAACGAAAGCGCGTAAGAACTCTTTCCGCTGCGGCCGCCGCCAATAATAAAGGTAATTTTACCCATTTGCCGTGCCGCCTTCTAAATGCGCTGTATCGTTAAAGGCTAAAATCCTTGGTTTGTTATTTTTATATTCTAAAATATTCACACTCGCGGGAGAAGGTATCTGTTCCCAAAATTTTTTTGTTTTGAGAATCTGGTTCATAAAAATACTGATGACGCCGCCATGGCAGACCACCGCTACCCTTTTATCAGGATTATTTGATATAATTTTTTTAAAAGCCTTTGCTGTTCTTTTTTTAAGATAACTCAGGCTTTCGCCTCCGGGTATAGTTACGCTAAAGGGATTTTTAAGCCATCTCCGGTAGATTTCAGGGTTTTTGCGCATAATCTGCGCGTAAGTGAGCCCTTCAAAGCTCCCAAAACTTATCTCTCTTAAAGCCGGCACTTCTTCAATATCCCTGCCCTTAAAAATAATCCGGGCGGTTTCTCTGGCGCGCCTTCTGTCGCTGGCGTAGATTTTATCAATTTTTTCTTTTCTTAACCTCTTCGCCAGAAACATCGCCTGCCTTTTTCCTTTATCGCTTAATTTAATATCCGCCATCCCGCAATACCTGCGTTTTAAATTCCACTCTGTCGCGCCGTGCCTGATTAAAATTAATTTCGTGGACATAGGGTATCCGCCGGAACCAGGACCACATAAGGCTTGCCGGAGACGGGGTTTTTATTGACCACCACCGCCGTCTTATATACACTTTCTATATTTTGGTAAGTCAATACTTCTTCGGGGCAGCCTTGTTTAAAAATTTTACCCTCATTAACCAGGATTACGCGGTTGCAGTATTCACCGGCCAGATTTAAGTCAT
>Ga0194125_10009457_pt1 | contig 13520 bp, 9 predicted proteins | sample TA2KigC250mmetaG_FD_148626 | JGI IMG/M metagenome (GOLD analysis project Ga0194125, IMG submission 148626) | Freshwater microbial communities from Lake Tanganyika, Tanzania - TA2015034 Kigoma Deep Cast 250m | ecosystem: Environmental > Aquatic > Freshwater > Lake | place: Tanzania: Lake... | reverse complement strand
CGGCGTCACTCACCTGGTCTTCCGCCAGCAGTTCCACGGCCTGGACGTCTACAACGCCGAGTGGACGGTCAATGTGGATCGTGACGGCAGCGTGCTCAATGCCGGCGGCGCACTCGCCCAGCAGCCCGCCGCCGGCCCGCCGGAGCCAGGCTCCGCCCCCACGGCGCTGCGCGCCGCGCGGGCGACCGTCCGCCCGGCTATCGGTCCGGAACCCGCGGGGCAGGCCGTGTGGTTCCGCATTAACGGCGTCCTGCGTCCGGCCTGGGTTTTCAGCATCACGGACGAGAACGGCATCGACTGTTACGCCACGGTGGTGGACGCCGCTACCGGGCAGATCCTGGCCCAGACCAACCTGACCCTCTATCAGTCGCCGCCCCGCGGTCTGGTGTTCGAGCGTCAAAGCCCGCAGCCGAATCCGGCGCCCGGCCATCTGCTCACCGCGCCGCCGCCCTATGTCGAGCGCACAGTGCAGTCCTTCGCCGGGGATCCGCTGGCCTCGCCGCGCGGCTGGGTGGGCGGCGCAGCCACGGTGGGGAACAACGTCGTCGCCATCCACAACCCCCTCGGCGTGCGCTTCCTCGAGGGCGGTCTGCCGGCCGTCTCCCCCACGCTGGATTTCAGTTTTCCTCTGGCCCTCGGCCCCGGCGCGCCCAATCCCATCCAGTTTCGCGACGCCGCCACCACCAACCTGTTCTACTGGGCCAACCGGGCGCACGACCTGTTCCACCAGTACGGCTTCGACGAAGCCGCCGGCAACTTCCAGCAGGACAATTTCGGGCGCGGCGGCGCGGGCGGCGATCCCATGCGGGCCTACAGCCAGTTCGGCGTCGCCGCCAACACCAGCGCCAGCCTCAACAACGCCTTCTTCAGCACCTCCCGTCACGAGGACGGCGGCCGCGCCTCCATCAACATGTACCTGGGCGCCTCCCTCCAGGAGGGCGTCTTCAGCGACATCTCCTATGACGCCCAGAGTATTCTTCACGAATACACTCACGGCGTCAGCGGCCGCCTCGTGCGCCAGGCCTACGACCACCACCAGGGCGGCGCCATGGGCGAGGGCTGGAGCGACTTCTTCGCCCTCGAGTTCACCGTCCCGGAGGGCGCCCCGCCCGACGGCGCCTACGCGCGCGGCGAATACGCCTACCGGACCTTCGGCCCCGGCATCCGCACCCGCCCCTTTTCCACCAATTTGGAGATCAACCCGCTCACCTTCAAGTCCCTGGGGCGCGTCACCACCGGGCCCCAGGTCCACGCCGACGGCGAGATCTGGGTCCAGGCCCTCTGGGAGATGCGCGCCGCTCTCATCCGTCAGTTCGGCGAGCGGGAAGGCCGGCGGCGCACCCGCTTTCTGGTCATCGACGGCATGAAGCTGTCGCCGCCCGCCCCCACCATGGTGGATGCCCGCGACGCCATCCTGCTGGCCGACCGCGCCGGGTTCAACGGCGCCAGCCAGCAGCAGATCTGGGAGGCCTTCGCCAGGCGCGGCCTGGGCGTGCTGGCCCACAGCGCCAGTCCCGACTCCATTCACGTGCTGGCGTCTCATGAAATGCCCTCCACCACCGGCGCGCTGCGGCTCTACGAAGACCTGTACGTAGCCGGAGAGACCGTGCGCGTGGTTCTGCACGACGCCAACAACCCGGGCCCCACGGCCCACGTCCTTCTGACCACCGCCTCCGGCGATTCCGAGAGCCTCCTGCTGCGCCGTACCGGCAGCCTGTTCTGGGGTTCCATGCCCAGTTCCGCTTACGGCAGTCTCACCCGGTCGAACGGCTACCTCGACGTGATCCCCGGAGACTACGTCACCGCCTATTACGTGGACGCCGACGCCGGCGGTAGCCCGCGTCTGGTGGAAGCCAGCGCGCTGGTGCATCCGGAGTATGCTGTCATGTCCTCCGCCAACCGGCCCCCTGTTCCCACGCCGGAGGAGCGCGCCCTTTTTAGCATTCCACCCGACGTTCGGGTCTCCGGTTTGAACGCCCGGGTGGCGCTGCGCTTCCCGTTCCCGTTCTTCAACCACCACTTCACCTCTGTGCGCGTGTACAGCGACGGCCTGCTGGCCTTCGACCTGCCCAGATTCGCCGCCTGCTCCGACCGGGCCGGCCTGGCCGTCACCAACGGCATCGCCCCGCTGTGGATGGACCTGGCTTACGGCGGCAGCGCCCAAAAGAGCGAGAACGTGTACATGAGCAGCGGTCCCGGCTGGGTGACCTTCCGCTGGGCCGCCGAGACCCAGCCGTACTCCGGCGCCCAGCTCAGGCCCGAGCCGGTCAACTTCGCGGCCACGCTGTACGAGGACGGCCGCATTGTCCTCCAATACGGCGAGGGCAACCAGAATCTGGTCAACAGCCCGGTGGCCGCGCCGGCCTTCGGGTGCCAGGCCGCGGGACCGACAGTGGGAATCTCCAACGGCCACGAGACCTACCTGCAGGTCTCCTCAGCTCATGACGGTCGTCCCGACCTGGACAAGGCCTCAACGCTCACTTTCGAGCCCCCGCTGGGGGCCGCCACGGCGCCGGTGGTCAAGATCGAGTCGCCCCTGCCGGATGCCCGTTACCGGGGCATGCTCACGGTAAGCGGCATCGCCTATGACGAGGGATGGACCGTGGCCCGCCTGGATGTGCTCATCGATGGCATCGCCCGCGCTCGCACCTCCCCCAACGTATCGCGTTCCGACTTCTGCGCCACCCAGCGCGTGCGCGGCTGCCCCACGGTGGGCTTCAGCCTCAATCTGAATCCCGCGCGCCTCGGACTTGCTCCCGGTCCTCACCAGCTCCGCATACGCGCCACCAACGTGCGCGGCGGATTCGTGGATTACCCCAGCGAGCCGCTCACCTTCTTCGTGGACCCGGAGGAATCCCGCCCCGCCATCGGCGCTCTCGAGGCGCCTGCCGATGGCGCGGAGCTTTCCGGCGCCGTCGCGCTCAGAGGCTGGGCCTACGCCCAGGACGTGCGCCTGCGGGCCGTGGACGTGCTCGTCAACGGCCTCACCTATGGGGCCGCCACCTATGGCCAGCGACGTGACGACATCTGCGGACCGCTCGCGGAGAAGCCCCTCAACTGCCCCAACGTCGGTTTCACCTTCAACCTCAACACCCGCACCGGCGCTATCCCCCTCCCCAACGGCAGGCACACTCTCCAGGTGCGCGCCAGGGATGAACTGGAACGCTACACTCTGATACCCGAAGTCCCCCTCACCATTGCGGTGAACAACCCACCCAACCAGCTTCCCAGGGGCGTCGTGGCCGCTCCGCAGCCGAACGAGCGCCTCAGGGGTAAGGTCACTATCAGCGGCCACGCCTGGGACCCGGACGGCCGCGTGAGCTCGGCGGCGTTGCTGCTGAACGGCAGCTCCGTCCTCACGCTGCGCTACGGCCTGCCCCGCCCCGAGGAATGCCAGTCGCTGCCGGATGCCACAGCCTGCCCCGACATCGGTTTCGAGGGCGAGCTCGACACCACCCAGTTCGCCAACGGCCCCCACGTGCTGGGCGTCCGCCTCACCGACAACAGCGGCGCTACCGTCATCTTCCCCGCCCTGGCCCGCTACGGCATGAACATCTTCATCGACAACTGACCGATGGGAAACCGATGGGGACACCGATGGGGACAGACGGAACCGGTCCCTTCGCCGGCTGGACACATCAGGCCTGGAGGCTGTTCCACAGCCGTTTCCTGCCCCGCCGGCATTGACAGGGATGGGAACGGGATATAGTCGATTTCTCCGGGCATACTTGAGCAAGCTGCTTTCTGGTCCATGACACTCAGCACCTCCTTCCGGATGAGCGGCGCCGGGTCTTGCCGCTGATCTGGTCGAGCATGAGGTCCGGCGCCGTGCTTTTAGTCAACCAGACGCCCTGCCGGTATTTCCCTTACGAGCATCACAGTACGGGTCTCTGGTTCATCAACTACCTCCCGGATTGCCTTAGTTTCTGGCTCGCCCGCAACTTTTCCAGAGTTAACCCCGCGGAGAACAGGTCCCGGGATTGGAATGAGCATCTCCGAGCCGGTCTTCGCGGGGGGACGGAAGCCGAGATTATCCGCAATTTGCGCCGGGCTGGAGCTGGCAGGCCCTCCATCATCCAGCCGAGGGACTGCGATCGCGCGGCCTATTGGCTTTCCCGCACTAGTCCCGAGCGTCGCCGCGCCATCAAGAAGATGGCGGCCGCTCTGTTCCGGCTGACCGACAAGCTCGCTGGGACGGTTCCCAGCATGAACCTCGATGTGGCCATCCGCAAGGATGCATGCGTCCCGCATGGGTCTGCTCGTGCTGGCGGATGCATCCTGACCCACAGCGCGGCATAGCCGCAACCAAAGCCCTGCTGGCGGTTCCGTGGGGCGAACCTCCAGGTTTGCGAGCTGGTTTTCCAACCAGCTTTGGGCCGCGCCCGGAGCCCGCGGCAGGTAAGCCGGCAAGGATGCCGGCTCGCAAGCGTGGACGCTCGCCCCACCAAAGGCTCCAGAATCTTCGCGGCGCGCAAAGAAACTCAGCGAGTGTAGTACAGGCAGTCAGCGAACGCGCCCACCGCGGCTTCGTCAGCAGGGTGCGCGTCTTCTGCGCCCGTAGGTTGCCGGCCGCCTGGAGCAGGTCCGCTCCCACGCGCCGAAGCGGCCCCAGGGGCGCCGTCATTCGTCCCGGCTCTCAGCCTCGCGCCGGCGGGTTCTCTGGTCAAGCCAGAGCCGCCAATCCGCTATAGTGGGAACATGTTCTTTCGCCGGAAGCGCGCGACGATGCCGCGCTTCGCGGAGCACATCGCGGCCCTGCGAGCGGCCGGCTTCGAGACCGCCTCCGAACCGCTCGGCGGGGTGCGCGTGAGCCGTGGCGCTTCCGCCGCGCTGATCGAAGACTCTCCCGCCGGGCCGCGCATCGCGCTCACCGGCTGGCTGCGCGCTGGCGCGATGGCGCGCCTGGTGGACGTGGGCTTTCAGAAGTTCTGGAGGACGCCCGAGGGGCGCGACACCCCGGCTCTGGCCGAGCACCTGGAGGAGCTGCACGCTTTTGAAGGAGACCTGCGCGAGGCCCTCGGGCTGGTGAGCCTATACAACACGTCGCTGGGTACCACCAACGACCTGCACCTCTACGACCGGGTCGCTCCCCGCAGCGCCTCGAAGAACCGGTAGGCCGCCTGTGCTTCGGCCTGCCTTCCCTGCTTCTCGAGTAGGATCCCCCGCAACCGGAAGAGGCGCGGAAAGCTCAGGATGCTGAAGGGCTGCTCGGCGCCGGGCCGCCGAACCGGGTAAGTATCCAGCAGATCGCCGACCTCACCCGTGCGGCCCGTCTCGATCAGCGCCCACGCCACGAGCACATTGAGCGGCTCGCCCTCGCTGGCGGGTATTTCATTGTGTAGTTCCTGGAGCAGCGGGAGCGCGGCTGGACAGTGCCCGCTTAGCAACAGCGCATACGCCAAAGCGGTGCGCCGGATCATCCCCTGCGCCGCTTCCGGGAATGCACGCTGCGCCGCGCTGGCCCAATCCGCTGCGCTGGCTTCCGGACCGGCCAGATACTGGCCCACCCGCGCCATCAGGGCCGAGCCGGGATCCCGCGCCGCGGCGGCCGCTCGGGCGGCGTACTCGCGCGCCCGCTGGCGGTCGCCCGCCTCCAGACTCCAGACCGAGAGCTGCACCCAGGCCGCCACGCTGCCACGCTCCTTACCCAGTTGCTCGAGCAGGTCCACCGCTTCGCGACGCCGCCCGGTCAGGTACTCCCATTCCGCCCGGGCAAACTCCGCCAGCGGGTCACCCGCCGCCCGCCGCACCTGGATATACTTGCCGAATAGGTCATCCGCCCCCGCGCGATTCCCTTGCATGAGCCGCGCCCAGGCCGCCTTGTACGGCTCTCCGCCGCCCAGGAATCCGGCGTCCTTACGCCAGGCCTCCAGATAGTACTTCTCCGCCTCGGTAAATTGCCCCAGGTAGTAGTGCACATCGCCCAGCGAGTCCAGCGGATTGGCTTCCTCGGGCCGCATCTGCCGGTAGCGCTCCAGGGACCGGACCGCGTCGGCCAGGTCTCGCGCATAACCCTGCGCATAGCCGAGTTGGTTGAACAGCAGCGCGTTCCCTGGGTCGCGGTCCGCGGCTTTCAGGTAGGCATCCGCCGCCACGGCGTGCCGGCGAAGAGCCATCGCCTGATCCCCCAGGCGTCGGAAGACATCGCTGTCAGCGGGCGTGACCTGGGCCAGTGACATCAACGCCCGCTCCTGGGCCGAGCGATCGCCTTCCAGTGTCGCCAACAACACGGCCAGCCGTGCCCGCTCCACCCCGGGGATCCGGCTGCCCTCACGGGCGGCCTGCGCGATCACCTGCCGGGCGCCCCGCGGATCACCTGCGCCGGCCAGCCGCTGCGCCCAGGCCAGGTACGCCGCTCCGAAACCTGGTTCCAGCTTGGCCGCCCGTTGGAATGCATCCACTGCTGCGCTTGCCTCGCGTGCTTCGAGGCCCTCGACATAGGCGCGCAACGCCTCGTCGCGCGTGGCGCCGAAATCGCGGACCTGCCCGTGAAGCTCCCCGGCGACCAGCCGCGCCAGCCGCAGAGGGCTATCCCCGGTGGCGGCCGCTCGCGCCGCCATGCCGCCGCCGGCTGCCGCCTCCAGCACCGCCTCCACCCGCACCTGCGCACCCGTCCGCACCACATATCCGTGCAGAACGTGGGTCGCGCGCAACGTAGGCGCCTCTCGCAGACTGCCCACCGCCGAGACATCCACCTGGGGAGATCCCGCCAGATGCAGGCACACTGCCTCCGCCAGACCACGGCTCATCCACGCCATCGCGGGGTCCGGAGAGAGGTTCTCGAAGGGCAACACCGCCCAGCGCTGGTAGGCGACCGGCTTCCTGGCGCAGCCCGCCAGCAGCAGGGCTATCACCAAACCGGTTAGCAGGGCAGGCCGTGCTCCAAGAGGCTGCTGAAAGAGCCTTCCGGCGGCTCCTGGGAGCACAAGCTGAAGCTTATGCCCACGCCCTCGTGGGGCATGCTTCAGCTTGCCCAGCGGCTCTTTCAGCAGCCTCCTAAAGGACACGCGGCTCCAGAGCCATCAGCTCCTGGAACTCGGGCAGTTCCCGCAGCGCCGCAAACTCCGGCTCCTCCAGGTACTTCCGCTTGTCCTTGAAGCCTTCTTCCAACGACCTGCGGATGTACTGGAGCGCCCGGTCGTTCACCCCGGCCTGGGCGTACACCTTGGCCAAGTAGTAGTGGAACTTGGCGCGCTCCTCCACGTTGCGCTCCTGGAGCATCACCCCATAAGTGCTGCGGTGCTCGAACACCTCGGGGTCCAGCGCCAGCGCCTGCTGGTAGGCCTTGGCGGCGTCCTCGTACTTCTTGCGGGCAAAATACGCGGTGCCCAGGTTGCTGTAGATGGATGCTGAGTTGGGAGCCAGCTTCAGCGCTTTTTTGTACTGGTTGACCGCGCGCCGGTAGCTCCTCTTGGCGTAATGGACGGTGCCGATGTTGTTCATCGCCTCGGCATACTTGGGGTTGAACCTCAAGGCGCGCTCGTAATGCCTCTTGGCGGTGTCGAGCTGCATCAACTGGTGGTAAGCGATCCCCAGCTTGTTCCACAGGACGCCGAGCTGCGCTTTCTGCGCCTCCCGCGATTTCTCGACCTCCTTGATCGCCCCCTGGTAGGTCTCGATCGCCTCCCGGTACATCTTGCGGGCCATGTAAATGTCCCCGCGTCTCTCCGGGGTCAAGGCAGCGGTCTCCGCCGCCGGCTGTGCCGGCTCGCTGGCGGGCGGGTCTTGCGCGGCGGCGAGACTGGTGAATAATCCGAGAGCTGCGGCCGTGAGCACGAAGCGGCAACCAACCATAGTCAGCCCCTTTCCCTACGACTATTTGAACACACCCCACAAGCGGCGGAAGAAACCTCTCTTTTTCTCCTCTTTTGGCACGCCCGCCGCGGGCGGCGGAGACAGCGCGGCCGGGGATCCTCCCCGGCGCGCGGCCGGAGGCCGCTGGCTCGAGGCCTGCGGCGCGCCTGCGGGCGGCGCTGCGGAGGCCACCAGTTCAGGCGGGCCGGCAGGCGCCTCCCACGAGGCCACCCGGGTTCCGCCTCCATGCAGGCGGCAGGTCTCCAGTGGCTGGGTTCCCATAAGGAACACCTCGGTCCGCGCGTTGGGACAGGCGCGTGTGGCCAAGCCTCCCGTAGCCGGGTCGATTTCCACGCTCACCACCCCGTCCGGCGGTGTGAACTCGCTGACGGAGTGGTACTCCCGGAACTGGTGGGCCCGCTTCATGAACTCCGTCCAGATGGGCAGCGCCGAGTGCGCCCCTTCCTCGTTCAGTTCCCGGTTGTCGTCAAAACCTACCCACACCACGCACACCAGCTTCGAGGTGAAGCCCGCGAACCAGCCGTCCCGCGAGGTCCCCGTCTTGCCCGCCGCCGGGAGCACGAAGCCGCGCCCGCGCACCGCCACGCCCGTTCCGCTGCGCAGAACCTCCTCCATCAGGTTGGTCATCACGTAGGCCACCCGGGGATCCAGCACCTGCCGATGCTCCGGCCGGCGTTGGTAGATCACGTTCCCGCTGTCGTCCCGGATCAGGCTCACGAAGTTCGGCTTGGACAACACGCCCCCATTGGCGAACACCGTATAGGCCCCCGCGATCTCCAGCGGCGTCACCTCGTAAGCCCCCAGCGCGATGGCAGGCGTGGGCTGGATGCTCAGATTCATGCCCGCCTGCTTCGCCAGATCCTCCACCGCGCCGTAACCCACCATCTCCGCCACGCTCACCGTGGGCACGTTCAAGGACTTCGCCAGCGCCTGCCGCAGCGTCACCGTGCCGTGGAATTCGCTCTTGAAGTTGTCGGGCGCGTAGGGCTTGTCATCGAACCAGAAGGTGGTAGGCTTGTCCTGCAAGAGGGTGGCCGGCGTCAACGGGGGCCGCCCCTCTATCAACGCCGTGTTCAAGGCGGCCGCGTACACGAACGGTTTGAATGAAGAACCCGGCTGCCGTTTGGCCAGCGCCCGGTTCAACTGACTGACGCCGTAATTGCGCCCGCCCACCAGCGCCTTGACCGCCCCGCTCTGCGGATCCAGGGCGATCAGCGCCACCTGAACGTCCGGCGTCTCCTCCCGCCGGAATCGCCGCTGCCGGTGAACCCTCGCGTCCACCTCCTGAAGCCCGACGCGGACCGCCTCGGCAGCCTCCCGCTGGAGGTTCATGTCCAGCGTGGTGTAGATGCGGTAGGTCTCCGACTGGAAATCGTGGTCCTGGAACTGTGCCTGCAACTCGTCATGCACCAGGTCCACGAAAAACGGGGCTTCGCTGGACTCCATGGCGCCCGGCGCCAGTTGCAGCTCCGTGGCTGCCGCTTCCTGATACTGCTCTTCGGAGATCAACCCGTTCTGCCGCATCAAGCCCAGCACTAGGTTGCGGCGCGCCATCGCCCGCTGGGGATGACGGAAGGGGTTGGTGAAGCTGGGCCGTTGGATGGTGCCCGCCAGCAGCGCCGCCTCGGGCAGCGTCAACTGCCGCACGTCCTTCCCGAAGTACACCTTGGCGCCCTGGCCGAACCCGTGGATGGCGAAGCTGCCGCGCCGTCCCAGATCCACCATGTTGGCGTAGTACTCGAAGATCTCCTCCTTGGACAGCCGCTGCTCCAGTTGCAGCGTGATCAGCACCTCGGCGGCTTTCCGGCTCCAGGTCTTCTGCTGGTCCAGCCAGAAGCCCCGCGCCAGTTGCATGCTCAGCGTCGAGGCGCCCTCCCTCCTCCAGCCCACCTTGACGTCCACGTAGGCCGCCTTGAGAACGCGCAGCGGGTCGAACCCGGCGTGCTGGAAGAAGCGCTTGTCCTCGGCCGAGATCACCGCGTCCACCAGCACCTTAGGCAGATCCGGGAATCGCACCAGGCGGCGCTTCTCGCGGTTGCGGTCCGAAAGATTGGTGATCAGCTCGGGCTCCAGCAGGTACTGCACCCGCTCGGTGTTGTCGCGCAACGAGACGATCTGCGACACCCGGTTCCCGGCCAAGCGTATCAGTCCGGCCTCCTGGTCGAAGAAGGAGTCCGGGCCGGGAAAAACTTCCACGCTGTTCGGGCGCACGTGGAACCAGCCCATGCGGTTGCTGCGGGAATCCCCGTAGCCGCTGCTGCGCAGTTGCGCCGTAATCTCAGCCGGAGAGATGGCCTCGCCCAGGTTCACCGCCCTGGGCGCGGAGAAGATCATCGAGGTGCTTTGGAACGGACCGGCGCGCAGCTTCTGGTCGATGAGCCGGGAGTACTTGACCCAGTAGTAGCCGAGGACAACAAATCCCACCAGCGCGAGCCCGGCCGTTGCGCCCACCAGCCACCGTCCTACCGGGTGTAGGGCAACCCGGACCCACCAAGCCTTCCGCGGCACCTGAATCCGCACCGCCACCTTAGGTCCCTAACCTACATTCTCGCACGAATTGCGCCGCTCATCTGCCCGTCGCGGCGCGAAAATGCAGATCCACGGTGTAGACAGCCACGTCCACCGGCACCGTGTAGCGCACCTCCAGGCGCACACCCGCCGCCGTGCGCCGCACCCGTACCTGCCCGTCCTCCACCCGCAGGCCCAGTCCCGCCGCCCGGTTCACCACGCGCGCCCGCAGTACCTCGTCCGGCGCCGCCAGGCCGGCCGGCTCCCGCATCATCCCTTCCAGCGCCCGCTCGAACGCCCGGTGCCGCCGGTAGTGCGGCATCAACAGCACCCCGAAACCGATCAGCACCGCCAGCACCGCCGCGCCGGCAATCCACCGCCACCATCCCGCCCGCGGCCTCTTCATCCTTCACTCCTCACCCTCGCACCAGGTTGCGCAACAGGAACAGCAGGTTGGCCGGCCGCTCCGCCAGCCGCCGCATGAAGTACGGATACCAGTGAATGCCGTAGGGCACGTACAGGCGCAGCCGGCAGCCCGCCTTCACCAGTTCCTTCTCCAGGTCCCGGCGGATTCCGTACAACATCTGGAACTCGAAGCCCTCCGCGCCGATGCCCAGCTCCCCCGCCAGATCCCGGGCCAGCCGGATCAGCTTCGCGTCGTGGGTGGCGAAGCCGGGATACACTCCCCGTTCCAGCAGGATCCGCGTGAGCCGGGCGAAACTGGCGTTCACCGCGCGCTTGGTCGGGTAGGCGACCGAGGCGGGCTCCTGGTACGCTCCCTTGCATAGCCGTACCGGAATCCGCCGCTCGCACAGCATGGCGAGGTCCTCCTCGCTGCGGTACAGGTACGCCTGGATTACGCCGCGCAGGTTCCCGTAGGCCTGATGCAGGTCCACCACCAGGCGCAAGGTGCGGTCTACATGCGCGCTGGACTCCATGTCCACCTCGACCACCTTGCCCTGCTGCCTGGCCGCCTGGACCACCCGCTCGACGTTGCCGCGGCAGGTCTCCTCGGAGATATCCAGGCCGAAGTGCGTCAGCTTGATGGAAAACGAAGCCGGCAGCCCCAGCCCGGCCACCCGCGCTACCGCCTCCAGGTAACCTTCCCGCGAAGCCTCCACCTCACCCGGCGAGGTCACGCTTTCGCCCAGCCGGTCCAGCGTCGCCAGCACGCCCTCGCGGTGCAGCCGCGTGCACACCCGCAACGCGTCATCCAGGGTCTGCCCGGCGATGAAGCGGCTGGTCAGCGGCCGCGCCAGCCGCGAGGTCTCGACCCACTTCCGCAACCGCTTCCGCTCGGACAGGAATAACAACAGGCTGCGCAGGAGCATGTACCTATGTGAGAACCTCCATCATTCTCCATCTTCCCATCACCCCGGCGCCCGTGGCGGCGCGCACATCGACTACACTATACACGAGGACCCAAACGCAAACATGCCGATCAAAACCCTTGCCCTCGTGACCCTGTGCGCTCTCGCGCTGGCTTCCGCCGCCACTGCCAAGACCAACCTCAGCGGGACCTGGAAGACCGACATGGCGAAGAGCGACTTCGGCGCCATGCCCGCGCCCCAGTCCAATGTCAACAAGATCGACCACGCCGACCCGAAGCTGACCATCTCCACCACTTCCGTCGGCGACTCCGGCGAGCGCACCTTCACTCTGACCCTCTCCACCGACGGCACGGAGACCACCAACGCGGTGGGTAGCGTCGAGATCAAGAGCAAGGCCCGCTGGGAAGGCAACGACCTCCTCATCGACTCCAAGGCCACCACCGACCAGGGCGAGTTTACCGTCAAGGACCGCTGGAGCCTCGCCGAGGACGGCAAGACCCTGACGCTGGTTCGCCAGTGGGCCGGTCCCATGGGCGAGGCCAAGCAGACCTTGATCCATCAGAAACAGTAGGCCCCTCCGCTCCCGGCCCGCCGCATGCCGAAGCTCGACTTCATTTTCTTCGATGCCGGCGGCGGGCATCGCAGCGCCGCCACTGCCCTGCAACTGGTCATCCAGCAGCAGCAGCGTCCCTGGGAAGTGCGCCTGGTCAACCTCCAGGAGATCCTCGATCCGCTGGACATATTCCGTAAGTATACCGGGCTGCGGCTCCAGGACGTCTACAACCTCCTGCTCAAGAAGGGCTGGACCCTGGGCGCTCCGCAACTGCTCCGCGCCATGCACTTCCTCATCCGCCTCTACCACCCCGCCCAAGTGCGCTTGCTCAACCAATTCTGGCCCCGCAGCCGCCCCGACCTGGTGGTCTCCCTGGTGCCCAACTTCAATCGCGCGCTCGGTGAAAGCCTCCGCCAGACCTTGCCCGGCATACCCTTCGTCACCATCCTTACGGACTTGGCCGACTATCCGCCTCACTTCTGGATGGAGCGCCAGGAGCAGTACTTCGTGTGCGGCACCGAACACGCCGCCGCGCAGGCCCGCGCCATGGGCCATCCCGCCGCGCGCGTGTTCCGCACCTCGGGGATGATTCTCCACCCGCGCTACTACCAGCCCGTCGAGGTGGACCGTGCCGCCGAGCGCCGCCGCCTGGGCCTGGATGCGGACACTCCCACCGGCGTGATCCTGTTCGGCGGCCAGGGCGCCGGCGTCATGCTCCGGATCGCCGACCGCCTGGACCGCGTCGCGCGGGATCTGCAACTAATCCTGATCTGCGGCCACAACCAGAAGCTGCGCCGGGCCTTGCTGCGCCGCCCGCGCCGCCGCCCCTGGTTCGTCGAGGGGTTCACCACCGAGGTGCCTTACTACATGGCCCTTTCGGATTTCTTCGTCGGCAAGCCCGGCCCCGGCTCCATCAGCGAGGCCCTGGCGATGAGGCTGCCAGTCATTGTCGCCTCGAACGCCTGGACCATGCCCCAGGAGCGCTACAACGCGCGCTGGCTGCGCGAGAACGGCCTGGGCCTGGTGGTCCGCAGCTTTCACCAGATCGGCGCCGCTGTCGAGGAGCTGCTCGAGCCCTCCAGCTTTGAGGGCTATCGCGCCCGCGCCGCCCAGCTTTCCAACCGCGCCGTTTTCGAGATCCCCGACATCCTCGAAAAGATCCTGGAAATGGCGTAGACTGTGACCATGGCGCGTCCTGACGAAGACGCATTCTTCTTGCAGGTGAAAGACCTGTCCGGGCAAGCGCTGGAGCACCCGGTAGCAGACCCCAGCCGTGGGGAGAGATCCCCTGGGCCAGAGCGGGGTGTCGAAAG
>Ga0194125_10009456_pt1 | contig 13521 bp, 5 predicted proteins | sample TA2KigC250mmetaG_FD_148626 | JGI IMG/M metagenome (GOLD analysis project Ga0194125, IMG submission 148626) | Freshwater microbial communities from Lake Tanganyika, Tanzania - TA2015034 Kigoma Deep Cast 250m | ecosystem: Environmental > Aquatic > Freshwater > Lake | place: Tanzania: Lake... | reverse complement strand
TGCCTTGCCATACTGATTTCTGGTACCGGCAAAGACAATGCAAGCTTTGGGATTATATTTTCTTACCGACTCCAAAAGTGACAACTGCGCCCGGCAGTTGATTTCAAGATCGGTCATTGGGTCAGTCATGCTGTCAATATGAGATAGAGTGCCGGCCAGGTTGAAAATGATATTTTTGTCTCTCACCCAGCTATCAACTTTCTTTGTTTCTCTTATATCCCCTTTCTCCCATTTGACCTTCTCTTCAATGGATTTGATGTTAAAAAGATTGCCGCCGTAAGCTGGAATCAAAGCATCAACTAACTCTACATTAGCTCCTAAGTTAACCAAGGCAATCGCCAAATTGCTGCCGATAAAACCCAGACCTCCGGTAATAAGAACATCTTTATTTTTGTAGAAAGAATACTTCTCTTTCATAGAATAATTTATTGATAAATAATATCTCAGGTGTATTGTATCATTTCTCCCGGATTTTTAATCCTACAAATTCCCCTATCCGCAACAATAGAAAATAATATATAATTACTTTATGTTGAAATCTTTATTTGGCAGATTCTCCATTGCCCGGGAACTAGTGGCATTCCTCTGGAAGGAAAAATTATGGTGGCTTACTCCCATGGTTATTATCCTTCTTCTTCTGGGAATCCTGATGATTTTCGCCCAAGGATCTGCCGTTGCTCCCTTTATTTATACCCTTTTTTAAAATATGCTTTTCTTAAAAATCCTCTGCTCCAAGTGGAAAGTTTTTGCCAAAAAAATCGGCATTTTCCAATCACGACTAATTCTGACCATTTTTTATTTTAGTATATTTGCCCCCTTCGGCATAATATTTTCTCTCCTCAAGGATGAATTGAGAATCAGAAAGCGCCAGAAATCAACCTGGATTAGGAAAGCCAAACAATGCCAAACCTTAGAGGCAATGAAAGAACAGTACTAATTAATGACCTGTTTTTTTGCGCAGTAAGACAAAATTTTCGCAGATCGCATACGGAACCTTGTAGTATTTTCTAAAGTATATTTAAGGAACTAATAACAACAAAAAACTATTAAAACAGAACACTCGCGGAATCTGCCTATCTTGCGAGCAAGAAAATTTTGTCTGCGAGCAAAAATGGGATTAATCTCATGAACATCTTGGGAATCTCCTGCTATTATCATGACGCTGCTGCTGTCTTAGTGCAGGATGGCAATATTATTGCTGCAGCCGAAGAGGAACGTTTCAGCCGCCGCAAACATGATGCCTCCTTCCCCAAATTGGCAATAGATTATTGCCTGGCGCAGGGCAAAATTACCAGTTCCCGACTGGACTATGCAGTCTTCTATGAAAAACCTTTCAGGAAATTCCAGCGGATCATCCTCTCCTCACTTTCTGCCTATCCACAATCATACAAAATGTTTCGAGAAGCGATGCGGGTATGGCTAACCCAGAAATTATGGATCAAACAGGAAATCGCTAGTCTTCTCCATTTGGATTTTGCTAAAATACTATTCTCGGAGCATCATCTTTCTCATGCCGCCAGCTGCTTTTATCCCTCACTGTTTAAGAAAGCTGCTATTCTTACAGTTGACGGTGTTGGTGAATGGCCGACAGCCTCCTGGGGCATTGGCGAAGAAAATAAAATCTCGCTTTCTGGCGAACTCCACTATCCCCAATCCCTTGGTTTGCTTTATTCTACCTTTACTGCTTTTTTAGGATTTGAAGTAAACGAAGGCGAGTGGAAAGTCATGGGTATGGCTCCATACGGCAAACCAAGCTATACAGATAAAATATGGAAAATAATAAATACTTATTCTGACGGTAGTTTTTCTTTAGACCTATCTTTTTTCTCCTATCAATATTCTGATAAACTGCCGTTTAATCATAAATTTGTAGATCTTTTCGGCCTGCCAATTTCTCCCGACCAAGCTCATTATGTCACGCAAAAATCAGCGGATATTGCTGCCAGTATTCAGCTGGTAACAGAAGAGCTGCTTTTAAGTTTAGCTAAATATGTTAAACGGAAAACAAATTTTGACTATCTATGCTTTTCCGGAGGGGTAGCGCTGAACTCCGTCGCCAACTGGCGAATTTTAAAAAAAGCGGGATTTAAAAACATTTATATCCAGCCGGCAGCCGGCGACTCCGGAGGAGCGCTTGGTGCCGCCCTTTACCTCTATCATCATCTTCTGGGACAAAAGAAAAGAAATACTCTCTCCACGGCTTATTTAGGAAAGCAGTTTACCAATAGCATGATTGAGCAATTTCTTACTGGAAAAAACATAAAATATACCAAACATTCTGATCAGGAACTGATTAAATATGTAGTAAAAATGCTGGAAGCAGGAAAAATAGTCGGCTGGATGCAGGGAAGCTTTGAGTGGGGACCAAGAGCCCTGGGAGGAAGGAGTATTTTGGCTGATCCGAGAAATCCCAGGATGAAGGAAATCATCAATGCCAAGGTAAAATTTCGGGAGGCCTTCCGGCCTTTTGCTCCATCTGTTTTAGGAGAAAAAGCAGACTTGGTTTTCACCCTGCCCAAAAATCCCAAAGATCATCTGCCGTTTCGCTTTATGCTTTATGTAGTACCGGTAAAATCAGCCTGGAGGAAAAAAGTGCCGGCTATTACTCATATCGACAATACCTCCAGACCACAGTTAGTCTACAGGCAGGAAAATCCGCTATATCATAGACTGATTTCCTCTTTTTATCAAAAGACCGGTGTACCGCTGGTATTAAATACTTCCTTTAACCTTAAAGGCGAGCCTATCGTCGCCTCCCCTGCCGATGCTTATTCAACTTTCGTAAGATCAGGAATAGATGTCCTGGTCATGGGCAACTTTATCTGCCAGAAGTAATAAAATAATAATCAAGGATAATATTCTTTCCGCTTCGCTTATTGAATAGAATAATCAGTCATTGACCGTATCAATCGTCCTAAGTTGGTTAAATACGACCCGCAGAATGTGAATCCTGAATGGACAACATTTGTCCGGGGTGAAAGCTATTTGATCTTTGGAGCTTACCAGCAATCAGATGTTGAATTGTCCCCTATTCTTTTCTAACATCAGCCAGAAAGGAAGAAAATAGATTTTTGTCTCTTTCAAAAATAAACTCTTTTTAAGTGTTAGATTCACAACAAAAGTTTTCTTTGGTTTGTATTTCTCTATGAAGCTCCGCAGAGAGCGACTCACTTCTTCCCTCTTCATCTGTTTAAATTTTGCTTCCAGGGCGACTACCTCTTTGACCTTGTCAATCACGAAATCAACCTCGGCTCCGTCCTTTGTCCGCCAAAAATGGATTTGGCTGGAGACGGTTTTTGTTTCTTGAAGAATATTGAAAAGAAAATTCTGGAAAAGAAAACCGGCTTCCGGCAATTCATTAAGATTGCCAAAAGTTCCTAAAGAGTAGTTGCGCAAACCCATATCGGAAAAATAAAAAATTGGGGCTTTGGTAATTTCTTTGCGGATATTTCTAAAATAAGGGGTTACTTTTTTTAAAACAAAAGTTTTATCCAGATACCAGAGATATTCCTTAACCGTTTTGACTGAAATGCCCAAGGTTGAGGCAAGCTCTGAATAATTGACGAGATTACCTATTTGGGAAGCAATCAGTCTAACCAGACTGGTAAAAACTTCGGTTTTTCTGACTTTTAATAGATAGGTAAGGTCTTTTTCCAGATAGCTTTGATAGATTTCCTCAATCATCTTTTGTTTCTCGGTCGTACTTTCTGCCAAAACTACTTGAGGATAACCGCCAAAAGTAAGATATTCATCTAAAAGATCTCGACTCGTTTCTTTCTCCAGAGAAAGGAAATCTACCATTCTCTTTTCGTATTTATAAGCTGTTTTATAATTTACGAATTCCCAAAAAGTTAAGGTTGAAAGAGCAAAGACTCTTTTTCTTCCGGCTAAAGATTCATGGACTTTTTCCTTCAACTCGACACTGCCCGAGCCTGAGATGATAAATTTATAGGGAAGATTCATATCATAGATCCCTTTCAAAAAGATGCCGGCGTTCTCTTTTCTTTGAATCTCATCAATAAAGACATATCCTTTATGCTTGCCTATTTCTAGTCCAATTTTCCTGATTAATGTTGCCTGGGATTTTACATACTGCTTGTCTTTTTCAATGTCGAGGTTAAAGAAAATTGTTTTTTCACTCTTTTTTTCCAAGTAATCTTTCAGGGCAAAAAGTAAAGTAGTTTTACCTGCTTGTCTTGGACCGACCAAAAAAGTAATTTCCTTTTGAGATAAATGGGATTTTAAATCGGCAAAGATAGCTCTTTTAATCATAATTCCATTTTAGTCCGATTTTTCTGGAAGTCAAGTGCCGGAATTATCGGGTCATTCTGGGAAAAATACGATCACGCCTGTTAAACCCAGGATGGCAAGACGCCTGGAAGGTGGCCCGACTTCGTCGGCCGTAGCCTTTACTTCGTCGGGCGAAGGCCGAATGGACTCCTTCCAGGTGGAGGAATTAGTGAAACTCCACGGGTTTACACCTGGCATCTAATAATTTTCAGGATTTCGTGGAGCGAAACCCTGTACCGTCCTGCACCAGACGGTGCGGGATTGGTACATGGGTTAAAGTCTCCGATAACAGACAAAATAAGACCAAAGGCTTATTTTGTCCAGGATACAACTATTTGATTTCTGGAGCTTTCTAGCAGCCAGATGCAGGAACCGTCCCTCTACTACTCTACTAGTCCCTCTACTAACTGTTGGAAAGCCAAAGAAAATACTTAACCTTGATATGAGTTATATGAGTCTATCGCTCAGACATTTTATGAGGCAGAAAGGCATAAGAGTAAATATGAAAGTTAGGAGGCAAGATTTTCAAAGAAAAAGAGGACCAAAATTCAAGTTTGACGAGCAAAACTACCTGAAGAAGTGGCTACTGGAGAGAACCAACAGTTGGATAAAAGCATTTAGGCGCCTGAGATTGCGACGGGAATATCACTCTGCCATGTTTAAAGCTTTTGTCTATTTAGCACTTATTATTATTCTGATCAGACATCCTTAGTTTTGTAACGGGTTCGGAAGGTGTATGAACATATAATTCAAGGGGTTATTTTAGCTCCCAACCAGGACACAAAGTAATTTAGCGGTTCGACCCAACTCAAAACACGATAATAATAACCATAATAAGGTTCCCTTGCCTCATACATCTCTCTTGAGGCAAAAAGATTAGCTTCTTTTTCTCTTTTAATAATATCCGACCAAGGATATGTGCTGTAATATTCTCTGCTTGATAATTCGGCAGGTAATATTTCACCTTCAACCTGGCTTTGGTAGGCGTGCCCCAATTCATGCATTGTGGTAAGTTTATTTATCGGACCGTATATTGTGCTTATTCCAGTTTCTGGGTCGTATTTATGGGTTGCAAAAGCTAATGCGGACACTGCATCAGTATCGGTTTCATATTTTACTTTTAATCCGTATTTTGCTTCTGTATTTGAGAGCAATTTCTGAACTTCGGGATCATTTTCTTGAGATGAACCTAAAAGCTCAACAACCATCCGGATCCCTCCGCCAAGCATAAGAATATCACCGGCTGTTTGAGTCAATTGAGTCGTTTGTTTCATTTCTTGATACGCTTCTTCATTTAGAAAAATTGGGCCTGAGAGAGATGATGTTTTAGGTGCTGGAGGAACAAAACCACTCAATCCACTAAAACCCATATATCCCCATTGTGAATTATAGTTTTCAAGGGGAATTCCCATCTGTGAACCCTGATAGACACTCTCAACATAGTTTTCCATCACACGACCGGATCCTTTCATCCAGGCTCCTATTATAATAAATTCTTTCATCAATGCGTTTGCCCTTGATAACAAACGACCAAGCCATCCTTGATGACCAGTTGGGTCAGAATATATCAAAGGATTATTATTGGCATAAGCATATTTGTTTAGTTTGTCTCCTGCAGTGTCAGCAGAGATAAACAATCCTATTGTTGGATCATAGTATCTGGCATTGTAGTAATAAAGATCTGTCTCCGGATCTTTGATCTGGTCTGTATAGAGGTGGTTGGTAGGTGTTGATTGTTGGCTGTTGGCTATGGGCAAATCCCAACCTTGTCTTTCTTCTCCATAAGGATAGTAGGTAAGAAGGGAGTTGGTTTTGCCCTGCCCTGAGCTTGCCGAAGGGTTGCCTTGACTATCTGTAAAGAGAGTTGAAGATGATAGATGATCAGAGTGGATAAAGGTTAGTTCTTGATTCATGATTCTTGATTCTTGATTCTGGACTGTTTTCCTCTGGGCTATTCTTTTTCCATTGGCAAAGTAGTATCTGGTGGTAGTAATTAGCGGTTGGCTGTTAGCTGTTAGCTGTTGGTAATTAATCTCTTTTTCAAGGTTACCTCCAAGGTAGAGGGTAGCTAGTTTAAGGTTGCCTGTTGACTTGTCTTTGACTATTTTAGCAATTCTACCTCCATTGCTATCATAGATGAATAGTACCTCGTTAGTTTCTGTAGTTACCTTGACCGGTTTTCCTTCTACATCCCAGGTAATTACTCTACTGCCATCATTAATAAGATTACCGGAGGAGTCATAGGAGAGATGGGATAATCCAGCTATTGGGGAGGTAGGTACAGGAGTAATAGCTATTGTCGGTGGGGAAAAGGGAGGTGGTGAAGGAGTAGGTCTAGTCTGGGCATTAATTATGATGGGACTAAACAATGATTGAACAATAAAATAGAAGACAACTAAAAGGAAGGCTAACTGCTTCACATTAAAGCAAAGCTGGGATCAATTTATCTGAAAAATTCGATTACCTGGTTAAAAAGATTGGCAGGTTTACTCGTCGGTTTGGGTTGCTGATTAGATTGGCCTGATTGGCCGGCAGAAGAAGCAGGAGTATTTATTTGGCAGCGGCCTCCGGCTGGCGCCTGAGTTTGTACCTGTTTAGGAGCATGGACTGGATAACCGGTATAGGCAAAAGTAAGCTCCTGGTCTCCTTCACATTTTCTGGTGATTTTCCCGACACTATCATAATCATATCCTGAACCGTAAGTTGAGCCGCCGGTGTTATCCGGAGTAACAGTGGAACCAAGAAGTCTGTTGAGATTATCATAGCTATATGCAACTTCTCTCCTGCTGCTACTGCCGGCTCCCGGCTGCGACGAAGTGCCGGACATCAAAGGATAGGTCTGATTGATAATATTGCCTATATTGTCGTACCGGTAACAGATTCTTAGAAGTTCTGCCGGATTGCTGCTGTCTTGACAATTAATTGTTTCTCTTGTCACGTTGCCTGAATTTTTGGCAACCTCGATTTCTTTTAGGCGGAAGTTCAATGGATCCCCGCTGTCTTCACCGAAATATTTATAATAGGCTTTGGTGTTGTTACCATAATCTTCTTCAACAGGCAAGCCCATCACATTATAGGCGGCATTTTTAAGATACTCATAGTTCTCCTCCTGACCTTGCACCTTCACCAGCTGGCCGGCATCGTTATACCGATAGGAAACTACATCAAAAGCATCAGAAGTGCCAAAAGTGACTCTTTTAACTCTATCCATAGAGTCATATTCATATCTGGTATTATAAGTATACAAAGGAGCAAGACCGACAGAGCTTAAATTATATCTTATTGTTTCTCTAAGCACTCTTCCCTTCAGATCATAAGCATAGGCGCTGTTTCCGTACTGATGTTTTACCAGACAAAGCCGGCCTACTCCATAGTTACAGGTGGATCCGTCATCATAGGTTTCATAAAAGAGAGCAACCGGAGTATAGCTGACCACCTGATTTTGATCTGCTCCTTGAGGAAGCGGAACAATATCGCCGGTATAATAACGTTTAGTCAACCGATTTAACTTGTCATACTCTAAATGTTTTTCTATTCCTCCTCGCCGTGGATCAATAGTTTTAAGCAGGCTTCCCTGCGCATTGTACGGTCCGTATTTCCAGATGCCCAGATCCGGGTCATTAATCTCCACCTTTTGACCGGCCTGATTATATGTGATATGGGTATGATAATCCGGATTCGCCTTCTGGTTTTTGGCATCGTAAATATCTGTCAACAATCCTTTGGAATCATACTGATAAGTAGTGACATATTTATTTGCCTCATCTATTTGACCCAGTACATTCTTGGTGATGTTCTCCTCGACTTGCACCAGCCGGCCCAAAGGATCGGTAATTGAGCGTTTAATCAAATGATTATTCCATTGGTTAGTATCGCTGGTAATCTGCGTTATTGAACCGACAAACTGTTCTCTTTGGCCATCAGGTTTAACCGGACCGTAGCCTTTTTCTTCAGTCATATAGTCATAATAGACTTTTGTGCCGTCGGGATTTATTTCCTCTTTCTTTCTGCCCAAAGAATCATAGATGTATTGTTTTGTGCCGGAAACCCAGGTGGGCAATTTATAATTGCCGCCGCTCTCGGCAAGATATGGTAAACTTCCCTTTTCCACCGATCCTAAACCGTTATAGGCAGTGTCAACTACAGTAACTTTGGCAGCATCAGCCTCTTTTTCTACTTGAGCCTGAACAAGCTGTCCTAGACCATTGTAAAGCGACCAGGAGTATAGATAACTTACAGATCCTTCCGCTTGGTCATCTCTTTTTGCTGTTTCAACTACATAGGGTACGCCTCGATTGGCATCGCCGTAGAAATATTGATATTTAACAGTTGCACCGGCCTCCGGACATTGATCGCCGTCAACTTCCAGCGGCGAGCAAGTCCGCAGAACTCTACCGAAACTGTCGTAAACCATGACCGCCCTGGCTCCGTTGGCATCCTGGGTAATTACCGGCAGACCTAGGTTGCCTCTGCCTGTTTCAAAATCATAGGTTGTTCTGGCAGTTTGGCCCAGAGGATTAGTCACATTTATTGCATATGGACCCAAGGCGCCATTTTGATAATAGGCAGTTTTTGTGGTGCGTTTATCCGAAGGCCGGGTGAGTGTCCAATTAGCACAATTCAGGAATCCGCCGGTGCCGTTGGTGAAAGAAATACTACCGTAATCTGCAAAACTGGAACCGGAAATCGGGAGGCCGTAGGTATTTTCATACTCCGTCTCGCTTTCAATAGTCTGATAGCTGCTTCCCTCATAACTGCTGCTCTTGTTTTCCGGGAAAGTATAGAAAGCCACTGTCCTTTTAAGTTGATTTTTATCTACGCTGTTATCCCAGGGACATCTGCTCTCATCGTAAATATTCCAGCTAAGACTGGCCCTTTTGGTTGGTTCGTCGCATGATTTACCTTCAGGGCAAACGAATGATTCGCTGCCTATCGACCTGACGATATATTTTCCTTCCTGGTCAAAGACTTTATAGGTTTGATAGCTGGATGCAGAAGGATTAAGATTTTCAAAGCTTATCACACTGATTCCCGGATTAACTAGATTCGCCTGATTGGTATCAATGGTACAACCGGAGGCATAATAAGTAGTGCCTCCAGTCATGTTGCCGTACTGCTGGCCATTGTTTGCAGCGTCCAGCTGTCTTCCTCTTTCGGAGTCCGAAGTTGTCTTTGCGCCTATGCCTTTTACCCCGTCCAAAGCGCAGGAGCGGGTTTCAGACGTGTAACCAAATCCGGTTTCATTGTTTCGCAGATAAAGATAGAAATTGCAGTAATTGGTCGTACCATCTATTTTGTCTTTCAAGCCCCACCAGCTTTGATCAACGGCTACCTGATAGGCTTTATAGTCGCGGGTCGAGGGATTGACAAATAATCCTTTAGAACAGACCATGCTGCTTGTTGGACAATCGCTTCCGCAGTGATCGTAGTCAGGACAGCCATTGCCGCATTTGGCAGGCAAACCGGCAAACTCTGTTTGAGTAAAGGGAAGATAGGCTTTATAGTCGGTTTCCGAAACGCTTTTGACAGTGCCGTCCGGAACCCTGATAATCACTCTTTTAGGCGAGCCGGCAAAGGGATAGAAACTATGATAGTTGACATCTCTTACAGTCCCATGTTCATCCCGATTTTTTGCCTGATACTGGATACCAAGATTGTAGACATATTCAGTGATAGTTTCTTTTTCAGTGGTGCTGCCCTTTTTATACTGGATTACAATAGCTCTGGGATGGCCTTTAAATTCCAGACCGGAGTATACTGCTCCCTGCTGTCCGGGAGGCTTCGCCTTTCCCTCCCCTGCCTGGATAACAAAAGAATAGTTGGTAACTAAACCTCCAATATTCATAGTCAAAGCCGGATATTCAAAAGTGTACCGGATGGACTCCCTATTGCTCCCATTGGTTATATATGAAACTATTTTTTCTTTGACAGAGCGATAATGGCTTGAGGGAGGAAAATTCTGGTCCGCATCGGCTATAAGTTTTTCATTTTCATCAAAGACGAAAAATCTGTCTCCTGATGTCTTATTGTTGTAAAGGTATTCGACTGAAGCCAGGGAAATATTATCAGCCGTCACGTTTCCGGCTTTTTTAAGCATCAGATCTCCTGTTAAAAAGTCATAATATTCAAACTTGGATCTTACTTCAAACTGTCTTGCCGCAGCGGAGTTGTCCCATAATTCTATTGAATCAAGACCTAAAAATCTGGCTGTCCCCCCGCCTGATATTCCTGTTCTGACCAGGTAGTTTCCGCCGGCCTGATGAGTGGGTACCAGCTTGTATTTCCGGACCAATGCGCCATTGCTGACAATCTGTATCTCGCTAATTCTTTTTTCGGACCAGATAGTCTGATGGCAGGGATCCGTCTGTCTAACTACATCCTTATAATCTTCGCGGTCTGATTGATCCGGAACAAGGAATTTTACCTCTGTTTTTCCTCCGTTGTAGCTTATGGTGCTGACTCTTGTCTTGCGAGGATAGAAATGGTGATTTTCAATGGCAGGATTCGGGTCAGAGCAAGCAGAATCCAGTTCCTTAAATTCAGCAGTATAAGCGAAGTTTATTTTATTTCCGTAAAGATCCCTTATCTCTTTTAAAGGATAATAATACCACAAAGAATACCAAATAGGCGGCTGGTTGCCGTCGTCGCGCCTGATAAAATAAGAGTTGCTCTTTCCCTCTGACTTATTGAATTCAAGACCAAAGGTGTATTTAGTGCCTGATTTATCCCAGACATGCCAGGGATGGGTGTCGTATTCAGTCAGATAATGAGCGGAGACAAGTCGGGCGAACTCTTTGTAAGAAACTTTGGAAGTGTATTGGCATCTGGGATCTGAGGGTGGGCAGTTAGCAGGAAGTCTGCTTTGATAGATCCCATTAGTTATTTCCGCAGTGCCACCATCCAGTTCAAAGTCCGTGCCGTATTTGGGCCTGACATGAATAATTTTTAAAAAAGCATCATTTTCCGGCCGAAAACTGGCTATAATACAGCCGTTTTCCACTTTGCAGGTATTACCTTCATATGTCTGGTTGTAGGCAAGACGTTCTCTTTTTACCTCAAGCAGTTTATAATGGGAACCGTTAAGGCTTAAAGACCACTGGCCTGTTTGGGCGTCCCGATGGACTCCGCCGATACCGGACAGACTCCAGCCCAAACCGATATCTCCGGCTTCCGATTGATTATTTGCAGATTCAGTATCCCACTCGTCAGCATCGGCAAGTCTTAGGTTTTCAATTGAAGAGCTGGAATAGTTCAGGGAGATATTGGGTGCCAAACCGCCGGCGCCGGCTGGAGTCTCTATTGGATAACTTATGGTAGCCGAACCGGTAAAAACATCCGATTGATACATCTGTATTCCGGGTAACCTGACATTGGTTTCCGTAGGAGCTTTGCTTCCGGCTTCAGCACCGGTACTATTGACTGCAGAAGAAAAAATACTGGCAACTTTAAAAGGCGCTCCTCTTTTTATTGCCTGACCGGGAGCTTCGCCCTGTTGAGCCCGGGGAATATATGACACTTGTCTTGAACCAACAAACCATGCCAAACAGATGGAAAAGAAAATAACCAAGGCAACAGCAAATATTATTGTGGATTGTTTCTTTTTTAACATTTAATTCTAGCTCCAGTTTAAAATAGTTTTTTTTCCTCTGTCAAGAGGCAATTTTTTGTTACGAGGTCGGAATGACGATTATCCGCAGCAAGCTACGAGGAATTACTGCTACGCAGTATCCTTAAGAGAAGAGAGATTAACTAAATAACCTGTTTAGTCCGATTTTTCTGGAAGTCAAGTGCCGGAATTATCGGGTCATTCTGGGAAGAATACGATCGCGCCTGTTAAACCCAGGATGGCAAGACACCTGGAAGGTGGCCCGCCCACAGCTACGCAGTTGTGGCGGGACTCCTTCCAGGTGGAGGAATTAGTGAAGCTCCACGGGTTTACACCCGTGGCATCTAATAATTTTCAGGATTTCGTGGAGCGAAACCCTGTACCGTCCTGCACCAGACGGTGCGGGATTGGTACATGGGTTAAAGTCTCCGATAACAGACAAAATAAGACCAAAGTCATATTTTGTCCAGAATGCAACTATGCGATTTCTGGGGCTTTGTAGCAGCCAGATGCAGGACCGTCTAGAATACTAAAATACCAAATTATTAATTTCTATTAGGGTTTTTGAATGATATTTAAAATTCGTGCTAATACGTCTGGATTAGTATATTGAGATAATTCCTCATAAGTGAAAACTGTTTCTGAAAGTCGTCGAATATTCTTCATCGCTTCTATTAAAGCATCTTTTTGTTCAGGAGTATACCATAAGTTACCTACATTTTTTTCAATCATATCTGATATTTCCTCCCAGCTAAGACCTTGTTTGTATCCTCTTTTGAAAGCTAGAGCATCAATTCTGTCGTAGGCTGCCTCTATAACTGGTTGTCCTTGTTCCCATAAATAATGGTGAGCTTCCATCTGTCTATGATGTGTTCTTAATATTTCAAGCTGCTCTGCTGACAAGCGTTGTTCATGACCAATAGCTTGAGCTAGCTCATTGTCTGTAAACTTTGTCCAATCATGAAGGTCGTCAGCTAGTTTAAAACCGAACTTCTCTGCATACAGACTTAAACGTGAAGAGTGTTTAATACTATCTTCAAAAAATTGTGTAGCCATCCTTAGTATATCAGGAGCGTGGCTTACTCCTCTTCTTACCGCACTTCCAGAAACAATGGGAAGAAAGGCAGAGACTCCAGAGAATATTCTCCAGGGAGTGCTTAGTGATGTTCCGGTAACAAAATCCAGTCCGGTTTTAGCCTCATAGAGATCTGCAGCAGCATCAAAGCTGGTGACTATCAATATCAGCAGCATACTTACTGATGCGCCTTGATTCCAGCATTCACTTCCTGGAGGACAGGCATTATTCATCATGGCGCTCCAGTCAGTCATGAATTCCTTCATCTCTCCTGGTCTTAAGGAATCATGTCCTGTTGGATCATTGTACATAATAGGATTGCCACCGGCATAGGCATACCTGTTAAGTTTTCCTCCTGCAGTATCAGCTGAAATAAACAGTCCTATCCTCGGATCATAGTATCTGGCATTGTAGTAATAAAGGTCTGTCTCCGGATCTTTGATCTGGTCTGTATAGAGGTGATTGGTAGGTGTTGATTGTTGGCTGTTGGCTGTGGGTAAGTCCCAACCTGGTCTTTGATTTCCATAAGGGAAGTAGGTAAGAAGGGAGT
>Ga0194125_10009455_pt1 | contig 13522 bp, 8 predicted proteins | sample TA2KigC250mmetaG_FD_148626 | JGI IMG/M metagenome (GOLD analysis project Ga0194125, IMG submission 148626) | Freshwater microbial communities from Lake Tanganyika, Tanzania - TA2015034 Kigoma Deep Cast 250m | ecosystem: Environmental > Aquatic > Freshwater > Lake | place: Tanzania: Lake... | reverse complement strand
TCTGCGGGTTTGCTGCCGTTGTTTTCGGCACATAGTCAATCAACTACTCTGGGTTTATCCCGCAATTTGTTCAGTCTCTGTGATCATTTAATCCTGACCTACCATTAGTTTATCATCCTGTGTCCCGGCATTGGTATTCCGGCACTATCATCTTGGGTTCATCTTGAGATCCTCTCGAATACTCGAGACCATCTCGAAGCGAAAGTGAAGCCATCCCAAGGCATAGCATCATGTGCATAGGTTTCAGGTGTGGCACAATTTGTTTACTACCCAGAGATCCTGCCGATGATATGGACAGCTACGTTGTCTGGCGAACCGAACTGTGCGGTTCATTCGGTTTACTGTCCGGTTGTATTTCCTGGTAAAACGCCAGATCCCGCCGGAGCGGGATCTGGCATGAATAATCGGTTATTGTGTGTTGTTAACTGGTTTACTTGAGCAGGATCATTTTCTTGGTCGAGGTGAATTTACCGGTGGTCATTTTGTAGAAGTAGACGCCACTGGAGATGGAACGGTTGTTGTTGTCCACGCCATTCCAGACCACGGTGTGATTCCCGGCAGGTCTGATCTCGTCAACCAGGGTCCGGACCAATTGTCCCTTCATGTTATAGATCTCGATCCGTACCGGTGCCGTCTCCTTCATGCTGAAGGCGATGTTGGTGGTGGGATTGAAGGGATTGGGATAGTTGCCGATCAGTTCATTTCTGACCACGGGAACGGTAGTGTCATCGTTGGAGACGGAACCGCCGATGGAGTAGAACTTGAAGTCATCCACGCAGAAGATGAAGGCGTCATTGGATACGCACTGGATTCCCACGTAGATGTTCTGACCACTATACGCGCTCAGATCATAGGTGTACTGAGTCCATGCCACAGGTGCCTGGACATAGTTTCCGGGGCTGATGATGGTCATGGCTGCGGGTGTAGCAGTGGTGGTTGAAACACCAACCTTGAATCTTTCCAGTCCATACTGGGCGGTGTATGACTTTGCCCAGAAAGTGATGATGGATTGGGTCCCCAAGTTAAAGCGGGGAGTGATCATCCAATCATTATTGGGAGGTGTGGTGGAGGCAAAACTGGCAGCCATTTTACTGCCTTCCTGAGCCGTAAGATCGCCCATCGGAGGCGTGGTTGCCGAAGGATTGAAGATGATATAAGCCATGGCTGCATACTCGTTGGCAAAGTCCGTATTCCCAAAGCCGTAAGTGCCTGAACCATCCACGTCGAACAAAGTCCAAGGATTGAAAGTCAGGGTAAAATTGGCGTAGCTTTCAAATCCATCATTCCAGATCAACGGGACATCGATGACATTGACCACGGCATTGACCGGACCGGCTGGAAATGATTCGCCGCCGGAATAGAGAGCTGTGACCGTATATTGATAAGTGCCATTAGGCAGGTTCGAGTCAAGGAAGGTCAAGGTGGCTGCATCCAGCATTTCCAGCATGTTACCGCCCCGATAGACCGTGTAACCTAACAAGTCGCGGGTGAGTTCGATACTGGGCTGCTCAATGCTGATGCCAGGATATTGCGATCTCACATTATAAGTCGGCAGTGCCGGAGCTGTCCAGGTTAATGTAACATCATCCCCTGCTACGCTTGCCTGCAGGTTTACCGGTGGTAACAAAGGTTCAACGAGAGTAACTGCCACCGGACCGGCAGGAGCGGATTCACCATGAGAGTAAGTGGCGGTCACAGTATAGCTGTAAGTACCCCAGGGGAGGGATACGTCATCCCAGGTTGCGGTATTCGGATTGGTGATGGTATGCACCAGAACATTGTTACGGTGGATCTTGTATCCGGTCTGCACACGGGTTTGCTCGACAGGCCTTTCAAAGACGGTGGTCGGGATGCCGATCGTTCTCTCCAGGGTATGTTCCGGTGCCGGTGGTTGCTCGTTGGCGATAAAGGTCGTTGCTGATGGAGCACCGCAAGAAACGCTATCCACGAAGAAAATGAAGGCATCATCGGAGAGGCATTGGATGGCGAACCGTATTGATTGTCCGGTATATGCAGCAAGAGAATAGGTATATTGCGTCCAATCAACCGGCGCTTGAATATAACTGGCTCCGGAGATAATGGTGAAGTCAGCAGGAGTGGTACCACCACTGGAGATGCCAACCTTGAATCTCTCCAGACCATATTGAGCGGTGTAGGACTTTGCCCAGAATTTCAGTTCAAAACCAGGTCCCACGGTTACGGGCGGAGAGATCAGCCAGTCATTATTTACCGCCGTAGTAGAGGCAAAACTGGCAGCCATCTTGTTCCCAGCCTGAGCAGTAAGGGTGGTTAGCGGAGGCGTGGTGGTGGTTGGATTGAAGATGATGTAAGCCATAGGTTGATTCTGACCTGGGAAGGTCGTACCCGTAATGGAATAAGTAGCAGAACCATCTACATCGACCAGTACCCAAGGAGCAAAGGTGTTAGCAAAATCGGTATAGGTCTCAAAACCATCAGTAAATGGCTGTGGCGGAGGACCTCCCCCGGGTGGGGTCCAGGTCAGACGAGCAGTATTGTAATTAACGGTCTGTACTGCGAGATCAGTGGGAGGATCCCAGGGCTCATGAGGCATTAGGTCGATTGTATTTGAAGGTCCGGATTCGCCGGTTGGGTTAAAATAAACTGCGGTGGCATAATAAGAATAGGTGGTGCCGTTGACGGCGGTATTGTCGGTGTAAGTAGTTGGAGTCACCGGGACTGTGGCAAGCAAGGTTCCATTACGGTAGACCTTATACCCGGTAAGCGCTCTGACTGCCGGTGCCTGCCATGCCAGATTCACGGTATTGTTACCAACAGTGCCGGTAAGGTTCTGGGGAGGATTGAAAACAGGATTGAACTCCTCGATCTGAATCGTATCCAGATAGATATAGAACCTGTCGGCAGCACTGTAACCATGAAAACCGACATACTGAACACCGGTCTGAGTAGCAGTAAAGAAGACTTCACCAGGAGTATAGGTGGTCGTGGTGATATTATCGTTATTGAATAGCTGCGTGGTCATAGCCGCGGCAGTAGGAGCATTTCCCATATACATGGCCATTTTTTCAGGATAGTTGGCGCTATGTGCACGGTAACGAAAACTAATGCGATAGTTCGTGCCTTGGGTAAACTGGAGTGGAGGCATCACCAGCCAGTCATTCATGGCAACGGTTGTGTTATACCTGATCCGGGCGGCATTGGGAGTGGTATGAGCCGTTCCGGCAATGGTTTCCCAGGTGTAAGCATCACTATTGGCATTGATAGTGGTCCATCCCAGGGGAATGGCTGGAGGTGTCACCGTATCAAAGTTTTGATTGTAAGGGTAAGTGGTCACGGTTGGGTCAGCCATGGTGGTAAAGGTCCAGATCAAGGGATTGACAGCATCGCCGGTGGTATTGAACGGCACTATTTTCCAATAGTATTGTGTTGCATAATTCAGCACTGGTGTATTGAAGGTCAGTCCTGTCTGAGTAGCGCCGTTGGTAATGTTAGTCGGTGGATTGTCAGTGCCCAGATAAACCTTGTATCCGTCCACGACCCCACCGCCGCTGATCCAACTGAGGAGCGGTGTAATACTAACATTAATGGCATTGTCGAGAGGAGATATGATCTGCGCCGGTAATGGTGGCTGACCAGTTTGAGGTGGCGTGAATGTATAGGTCAAGCCCAGGGGAGGGAAACAGATACCACTGATGCGCATAGTAGCATTATTGGCGGTACCCGTAGTGGAAGCAGTCCAATCTGTGGTTGTCGTTCGGTTGTTGTAATCAGTGGCATCGCTCCCACGCAGACCAACCTGAACCGTTTGGGCGGTTGAAACAGTGGCGGCAGTGATCGCACCGTATGATAATACTACCGAGTTATTCGACTCACGTAGTTGGATCTGGAATGTCCAGATGTCACTGGTAGCGGTTGTCTGTACCCGGCGGAAATTCTTCCATTGGATCGTGAATACACGATTGGGTGCTGTTCCACTGGTCAGCGTCATCAATTCGCTGTCAACCCGCCCTTGAATGTCACGGGTCATGGCTGCGATCACGTTGTTTGAACTGGTGGCAGTACTGATCGGTGAATTAGTAGATATGATCGTATTGCCAAATGCCATGAAGCCTTTGGAAATGATACTTACTTCGTTCCATACAATCCCATTGAAAGTAAAATCAAAACCAATCGGTATGGCGGTGAACATCTCGTTGTTACCCATGCCGGGTGCGCCATGAATTGTTCCTCCGCTGATCTCGTTAAACGTACCGGCGGTGGCGGTAAAAGCGTATTCGCTCACTTGCGCCCAACCCAGTACTGATATCGAAACGAAGACCAGCAGGAGAAGAAGCCGTTGAATGTTAGTTCTCATAACATCTCCTTTTTTTTATAGCTAATTGCTTTCTCGGATCATTCCAAGTTATTGGACATATCAATCTGACAATCCAGACGCGCATGATTAATTCCACAAGATATATGTCAAGAAAAACTTATTCTGATCCAGTGATTTCATTTGAATACAACGAACCTCTCCACCTTCTCCACCGAACGGTTCGTATTGTCAATCGCTTTTACTTTGAGGAAATAGGTATTGTTTGCCAGACGATTGCCCTCAGCGTCTCTTCCATCCCAAGGGATCTGATTGAATCCCTGTCTGCCAAAAGCCCTGATGGATCGGATCCTCTTGCCCGTGATGGTGAATACGTTGATGGTGATCTCAGCGTCTTTGGACAGGATAAAGGTTACATTGGCATCGTTCTTGAATGGATTGGGATAGATCAACAGGCGATCGATCATCAATTCGCCTGATTTGCGAACTATGAAGTGGGTGTTTGCCACCGCAGGAAGGTTAAAGTTGTCAAAAGCGATCAATTGAATTGAATGGCTACCCTCGGTCAACGTTGGTAATTGATAGGTCAGCAAGCCTTCCGTCCAGGAATTCGTATCATAGGTAAAGTAAGGGGTGATATCAACGGGTTGGCTCGATTGATCCAGGATCAGGAGGATATTGTGCCCGGGACTTCCCGTCAGGTTTATCCCGTTGCTGTCCGATATTCTGGCATAGAGCATCGGGTTGGAGGTGACGGTATCACCCGGACGGAAATCCATGCTGCCTATGAAAAGTTGGATCTCAGGTGCATCGGGATTACTAACAGGGTTCCCTACGTTGCTGGTTGTGATGGGGTAGAAATAGCTGATATAATCCCGATTATTTGCATTATCCCACAAATAATTGACGATCGATCCACGGTTACCGTTGGAGATATCATCAGGTACGATAAAGCCTGCGCTGTACTGCCCGCTGGTGACGGCAGATTCACCACGGAACAAATCCTTTCCCCGCGCCGTGATCGTGAGTCCCTGATTGTATTTGCGGGTAAATGGAGTAGTACCTGAAGCCTGACCGGTGAGGTCTGGAGGTGACACCTGGATTGCTACTCCCTCATTGGGATTGAGCGAAGCCACAGCTACCCGAAAGACCGGATATGGAATACTATAGACCGCTGTGATGGTTCTATTGGTGTATAATGGGATCGTCACCGATGGGCCGGTCGTTATGATAGTATCCCCCTCCTTCCAATGCTTGAAGAAGTTATTGCCAGCGATCTGCGCTGCGATCAGCGTGACCTGGGTATTGTGCGGATAGATGCGGACAAAAGGCGTTGTACCGTCATTTTGTGATGTATTGTCAGGCGGATGGATGCTAATAACTGCTCCTGATGCGGGATCACTTGATTGAACATTCAATTGATATGATCCTGTCGGAGAATAATATACGGCAGTAAAGGCACGATCGCGGTCAATGGAGATCTCAAGCACATTCTGCTGCGAGATTATACCCGTCCCGTCCATCCAGAATTGGAACTGTCTGTCCCCTGAAATACCGGGTGCATTCAAAGAGACTATAGTTCCTGACTGATAAAAGCGGATAAAGGTCGTTACTCCATCGGCATCGCCATTCACGTCACTGGGACTGACCGAAACACTCACTCCTGAGCTGGGATCCAGAGATCGGACTGTCAGAGAGTATACATTGGATGGCGAGGTGTAGACAGCGGTCAGGTTTTTATCGCTGGATATGGGTATCGCGATGGTTCGGTTGGTGGACACGATATTACTACCATCCATCCAGTATTGGAATGTATTGCCACCAGTTGTTTGGGGGGCGGTAAGAGATGTCGTGACCCCGGGTCCGACAATCCGGTACACGTCACTGTCATATACATGGATATTAGCTGTCCCGTTAGTTGAAGAATGACTGAATCTACCGTTAAATTGCGTCAATTGCCTTGCTGAGATGATGGGATTAGCGCTGGTATTATTGTGCCAGGTAATATCGCTGTGCCTGAGAGGTGGCGTTATATAGACCAGAGGATCGCCCAGCAGAGCATACTTCTCATCGTTATTGTTACCGAGCGTATATGATATCTTGCCATTCAGCAGTGCCCAGCCGATCTGGTTATATTGATTGACGGCATTGTCCAGCACATTGATAAACAGAGGGATGTTATGAACCGGATAGGTCTCGCGAGTGCCGGCGATCGATGCGATGGCGCCTGCGTTGTTCATCAACAATACTTTCTGAGCCAGGCTCTCGAATCCGGGATAATCAAAATGCCCCACATGACAGGATGCTGCCATAAACAGGGTCAGCTTGCCCTGATTAGTGAACCTGTTCATATCGGAAGCACTGCTGAGGTAATCCTCCGAGCCAAGCTTATCGTAAGCACCATGCCCAATGTAGTAGAATACAAGCTTACCGTCATTAATGGAAGCAAAGAGGTCGTCACGTACTTTGGGTTTGTTCTGAAACTCATCAAATGCATACTCTATAGCCATGAGTTTATCGGTCAGCACCCCACGATTGATCGTCTCTCCACTGTCCTGCGCCTGCTGGGTATGCATATATTCCGACGTAGCACCGGCGTTGAACTCATCGTCAGCCACGATCAGGACAGAATTTCTCCACAAACCCGGCGTTGGATTTTCCACGTAGTTTCTCATATTGAGCAGCATGATATCCAGTTCACTGGTATTCTGTACCGGATATCTGCCGATCACAATCTCGGGATATGCGGAGGTATTGATCATGCCGAGATAGTCATCGGACACATCGAGGTTCTTCTGGTACGGCATAATCCTGTTCTTCCCGCCGGCAAGGAAGGAGTAGTTCTTCCAGTCAATGGTGCCCAGCCCGAGCAAGGTCATTGAAGTCAACCTGGGCTGAGGATAATGATGATAGGCATAACGAACAAACTGCTTGATCGCTGCCGGATCGGGATGACCGCCGTTAAATACAGTGAAGAGATCGTTCTGATCAACAACCAAACTACGTACACCATAATTGACTTGATAAAAGTCTGCCAGGGTCTGTGCTCTACTTCTGAACTCCAATGGCGTCACGATGATATTATCAATTGGCTGGTTCAGCGCTGTCAGATCCAAAGGATTGGCTCCCACGATCAGCACTGGACTATACAGATCCGCCGGTTGTATCACATGATAACTATGTGCCGTATTTCCCTTGCCCACGAAATTGAAGCCACTGCCGGTACTATTGACGGACACCCTTTTCACCAGATTAAAGTCCTCTACTTTGAAGACATACACATCGTCACCACTACCTGTAAACATATATCTTACATTGGCATTCTGCAAACTCACCGGTATGCTGACCTGATACTGAGCATTACGCTTGATCAGCTTTTTATTATAGATGACCTGATAGTGGTCAAAGAAGAGGTTATCCGCCCGATCCCGCCACACCCTGAATCTGATCGTATTCTGACCTTCCTGAAACAGAGTGGTATTCTTGTGGAAGTTGAACGCACTCACACCATACCAGATCCAGTCGGCATTATTCGTTTGCGGGTTTGAATAGATCGGCTCATCATTGACATAGACGGACATTCTGTGCTGAAAATTGGCGGTGATGTCTTCCTGCCGGATCATAAAGGACAGATTCTGTTCGTCTCCCGGTGCGATATCAGTCAGGTTCACCTGATACTGATAATCCGCTGAGTTTGACCCGAAGAACTTCGCCATGTACCAGTCAAATCCGTAGATGGTGCGGCGATGCGTTTCCTGTTCCACTCTAACGGTATGGGGCTGCCGGTCGGTCTCATTATCCCAGGTTGTGATAGTTGCCATATCGGGAATCCGGAGTGGCGGACCGGTAAAAGAACCACCAAAGGTCAGCCAATAGACGACATTATTGGAATATGGGTTATGATAAAGCCCCGATATCGCCGGCTGATTGATAGTAAAATCATTCCTGTCTCGGCCATAAAAGAGGATATAATCCCCGCTGTCAAAGCTGCCGTCCGCTTCACCCATCACCAGAATGGGCACTTCATTAAAGGCATAACCGGTATCCACAACGGTATTGGGCAACAAGGCACCACCGGTGGAAAATAACCTGAAGGTGCGTGGATCAATGTCACCCAGGGGTAAAAATGACAGGTTGGAGGGATTGATCCTGAACATCCCCTGGCGATCGGTCTCCACTCTGACCCACCAATCCGCGGATGAAAACGATGCGGTATTGATTTGAGTCCGCAAGTCCATCCGCCATTGCCGGCTCTGCACCGGATTTATCACGCCCGCCAGAAACAAGCGGCTCAGTTCATCATCGGCAAGCTCAGACCTGTATCCGGTATTACCATTGATCATGAATTCCACCGTCATACTCTGAACAACGCCCAATTCCCTGTCTCCGTCATATTGGAATGGATTGACAAATACCGGGATATAATGATGGCTCCGGAACGTGTTCTGCCCGCCCACCTTAACCGTGGGCTCCGACCATAGACGATACATATCTTCATTGATGACAAAGTCATAGCTCGTCTGACCCGCTTCCGTGCGAACCGCGGGTATTGGTTGCATGATCTCAGGGAGCATGGTCTTATGCTGTCTGATCTCCACTATTCTCACTGATAAAGCAGCGCCATTGGGAACGCCGATCTTCCATTCTTCGTAAGGTATCGCCGGTGCCCCGGCAGGCATCGGATAATTCATCCCGGAGGTCTGGATCACGCTCACTCCGTTTTCCACTCTGATCTCAAAATGATTGATCGTGAACTGAACGAGGATTCTATCCCCGTTGTTCTCTATCACCTTATATCCGGCACTCAGGAAATGGATCGCAAGCACCAGGATCAATAGCGATATCGTCTTTGGCATTTACTCATCCTTCTTGACTTTGAATAACCGGTCAAAGGCATGAATGAGCCCGTAAAACAGACCCATGAAGACAAATACTCCCAACATGCCAAACAGCATGATCCGGAGCGCTTCGGTCAGATTTGCCATATTTATCTGCAGCAAAGGCATATACACCTCACGTTCTTATCAATAATGATAGTTTTTGTTGTGGTTGATCATCATTGCCCGGTAGATCTGTTCGATCAGGACAAGCCGCACCATTTGGTGGGTAAAGGTCATCCGGGACAGTCCGATCACCTGATCGGCTCTCTGAGTCACTTCCTGGGCGGTGCCATAAACACCACCGATGACAAAGACGATCTTCCTATCCGATAATCTACTCAGATTTGTGGCAAACTCAAGGGAATTCTGTTGCTCGCCCTGTTCATCCAGTAAAATGACATATTCATTGGCTTTAAGCGTATTCAGGATGGTTACCGCCTCTCTTTGCATGACTTCGGCGGGATTATTGACCTGCCTGATGCTGGTATCGGGCAGTGTCACCAGCTCAATCGGGCAATAGGGCTCCACCCTGAGACGATAATACTCCAATGCCTGTTTTAACCAGTCCTCTCTGGTCTTACCCAATTGGATCAATCTGATCTTCATTGAGTTATGTATTCAACTCCGGAGAGATCAAAAATGCCCGATACACGCCAGACCCATGACCATGCAAAGCATCTTGGTTTCGGCTTTGTCTGCCCTCGACGGGATCAGGATGGGAGCTTTGGTTCCCATGACCACATGCGCCACCCGGTAGAGACAATAATAGGTGAGTGCTTTGCCAAAGATATTGCCGGCTTCGATATTCGGCACGATCAGGATATCCGCCCGACCTGCCACGGGAGATACGATACCCTTGGTCTGGGCAGCTTCCAGTTCAATGGCATTGTCAAATGCCAGCGGACCGTCCACCTGACACTTGCCGATCTGACCGCGGTCACTCATCTTGGCGATCAGGGAAGCGTCAATCGTGGACTGGATTTTGGGATTGACCGCTTCAATCGCGGAAAGCAATGCTACCTTGGGGTTCGGATTGCCCAGAGCATGAGCGACCGCCACCGCATTCTTGAGGATCGCCACTTTTTCACTGACCGTGGGCAGGATATTTATCGCACCATCGCTCATCAGTTTCAATCCATCCGGATGTTCATATGCCAGGACGTCGGAGATCACTTCACTGACCCGCAGTCCTTTGTCCTTGTCCAGCACTGCCCTGAGCAGAACGGCGGTATCCGTCTTGCCTTTGAGGATCAAGTCCCCTTTGCCTTCTCGAACCAGAGCTACCGATGTCTGCGCTGCCGCTACCAGGTCTTCGCCGGTATCGATGATCTCAAATTTGTTCTCAAACTCCGGTTTTAAGTGTTGTAAAAGGGCAACGATCCTGGGCTTGTCACCCACCAGGATACATTCAGCCAATTGCTGACTTTCTGCCAGAATGGCGGCATCCAAAACGCTGTCTGTCTGAGCAGCGGCGATGATCACCCTGCCTTTTTTCTGTTCTCTTACTCGATCGATCATTTGGTCAAAGTTCCTGTACATGACTCTGCTCCTTGCTTTGCTTATATGGGTTGAGAACGCTCATCCCCGGCGTCCTAATAACTGTAATTATCGATAAAATCATCCACATATTTCTCTTCTTCGGGTTTCATGTGGTGCAATATCTTCTTCAGTGCTTCCTTTTGGATCTGCCGCACCCGTTCCCGGCTCAAGCCCATCTCCGCGGCAATCTGGGCAAAGTTCTTGGACTCATTGGATTCATTCAAGCCAAAGTAAGTGCGGATGATACTGGCTTCACGCGGCTCCAGCCGGTTTATGGCAGTGTGTAAACGCTCGTTCATCAATTCGTTGTAATAGATGTGCTGGGGATCGACCATGCCGGTATCCTCAAGATGATCACGAGCGCTGTAATCCTGATTATCTGAGGTTTGCATCACATCATCCAGCGACGAGGTCTCGATCATGTGCTCACGCAGTTGTGTAACCGCTTTTCCACCTATGTCAAGGACGTCACCCAATTCCTCATCCGAGGGCATGTTACCCGTCTCGATCTTGATCCGGTCTTGCACCGCCTTGATCTTGGACACGGAACTGGCTTTGCCCATCGGTACTCGGATCAAAGAACTCTTTTCGCTTACTGCCTGCATGATCCTTTGCCTGATCCACCAGATGGCATAGGAGATCAGCTTGATGTCCTTGTCCGGATCAAATTTCTCGATCGCTTTGATCAGTCCGATATTGCCCTCACTGATCAGTTCTGAGAGCGACAGCCCACGGTTTTGATAACGGGCAGCGATCTTGACCACGAACTTCAGATTTGCCTGCACCAAGTGATTGATGGCTTTCTGATCGCCGTCTCTTGCCCGGATCGCCAGGTCGTGCTCTTCCTCCCGGCTCAGCGTCCGGTATCTGGAGATCTCGCTGAGGTAATTCTGCAGAGCCCGATCAGTGAATACGCTATCGTTGTAGTTGTTATATGGCATTATGGATCACGCTCCGAACATCATTTGTCAAACGGTAATACCTTGCGGGGATTGATGGCTTTGCCTTTGATCCGGTATTCAAAGTGAACATGCGCTCCGGAGGCGTCACCCGTCGCCCCCACGGAAGCGATCGGTTGCCCCTTGGCTACCTGATCGCCTACATTGACCAGGTTCTTTTCATTATGCGCATATACCGTCATCACAAAATCGGGATGCTCCAGTACAACCACATTGCCATAGGCACCTTGATAACCGGAAAAGGCAACCGTCCCATCCAACACCGCATAGATCGGTGTACCGGTCCTGGCGGCAATGTCCATTCCTTTATGCGGCCTTCCGTTACGGATGCCAAACTCGGATGATACCGATCCATCGACCGGCATGATCAGATCGGTTCTTATTCGTTCGCTGCCTTCCAGGTCGGGTTCGGTTATACCCGGTGATGGCGGCAGGTCGATAGATCCTTCCCGCCGGGGAGTCAAATACAATCTCTGACCCACCTTGATTTTATTGGAAGTCAGGTTGTTTAGGCGTTTAAGCTCTTCCACCGTCATGCCATTATCCGATGCGATCCGGTAAAGCGTCTCTTTGGGCTGCACGACATGGACTCGCTCGACAAAGTCCTCAGTTTCTGCCGCTGGTGGATTGGCGGGAGGAGTGCTCGGAGGCGTCTGAGTGGCTGGAGGAGTACCCGCTCCCGGTTCATACTGACTGGGATCCTTGATGATGATCATGTCGCCTGGTTTGATCTTATGATTCTCATCGGCAAATCCATTCCAGACGATCAAATCCTTGAGTTTGACACTATTATTGACCGAGATCCGGTACAGGTTATCCTGTGATTTGACCGTATAATAATACTCTTCGGGAAGCTGAACCCTCATTTGTTCCGTGACCGGTGGACTGGCGGGGGGCGGAGTGGGAGCAGGATCTCTGACCGGAGGAGGTGCCTGGGTTGGTTTGGGTTTAATCCGGAGTACCTGTCCTATTTGTAAGTTGCTGGTTTTCAGATTGTTCAATCGTTTGAGCTCATCCACCGAAACCCCGTATTTACGGCTCAGCCCAGACAAGGTTTCTCCCTTCTGTACCGTATGTTTTTGATATTCAGTGGTCTGTGCCCACAAGCTTTGAAGGATCAGGAACAGCAGGACCGCCAACAGCGCTCTACCTGATCTGAAAATCATTATGATCTCCACAATGGTGGCATAACGTCGTTTCCAGCGAATCAACCACCGCATAATCAGTCCCGGCTTCGACCTCCCGGATAAACCTTGCCAGATCGTCCGCTTCCCCGCCGGCAATGACCAGTACACTGCCATCAGGTCTGTTCCGGACGTAGCCCCTGATCTGATGCCGGTGGGCGCATTGCATCACAAACCACCGGAATCCTACTCCCTGAACTCGTCCACGGGCGATCAATTCCTTACAAAGCATTCTTTTCTCATTTTTGGCATTTTTTTCCTGATATTTGAGCTCAGTAAATCTGTCAAGTTTGAATATGACGACAGCCCCCTAACTGGGTATCATAAGGATATTTCTGCTGATCTGCCTACTTGAAAGATACTCTTGGCATATTGTTTGATCCCCGCAATGTCACTTTTATACTAATTACTTGCTATTTATCCACTTACCTCAGCGTAATTGCCTCTTCCTTGCTTCATTACCTTAGTATAACCTTAGTATAACCTTACGGTTGTAAGGTTATACTAAGGTTATACTAAGGTAATGAAGCAAGGAGGATATCTGGTATTTCCTGATTTTAGTTGACAACTAAAGTGAGGAGATAAGATGAAACGCAATGCAAAGAAAGTAGTTAGGTACACTAACAGCTTTAAGAACTTTATAGTACATGCAGTTGTGCGAGATGGACA
>Ga0194125_10009450_pt1 | contig 13529 bp, 10 predicted proteins | sample TA2KigC250mmetaG_FD_148626 | JGI IMG/M metagenome (GOLD analysis project Ga0194125, IMG submission 148626) | Freshwater microbial communities from Lake Tanganyika, Tanzania - TA2015034 Kigoma Deep Cast 250m | ecosystem: Environmental > Aquatic > Freshwater > Lake | place: Tanzania: Lake... | reverse complement strand
ATGTCGCGGTGCTTGATGTGGGCCAGTTCATGGGCAATCACGCCGGCCAGCTCCTGCTCGTTGAGCAGCTGCCGCAGCCCCGCTGTCACGCAGACGGCGCTGTGGCGTGGGCCACGACCGGTAGCGAAGGCGTTCGGTGCCGGCGTCGGCGAAACGTACACCCGCGGCATCGGTAGATTGGCGCGACGGGACAGCGAAGCGACCTGTCGCCACAGAACCGGATCATCGCTTTCGGTCACCGCATGGGCCCGCATCGTCGCCAGGGCGATCCTGTCGCTGAAGAAGAACGCGATGAGGTTGATCGCTCCGCCCAGGACCAGGGCGATCGCCATCGCGCCAGGACCGCCGATCAAGTAGCCGATCCCCAGGGCCAGGCCCATGAGCCCGCCCATCAGGATCGCCGTCTTGGAGCCATTCCATAGGGCGCTCATTGAGTACCTCCGTTGCCGCCGGCTGTGGTTGTCTCTATGGTCTGGACAGCAGCTCTTCGGCGAAGATCGCGGGACCGTTCGGACGCATCCGCCACGCGGCGGGACAGGCGTTTGGCGGCCTCAGTAGCGGCTGCAACGGCGTCAGCGTGTCTGGCCTCGACGACGAGCGTTCCATGCCGAGGCAGGATGGCTTCCATCGTGCAGCGTTTGTCGATGCCGCCTCGGGGGCCGTTGAGATCAGCAAGACGGACCTCGACGGAGCGAATGTGAGAGTTGAGGCGATCGAACGCCGAATGGACCCTCTGACGGACCTGGGCTTCGTCGGTTATCGAGAGCGGGGTCTTCCCGTGATGAATCGTCACTTCCATGGTTGTACTCCTTGTTCCACGCCAGGCACTTCGACTACAGACGGCCGATGAGCCCCGGCGACGCTCTGGCCGCCTCTGGTGCGGCTCAGTCAAACAACTCACCCAGCCAGGACTTCTTGCGCTTGTAGGGATATCCGTGGTGGCTGGGGATCTGCGGGCAGAGGTGGCGCTGCAGACTTCTTGGCAGTGTCCGAGGCACTCGTCGTCATGGCCGCCAGACGGCGCAGCAGAGGCCGGCCCGCCATGCAGCCCGCAGGACGCAAGAATCAGGGCCATGATGAATGGTCGCAGTGACACCTTGTCTTACTCTCTACGGCTTGTGCGCCATTTTGTTCGTAGTCGTCCTTCCCTACGCCGAGCACAAGTGCGAAACGAGTATCCTAACGCCGATGCCCGCCAGCACCAAGCCGCCGGCACGCTCGGCCCACTTGCCGAACCGGGCGCCCAACCGGCTGCCGAAGGTCATGCCCAAGGCGGTCATGCCGGCTGCGACGATGCCGATCACGACGCTGGGCCCCCAGATGGATACCCGCAGGAAGGCCAGGCTCAGGCCTACGGCCAGGGCGTCGATGCTGGTGGCTATGGACAAGGTCAGCAGCAGCCAGCCGCGCGTCGGATCGCCTTTATCCCCCCGGTGCTCCTCGCTACCGAAGGACTCCCAGATCATCTTGCCGCCAATGAAGCCCAGCAGAACGAACGCGATCCAGTGATCGAAGGCGGATATCCACTGGTGCAGAGTCTGGCCGGCCAACCACCCGAGCACCGGCATCACGAACTGGAACAGGCCGAAATGAAACGCCAGCCGGAAGATGTGCCGTGCATTGATCTTGCGTATCGCAAGACCGGCCGCGATGGCTGCAAAGGCGTCCATCGCTAGGCCGAAGGCTATTCCGATGACATACCACCAATCCATGCCTATTCCCTTGGTGCGGCAGTCGCGCGTTCATACTTGGCCTTCCGCCGCCTCCTGAGGCCACGGATGACCAGGTACTCTCTGGATTCTGCAAGCTTAACTGCTGCCTTTCGCATCCTTCCGTCTCTTGAGAAACTTCTCGATTTCCACTGCGATAAAGACAACGCTGGACATGGCCAGCGTGAAGAGAAGTTCAGCGATGGTCAGTGGCTCGGTCCTGAATATGGAATTCAGCGGCGGCAAGTAGATCGTGGCCATCTGGAGCCCAAACGTAAGGGCGAACGCTCCCAGTAGAGGTTTGTTGGAGAAGAGCCCCTGCCGGAAGATCGAGTCACTGTCGGACCGGATTGCTAGCACGTGCCCCATCTGGCTCAGGCACAGCACCGTGAAGACCATGGTCTGCCAATGCGCGTGACCAGTTGTGAGGGACCATGCCTGCGTGATAATGGACATTGCCCCCATCAGCAAGCCGACCCAGATGATGTGCAGCCCCAAGCCTTGTGAGAAGATGCTTTCCTTCGGATGCCGCGGCGGCCGGTTCATGAGGCCTCGTTCCGCAGGCTCGGCGGCCAGGGCAAGACCCGGCAAGCCATCGGTAACCAGGTTGATCCAGAGAATGTGGATTGGCAGCAGCGGGATCGGGAGCCCGAAGAACGGAGCGAGGAAGATGGCCCATATCTCGCCGGAGTTGCTTGTCATGGTGTACTTGATGAACTTGCGGATGTTGTCGAAAATCCGCCTGCCTTCCTTCACCGCCTTCACGATGGTGGCGAAGTCATCATCCAGCAGGATCATGTGGGCGGCTTCCTTGGAGACGTCCGTACCGGTGACGCCCATGGCGACACCGATGTCCGCGCGCTTGAGCGCAGGGGCGTCGTTGACCCCATCGCCCGTCATCGCGACAAACTGGCCTCGATCCTGCAGCGCCTTGACGATCTTCAGCTTCTGTTCCGGTGCCACCCGCGCGTACACTCGGATGTGCTCCACCCGCTGCTCGAACTCCTCGATGGGCAGCGTCTCAAGGTCCTTGCCGACCGTGACTGCGTCTTCGGCATGGTTGGCCCTGAGGATGCCGATCCGCTTGGCAATGGCGATCGCTGTCAGGGGATGGTCGCCGGTAATCATCACCGGCCTGATTCCAGCCGTTCTGCACATGGCCACGGCGTCGGTGGCCTCCTGGCGCGGCGGGTCCATCAGCCCGGCCGCGCCCAGCATCGTAAGGTCCGTCTCTACATGCTCGGATGGCAGGTCCTGAGGGACCTCAGCCCAGAACCTTACCCCGAATCCAATGGTTCGCAGCCCGTCTGCCGCAATCCGATCTGTGACCCGAATGACTTCCGACGCGTCCAGCGCCGTCTCCCCACCGGAGGACCTGACACGCGAGGATCGTTCCAGAACACGCTCGACAGCCCCTTTGGTGAAAGAGACGAACTGGCCCTCCTTCCACCGGTGGAACGTCGTCATCAGTTTCCGGTCGGAGTCAAAGGGAATCTCCGCGACCCGCGGGAAGCTGCCCTCCAAGGCCTTCTTATCGAAGCCGCCATCCTTTGCGGCGACCAGGAAGGCCACTTCGGTCGGGTCGCCGAGCATGCCCTCGGCACCGGCGCGGGCATCGTTGGACAATGCCATCGCCGCGAGCAGCAAGGACTGCGGGGCATCATCGCCGGGCTGGCCTGCAAGCTCCGACGTCTGGAGCACCTGGCCGTCACACCAGACTTTCTCCACGGTCATCCTATTCTGCGTCAGTGTGCCAGTCTTATCTGAGCAGATGTACGTCACCGACCCGAGGGTCTCCACGGCGGGCAGCTTGCGGATCAGCGCGTTCTTCTTAACCATCTTCCTGGCACCAAGGGCCAGCGATATTGTCACGACGGCAGGCAGGGCCTCCGGGATGGCCGCGACGGCCAGAGAGATCGCCGTAAGCAACATCAGCAGCGGCCCCTCGCCACGAAGGAGACCCACGATGAACACAATCGCGCAGATCGCCAGCACGGCGATGGCAAGCTTCTTGCCGAAGGCCATCAGGCGCCTCTGGAGGGGTGTCTTGACCTCCTCTTCTTCCTGAAGCATGGTCGCGATCCGCCCCAACTGGGTCTGCATGCCCGTTGCCGTGACCACGCCCATGGCACGACCGTAGGTGGCGAACGTGCCCTTGTAGACCATGTTGGTCCGGTCGCCGATGGACAAGCCGGGGTCGTGGAGGGCCTCCGTCTGCTTTTCCACCGGGTTCGACTCGCCCGTGAGCGATGCCTCATCCGCTCTGAACCGCGCCACCTCCACGAGCCTCGCGTCGGCGGGTATGCCGGCTCCGGCTTCCAGGACGATCAGATCGCCGGGCACAACCTCTGACGAAGGAATCGTTCGGGCAGCTCCGGCCCGGATGACCGTCGCCGAGGCGGCCGCGAGCCTCTTGAGGGCGGCCATGGCCTTTTCAGCGCGGTACTCCTGGCTGAACCCAAGAGCGGCGTTCAGGATGACGATCACCACGATGGCGATTGTGTCGGAAGGCTCCCCGATCACGCCTGCGACCACGGCCGCCGCCAGCAGGACAAGGATCATGAAGTCCGTGAACTGGTCCAGGAGCATCCGAAGCAGCGTCCTGCGCTGCCTCTCGACCAGCTGATTGGGGCCATGGTGTCCGAGCCGACGCGCCGCCTCGGCATCGTCCAAGCCCACTTGCGGATCTGTTCCAAGGCTGATGGCGGTGGCAGCCGCGGTCAGAATGTACCACTTCGACTGCAACTCTGGTTCCATACCGTGAACTCACCTTCCTTTGTCGGCCGGATCGAAAAGGCCCAGCAGCAGTTCTACGCCAGCTCGGTCGAACGCACGATCAGCCGTCCATCAGCAGCCGCCATCTCCATAGCTTCGTAGCCATCTGACCTGCACGGCCAGAAGGCGCGAATTCGGCGATATTCGATATTCACGGAGCGGCCTGGGCGGGATGCATCCCCGTCGCAGGCTGCTTAGTCGGCGCGGCCTGCGTCTGCGGCAGCAGGCCCCCGCAGGCACGCCAGAGGCCGATCCGCGCCAACTCGGCCTCCATGGCAAGCTCCGCTTCGGCCACCTGCGCCGCCAGCAGAGACCGCTGCGATTCCAGCACGTCCAGCACGTCGACCTGCCCGGCGTCAAACGTCACGCCCGTGTCTCGGAGATTGCGCTCCGCCAAGGGCACCAACTCTTTCGCGTATACTTGCCGCTGCTGCTCGGCCGTATGGGCCTCCTGGAGTGCCTGGCGCACCTCTCGCACTGCTTGCTGTTCGACGAGCCGCAGCCTCGCTACGGCCCGGTCGATCCCCGCCCGTGCCGAAGCCGCGCGCGCCTGGTTCTGGTCGAAGATCGGCACCGTCACCGTGACGGCCGGGCCGAGTTTGTCCATCGCCGCTGAACCCTTGCCCTCGCGCTCCCAGTTGCCGCCGGCCGACAGTTCCGGCAGTGCGCCGAGCCGGGCTTGCCGCAGATTGCCCTGCCGCACGCGAACCGCCCAGCGACCGGCCTGAACATCCAACCGTTGCGCCAGGGCCAGCGTCACCAGATCGCTCTCCGGCGGCAGCGGGTCACGACACTGCGCTGCGCCGGCCGCCTGCCAGTCGGTACCCAGGTCGGCAAGCCCCATCAGTTCCAGCAGCCGCAGCTTCTCCAGCCGCAACTGCGTCCGCATGTCCGCGATCTTGACCTCGTTCTGGAGCGATTCGGCCGTCAGGCGGTTGACGTCCAACGACGTGCCGATCCCCGCCTTCAGTCGTTCGCTCGCCGAGGCGACCGACCGCCGCAGGATCGCCTGCTGCTGCTCGAGCAGTGTCAGCACGTACTGCCGGTTCACCACGCGATGGTGCGAGCGCTGGGCCTCGGCCGCCACGTTCAGTGCCGTGTTGGCCACCGAGAGCACCGTGCGCTGAAGATCGGCTTGCGCCGCCTCCCGGCGAGCCGGCCGAAGCCACAGCGCCGACAACGACTGCATCGCCCCGGCCGTCACCATATCCAGCGAGCCGCCGGCGAAGCCCAGCATCGTGCTGAGCGTCGGGTTGGGCAGCAGCCCGGCCTGCACAAGCTCGGCCTCGGCGGCGACGATCTCGGCGAACTCCGCCTGCACCTGCGGATTGCCCGCCAGGGCATGTTCCACCGCCTGTGCCCGTGTCAGCGGCGAGCGGCCGTCCCATGCGTCGGCCGGCCGGCGTCGCCAGTCCTGCGGCGCGCCCGTCCGGGCTGAGACCAATTCCACGGTCTGCCGCAGGCTCCCGGAAGGGTCGACCTGGCAACCCGTCACGCCCACGCTCAAGACCAGCACAGAAGCCATCGCGGCTCGGCGCGTCATTCCCGAAGCCATGGCGCATTCTCCATCTTGCGTTTGCTCAAAGCCACCTTGTTCCTAACACTACAGCGCCACATAAGCTCAAGCGGTCAGGCGGCGTGTGCCGATGAAGTCTTCCAAGTGATTGTCATTGGAGGACTTAGGGCATGGACGCCGACCAGATTGCCCACACGGGTGCGGAATTGAAGCGTTTCCTGGCCGAGTTCGACGATTGCTTTGTGCGGAGCGAGCCGCGCGGGCACCTGCGCACCTACATCGCGGGGCAGATCTCGGGCCTGCTGCGCAAGAGCATCGAGCCGATCGCCCTGGCGGCCGGCACGCCGCCGCGCACCTTGCAGCGGTTCCTGGAATCGATGGCCTGGGACCACGAGCGTGTTCGGGACCGCATTCAGGGGATCGTCGTCCGCGACCACTTGTATCCCCGCGCCATCGGCACCATCGACGAGTCGGGGTATCCGAAGAAGGGGCGGCACACCGCCGCCGTTCAGCGGCAGTGGTGCGGCAACACCGGCAAGATCGACCACTGCGTCGTCGGCGTCCACCTGGGGTACGTGGCCGGCGACTTTCACTGTCTCCTGGACAGCGACCTGTACCTGCCCGAGAGCTGGGCCAACGATTGGGACCGCCGCCGCGCGGCAGGGATTCCGGACGAGGTCGTGTATCGCAAGAAGACGCGGATCGCTCTGGACCAGGTGTCGCGGGCGCTGGCCAATGGCATCCGGGTGGAGGCGTGGACCTTCGACGAGTTGTACGGGCGCGACGGAGAGTTCCGGGAGGGCTTGGAACGGCTGGGCCAAAACTACGTCGGCGAGGTCCCGGCGACCCTCACCGGCTGGATGCGCGAGCCGAAGATACTCGTGCGTCCGACATCCGCGCAAACGCGAAAACGTGGGCGAAAGCCGCGATTTCCGCGGTTGGCCCGCAAGGCCCTCGCGGCCTGCGAGGTGCGCAATCTGGTGACCTATTCCCGGCTTTTTCAAGGGCAACCGTGGGTGCAGTTCCACGTCAAGGACGGCGAGAACGGACCGATGGTGTGGGAGGTCAAACACGCCCTGTTTTATCCGAAGCGTCCGGACGGGCTCCCCGGCCCCCTGCACGGCCTGCTCGTGGCGCGGAACGTCCTGGAGCCGGACATCCTCAAGTACTTCCTCTCGAACCTTGCGGCCGGATCGCCCGGAGTTCTTCTGGAAGATCTGGTGCGGGTGGCCTTTTCGCGCTGGCCGATCGAACAGTGCTTCGAGCAGGCCAAGAACGAACTGGGCCAGGACCACTTCGAGGTGCGTTCCTGGGAGGCGATCCACCGCCACCTGTACGTCACGCAACTGAGTCACCTGTTTTGTGCCCGTGTGCATCAGCGCCTCAGAGAAAAAAACGACCGCGAGCCTCTACCTCACCGTCGAGCAGGTCCGCGAGGCGGCGTGCGTCTGGGTCGAGGCCCAAGACTTGTCCGCCCCAGCCCGACGCCGAAAGTACCGCGAGGCGGCCGAGCGGATCGCGTACTACCAACGCCACAGCCAGCAAGCCCGACAGTCTCATACGAAAACCACCCGACAACGCCTTCGCAATCTCGGAATCAAGATTGCTCAGTTGAGGTCCTGTGTACCGGGTGAACCATGACTAAGCGGCGCTGTAGTACTAAGCGAGTCTCGAATCAGTGTTCGCAGCCGCTGGAGCAGCCGCTCTTGGCCGCCGGCACCGCGACAGCGCCGCCCGGCCCGACGTGGATCTGCTCAGCGTTGATGATGGCACCCTTGCCGTCAGGCCCGCGCACGATCGTGCCCTTCACCACCACCACACTCATCGGTGCCAGCCCGTTAGCTCTTTGAAGCGGCGTTTGTAGTGGCTTGCCGTCGCTGCCGACGACCTGCACCAGTGCGGTGTGCTCGGCGATGCCAGCTGGCGCCTCGCAGCAGAAGTCCCAGGGTGTCGGGCATGTGTCGCCCGGGCGCGTGTCGCACGTGGGGAACTTCAGGTCGGCCACCACCATGGCGGCCCGCCCTGCCACGAACGGGTCGCGCCGCCCCGCGACGCGGGCGCGCACGACGACCTGGTCGCCGCCGGGCTTGAGGGCGTCATCCAGATCAACCGCGCCCTCGGGCGGCTGCGAGACGAACAGCCCCTGCGGCAGGGAATCGGCCTGGGCGTTCTGTCCGTCGCTCGTGGAGCTTCTGCACCCGGCCGTCACCAGCAGCCCCGTCGCAAGCACGATAGAAGCCACAGACACGATCTTCTTCATCTTCTTCGCCATGTTCATCGTTCCTTCCTCAAGAGGTCTTCAGTGCGGTGGCGATCGGCGTCCGCAGGCATCGCCAAGCCGGGGGCAGAGCGCCGACCACGCCCAAGAGCAGTCCCGAAAGCAGTCCCAACGCCAGGACCGCTGAGTCGATCTTCAGCCCGAAGGCCCCCAGGGAGAACCGCACCGCCAGCCCATCCAGCAGCCACGCGCCGGCCATGCACGCCAGCAGTCCGCCGGCGCACGTCGCCAGAGTAGATTCCTGGACCAAACTCAGCACTATCGCCCGGCGCGAAAAGCCCAGCGTCTGGAGCGACGCCAGCTCACGCACGCGCGTAACGAAGGCCGCGTAGAGGGCGTTCAGCCCGCCGCAAAGCCCGCACAGCGCGATCAGCCCCGCCGTGATCACCGCCACCGCCTGGATGGGCCGGTAGAACGACGACAGGCCGGCATAGTAGTCCTGCTCGCGCATCGCCACCAGCTCAAGGTCCAGCCGCTGCTTGGCCAGCAGGTCCAGGTCATCAAACGTGGCGCTGTCCAGCGCGACGATGACAGTCGAGATCGTGTCGCGCCGGGCCAGCACCAGCAGGTCGTTCAGCGGCATCCAGATTTCCGACTCCATCACCGTGCCGGCGGCCTCAAAGATGCCCGTCACTCGGCAGTCGCGCCCGTCGAGGTAGAACGTCCGGCCGACCCTCAGGTCGTTGGCGGCCAGTCCCATCCGCGCTGCCGCCAGCACGCCGACCATCGCCTCGTTGTGACCCGCGCGGGGCAGCGAGCCCTCGACCAGGCGCACTCGCGGGTGCACCAGCATCGCCGCCGGCGTGTAGCCGCGGAGGCTTGCCGGCAGCGCGCCGGCGCCAGGCGAGCGTTCCACGCCCAACTGCACGTGGATCTCCGGCGAGACGTGCGGCACGTCGAGCGTCTGGCGGATGCCCGCCACGCTGCCCAACACGATCGTTGCGACGGCCGGCTGGATCTCGCTGCGCTCGACGCTCTCTTCACTGCCGGCGCCGATGAGCATGACATTCCCGGCCTCGCCCGCCGAGCGAAGGCTGCCGGCCAGCCCGCGGATGAACCCGCCGGCCACCAGCACCAGCAGCACCACCAGCGACGCGCCGGCTACCGTCAGTGCCAGGCGCGACGGTGAGCGGGCAAGGTTGCGAATGCCGTACTCCCACGGAAGCAGTTTCATGTGGTCTTCCTCAGACGGCCCGGAAGCACGTCGGAATCTCGCGGCGCGCCGCCTGCCAGGCCGGGACCAGGCTGGCGAGGACGCCCGCGCCGGCCGCGATGATAAGGCCGATCAGCAGCATAGTCGGCGTGGCCGCCAGCGGAATGTACAGACCCTCGTTGGTCAGGCCCAGCGAGCCGAGGCGCACGATCGCCAGCGCCGTCCCGCCGCCCAGCGCGCCGCCCAGCAGGCCCAACAGGATGCCCTCCGCGATCACCACCCGCGCCACCAGCGAGCCGCTGAACCCCAGCGTCTGCATAATGGCGTGGTCGCGGATGCGGTCGCGCACGTTCAACACGATGGCGTTGCTGACCAGCGCCAGCACGGCCGCCAGGCAGCCCCAGCCCAGCAGCCGCATGAAGCCGATCAGGTGGATGATGTCGGCGGCCGCCCGCGCAATGAAGCCGCGCTCGCTGCTGGTCTGTGTCGGCTGGCGGTCGTCGCGGAATTCGTCGTCGATGCGGCTGGCGACCTCGTCCAGCCGGGCCGGGTCGGCGACCTTGACGCTGAACTGCGTGACAACGCCGAGCAGCTTCCGCCCCGTCGAGCGCTGAAGGAAATCCAGGTGCGTGTAGACGGCATTCTGTTCCTGCGGCTGGTCGGACTCGAAGACTCCCGCGACGTAGGTCCGCACGCCGCCGGCATCGAACTGGTCGCCCACTCTAAGCCCGCGCCGGCGCGCCAGACCGCCCGAGATCAACGCCGCGTCTTTCCTCGCGACCCAGTCTCGCACGGAGCCCGTGCGCAGGTCCCATGTCGCGCGAGGGGCCACCTCCTCGGCGACCATGCCGCGGAAGGTCACCACGTCCAGGCTCGTGCGACAGTTGGTCGGGACGACCTTCATCGGCGTCACCGAAACCACTCCGGGGATCCGCTCGATCCGCGCGCGGTAGTCCTCGGGGAGGTTGCTCGCCGCTGGGCAGAAGCGGTTCTGGCGGTAGACGATCAGTGTCGTCTCGCCGGCCACGGCGCCGGTGGCGACGCGAACGCCCTCCTGCAACGCCTGGACGGACGAGAAAAGGAACATGGCCAGAGCCACGCCGGTCACGGTCAGCAACGTGCGCGTGGGGCGGCGCATCGCCTGGCGCATAACGAGCGGGATGTACTTAGGCCTCAACATGGACCGGTTCCCTGCGCGTGGCCTCGATGAGTTTGCCCTTCTCCAAGTGCAGCACAGTGTGAGCCGCCGCCGCACACTTGGGGTCGTGCGTGACCATGATGATGGTCTTGCCGAGCTCTTCGTTCAGCCGTACCAGCAGGTTGAGGATCGCCTTGGCGGACGAGCCGTCCAAGTCGGCTCGTCGGCGACGATAATCCGGGGGTCGGCCACGATCGCCCGCGCGATGGCCACCCGCTGCTCCTGCCCCCCCGAAAGCTGGCGCGGGAAGTGGTCGTGCCGGTCGGCGATGCCCACCAGATCCATCGCCAGCTGCACCTTCCGGTGCCGCTCTCGCCGCGACAGGCGGTGCAGCAGCAACGGCAACTCGACGTTCTCGTACGCCGTCAGCGTCGGCACCAGGTTGTAGAGCTGGAAGATGTAGCCGATGTAATCGCTGCGCCAACGGGCAAGTTGGCTGCGCGACATCCTCGCCAAATCCCTGCCATCGATTGTCAGGCTGCCCGAGGTCGGCGTGTCGATGCCGCCGATGAGGTTCAGAAGCGTTGTCTTGCCGCTGCCGCTGGGGCCCATCAGCGACAGGAACGAACCTTCCTCTACGTCCAGGTCCAATTCATGCAGCGGCGTGATCACGTTCTGGCCGCGACGGTACGAACGAGTAAGCTTCCTGCATTCAATGAGAGCCACTGCTGTTGCCTCCGGAATGAACCATGCCGGGATGATCTGTCACCCGAATCCGTTGACTGGGCTTGAGGCTTGCCCGCGGCGAAACGATCACGCGGTCGCCGCCGACGAGGCCCGACGCCACCTCCACCCACTCACCCAGCCGCCCCAGTCCGATCGTCACCTCGCGCGGCTGAGCCAGGTTCCGCGAGAGGTCGGCGACCCAGACCGTCGCAGTGTTGCCTGCGACGGCGCCGTCGACCGCCGAGGCAGGCACGAAGACGCGCTCTGCCGTCGCCCGGGTGGCGGCGGCCGGGCGAGGCGGCGCGAAGAATCGTACGCGGGCGAGCATCTCGGGCTTCAACTGCGGCGAGGGCAACGCGATCGACACCTTGAACTGCAGTGTGTTGCGTTGGATGTCGGCCTCATGCACGATGCGGCTGACGACGCCCTCGAACGTCTGGTCGGGCAGGACGTCGACGACGACCTCAGCCTTCTGGCCCACGCTTACGCGGGCGGCGCTCGCCAGCGGCACGTCTACGCGCACCTGCAAGCGCTGTGGGTCGTAGAGGCGCAGGAACGGCGCGCTTTCGACCAAGCCGCCCAAGATCGTGCTGCCGGGCTCGGCGCGGCGGATCATCACCACACCGTCGGCGGGCGAGCGGATCTCCATTCGTGCTAGCCGCAGCGCCGCCTCATCGCGAACGGAGCGCGCCGCCTCCAGCGCGGCCTGGGCCTTGTCGAGGCCTGAGCGGGCCTCGACCGACTGCCGGCGACGACGTGCCTCCAGCACTTGCTTCTGCGCCCGTAAGGCTTCCATCTCGCCCTGCTGTGCCCCGAGGCGCGCCTCGAGCGTCTCCACCTGGACCTGCGAGATCACCCCTGCCGACGCCGCCTTTCGCTTGGCCTGCAGGTCCACTCGCAACTCGGCGACCTTGGCCTCCAACGCCGCGATCGCCGCAGGCAGACGGTCCAGCTCGGCCTGCGTCTCCTCGGTGGCGGTGCCGACCGCACTGTCCCTCCCGAGGGCGGCGCTCGCTAGCGCCAACTCGGCCTCGCGCTGCCGCAGGCTCGCCTCGGCCTGCGCCAGAGCCAGCCGGGCGTCGTCGTCCACCAGCCGCACGAGCACCTGGCCGGCCTTGACAGCCTGCCCTTCCAGCACCAGCACCTCGCGCACGACGCCGTCGGCCAAGGCCGGCACCGACATGGGAAACGGATCTGGCTCGACCCAGCCCGGCGCCTGCGCCACCACGCCGCCGACGGTGACCGCGTCGGCCGTCTCCTTGATCACCGCCGGCACCACCTCCACCGCGACGGCTGGCTCGAATAGGTTGCGCAGCGAGTGGGCGAATACCGCCGCCGTCGCCAGCACCACCACGGCTGGCAGAAGCACCCGCGTCTTCCAGCCAAACTTCGGCGGCGGGACACGGGTGCTGCTACAGCCCGCCTCTTGCGGCCCCGGCGGGGCATCGGCGGCGCGCTTCAGATCGGACAGGTTCGTCGTCATGGGAGACTCCACGAGCTTCCGCGCCACAATGACACGCCGGGCCTGCCCGACTGGCAAGACACGCCGGTGCGCGCGGCAGCGCGACGGTGTCAGGGAACGAATTAGCAGAATGCGCGGCTAGAAGCCGACCGCGCGAGGAGGGCGGAAGATGGAACCGGCCGAGACCTGTGGGAAGATGAAATCGGAAGTGCTCCACGAGCCGTGAAGGACAAGGGGCGACAGCGTCACCGAACACAGCAGGGGCGCGGCCACGTTTTCGGTGCAGCCGCACTCCGAGCAGCACGGCTGGCAGGGCGAGGGCTGGCCCCTGGAGTCTTCCCGGGGCTCGCTCGAGTGTCGGCAGCAGTTGTCGCCGGCCGGGATATCGGCGTCAGCCGCGCGCGGTCGCAGATCCTGCCCGCAGCAGGCGCCGTTGCCGTTGCTGCAATGCGTACTGATCTGGCCGACGCCCTCAACAGCGAGGCCCGCCACTGCTGCCAGAACCAAGATGGATGAACACCACCTGATCATGCCTGGCGTTACCAAGGTTGACACATTGTAGCCGACACACCCATGGCCAGCAAGGCTGATTGGCCTCGTTTCACTCCGGTCGGTCCCACGCTGTGCGGAGAAGACTGGAGCCTATCACCATCGTTTGGTGTGCGTCGGAGACGAGGCAGATCCTCCGAAGACAGCCGCCTTGATGGACTCCCAACATCCGGTTGACAACAAGGTAACCGTTCACGGTTTTACAAGCGTTCAGGCTCCCAAT
>Ga0194125_10009446_pt1 | contig 13535 bp, 15 predicted proteins | sample TA2KigC250mmetaG_FD_148626 | JGI IMG/M metagenome (GOLD analysis project Ga0194125, IMG submission 148626) | Freshwater microbial communities from Lake Tanganyika, Tanzania - TA2015034 Kigoma Deep Cast 250m | ecosystem: Environmental > Aquatic > Freshwater > Lake | place: Tanzania: Lake... | reverse complement strand
AGAGATTCGCAATTTTCCCATTTTATCCACCATCTTCTCTTCAAGGGGGTGTATTCTTTCACAAGACGTTCCAAATGATTGATGTTTCTCCAGACTGTGCTCCCATCCACATCAAAGAGAAACCCCGCCAGCGTATAAGTGATGTAGGTGCAATAATAAATAAGTAGCAGTAGGAACCTTTCCCTCAAGTCCAATTCAAATTTTCTCCCAGCTCCGATGGCTCTTTTCCTATCTTTTCTATCTAATCTTTTCCTTTCGTATTCGTCGTGCCCTTCCTTTACCTTTTCATATACTCTGTCGAACTCTTCCTGGTTAAATCCTGTGAATGTTTTGAATAATCTTGGTTTTCGGGATAGTTTTTTATGATTGAGATCATATCATAATCTAAGCCTGAAAGTGAATATAATTATTGTGAAGAGGTTTAATTATTGAACAATCTTGCTGCAATATTAACTAAAAAATAATTTAACTAAAATTTATTCTTCATTAATTGAAATAAGGCTTTAAATTCATTACTTTCAAAAATTAAATCACAAAATTTATAATGACATGAAGAATATAAAATTGTATATAAAATTGTATATAAAATGGTGTTTTTATGTTGAGGCTTGTAATTGAAGAAATAGTATCCCATATAAAATGCATGGATATTGATGATAAAACAATCGACCTTGTGAAGAAATATCTGAAAGAAGGTTCTAGAATATTTGTATGTGGTTTTGGAGAATCAGAACTTGTGGGAGTGGCTTTTGCTTCCAGAATTAAAAGGCTTCATAAGGAGGTCTTTGTTGTCACTGAAACAATAGTTCCAGCAATCGAAGAGGGTGATGCTCTTTTAGCCATATCTGGATCTGGGGATACAGAACCTACTTTAACTATTGCAAAAAAGGCAAATAAAATTGGTGCTAAAGTAATATCAGTAACTTCTTTTTCTAATTCATCACTAGCCCAGATATCTGATGTTGTAGTTGAAATACCAGGCAGAATCAAAGCTAAAACAAAAAATTACATAGAAAGACGGGTAGCTGGTGAATATGAGCCTCTAACACCTTTTGGCGCTCTATTTGAAATATCAACTCGAATATTTTTGGAGGGAATCATTGCAGAACTTGCAAATAATGGAGGAGAATAATTATGAAAGCAGTTGCAATAAACGGATATGGAACCATAGGAAAAAGAGTGGCAGATGCAGTCGCTGCACAGGACGACATGAAAGTGGTAGGTGTTAGTAAAACAAAGCCTGATTTCGAAGCAGAAATGGCCATTGCCAAGGGATATGACCTATATATGGCCATCCCTGAACGTGAAAAATTATTTGAAGACGCTGGTGTTCAGGTAAGTGGAACTGTAGATGAAATGTTTGATAAGGCAGATATTGTAGTGGACTGCACCCCAGAAGGAATGGGAGCTAAAAATAAAGAAAATATCTACGAAAAACGTGATCTAAAAGCAATATTTGAGGGTGGAGAAAAACATGATGCCATAGGTCTATCCTTCAATTCTTTCTGTAACTATGAAGATGTAATTGGAGCAGAATACGCAAGAGTGGTATCGTGTAACACCACAGGTCTCAGTAGAACCCTAAAACCCATAGCCGACCTCTGCGGCATAAAAAAGGTAAGAGCAGTAATGGTAAGAAGAGGAGCAGATCCTGCGCAGGTTAAAAAAGGACCAATTAATGCCATAATTCCAAACCCCCCAACAGTACCTTCACATCACGGACCAGACCTTCAAACCGTAATGTACGACGTTGACATAACAACAATAGCCATACTGGTACCTACAACCCTGATGCACCAGCACAACCTGATGGTAGAGCTTGAATCCACACCAGACTTGGATGATATAATAGAAACACTTGAGAAGACTTCAAGAGTTATTCTTGTAAGTGCTGATAAAGGTCTTGGTTCAACAGCAGAAGTTATGGAGTATGCAAAGGATCTTGGAAGATCAAGAAATGATCTATTTGAAATAGCCGTCTGGAAGGAGTCTCTAAACATTGTGGAAGACGAACTTTACTACATGCAGGCTATACACCAGGAAGCAGATGTTGTGCCTGAGAATGTGGATGCAATAAGGGCTATGCTTGAGATAGAAACTGATGCTCAAAAGTCAATTGAGAAAACCAATAAATCAATGGATATTCTCTGAGAATTCAAATGAAAAATTCTTAAAATATTATTTAACACACAAAAACACGCATAAATCTAGATGGGTTTAGTTAACAGCTTTAATTTTAAAAAAGTTGCTAACTATTATTTTTTTTTATTGTATAAATTTAAATTGCATTTTATAGGTCAATTATTTAATCTATATGTTATATTAACCTCTATATGTAAATAAAAAAATTAATGGAACCAATAGTAAAACTTTATCACGAAATGTTCTTTTATCTTTAAAAGAAAAAGGAGTATAATTGGAATTTAATAAAAAAATTCCAAAAATGTGATTAAAATGATTAAAGAACTTATTATTTCAATGCGTCCGAAACAATGGTATAAAAACCTGGTTATATTCATTGGAATCATTTTTTCCTTTAATTTCCTGAATTTAGGTATGTGGATCTATACCCTCTCAGCATTTGCCATATTCTGCATACTTTCAGGAAGTATTTACATAATAAATGACATTATTGATGTGGAAAAGGATAGAAAACATCCCCAAAAGCGAAAAAGACCAGTTGCCTCAGGAAAATTTAAAAAAATGCATGCTCTTTTATTTGCTATAATATTGATTGTAATAGCTTTTATTGGTGCATATCTAATAAACAGCATGTTTCTTGTTATTTCAATAATATTTTTCCTGTTGATAATCGTTTATTCACTATTTTTGAAAAATATCATTATTGTGGATATTCTGGTAATCTCTATAGGTTTCGTTATTAGAGCTATAGCTGGAGCTCTGGCAATCAGTGTTTTTGTATCACCATGGCTTATAATCTGCGCATTCTTACTTGCGCTATTTTTAGCACTGGGCAAAAGAAGACATGAACTTGTTTTACTTGAAGATGAAGCAAAGAATCATAGAAAGATTCTGGAAAATTATTCTACTGAAATGCTTGATCAGATGATCAATATTACCACCAGTGTACTGATAATGTCATATTCACTGTATACATTCTTTTCCAGTAAAATGTACATTATGCTAACCATCCCCATTGCATTTTATGGTATTTTCAGGTATCTTTTACTTGTGCATGCCAAGAACCTGGGTGGCGAACCAGAGATGCTCTTTAAAGACAGAGGTATGTTATTCAGCACGATTTTATGGGTAGTTCTGGTAGTGCTAGTACTATACTATAGTAATATACTTCGATTTTTAGGGATGGCATAGGGCAAGACCCAAAAACTAATATTAAACTACTTTTCCAATAATAAAAGATGTATATTAGAGGTAAATTAAAATGAAATACGACTTTCACGTTCATTCAAAATATTCTATTGACGGATTCCTGGATCCAGAAAAAATTGTAATGATTGCCGAAAAAAAAGGATTAAATGGCATTGCAATTACAGATCACGACACTATAAAAGGTGGAATCAGGGCAAAAAAATATCAAACCGAGAATTTAAAGGTTATAGTGGGATCAGAAATTACAACTGAGAGAGGTGAGATAATTGGTCTTTTTCTAAAAGATGAAATAAAATCACAAAACTCTCAAGATGTTATTCATGAAATCAAGGATCAGGGCGGAACTGTGGTAATACCACATCCTTTTGATGAATTGCGTAATTCCGGCTTCCGTCCCACAAAAAAGGATGTGAAACTGATAGATAATATAGAAGTATTCAATTCAAGATGCATTTTCCAGAAATATAATGAAAATGCATCAATTTTTGCAAAAAAACATAAATTAGCAGTAATAGCTGGTAGTGATGCCCATTTTGTAAACGAAATCGGAAATGGAGGAGTTTTTACAGATAATTCTGATATTAGGAAAGCTATTACAAACAATGATTTTAAGGTATTTGGAAAGAGATCATGGGTCATAAACCATGGATTTACAAAGGTGTTGAAATTATGGCGAAAAACAGGATATGGATAGTAATCCTTTTTGCAGTCCTACTGTATCTGCTTATGGGCATATATGCCGACTTCAGGAACCTTTTATCAGCCATTGAAAGGTTTAATTGGACTTACATCTTACTATTATTAGTTTTAACTACTGCTGGATATTTTATAAGGTTTATTAAATGGAATTATTTCCTTAGAAGGGTTGATGTCCACCTAAATCTTAAAGACAATCTATTTGTATTTTTCAGTGGGCTTTCCATGATTATAACCCCTGCAAAAGTGGGAGAAATATGGAAAGGATGGCTCATAAAAGAAATAAATGGTGAAAGCCTGGGTAAAACCGTTCCTGTTGTGATCATAGACCGAATTACAGATCTGTTCAGCCTTATAATCCTTTTTTTCCTTGGCATTTTCTATTACAAAGAGGGTATTTATATAATCTTAATCCTGCTCCTGATACTGGTTGGATTTTTCGTTATAATACGATCTAGGACTATTTCAGAAAAAATTATTTCAATACTGGAACATAGAGTAGGAAAATACTCCAAAGACATTAAAACAATGCATCAAACATTTGAAAAACTTATAGAACCTAAAGGTTTAATCGGAATGTCAATTTTAAACTCTATTGCATGGTTTTTTGAATGTCTGGGACTTTACTTTGTTATTATAGGATTTGGAGAATATTTAGGAATAACATTATCAACCTTTGTATTCAGCTTCGCTTCATTAGCAGGAGCAGTAAGTATGATTCCTGGCGGTTTAGGAGTCTCAGAAGCGACTATTTCTGGATTACTGCAACTTTTTGGTCTTACATCTATTATAGCAGTTGGAGTGGCTATTATTGTAAGGTTTGGAACCCTGTGGTATGGGGCTATTCTGGGCTTATCAGTTTATATGATCTTTAAAAAAAGAATTATGAAAATCAAAAATTAAATATTATATTATATCTATTGTAATGGTTTAGGAATGTTATTGAGGAACGTGAAAAAATGTCAAAAGTAGCAGTGTTAAAAACTTCACCATCTACTGTAATTGAAGATTATAAACGTTTAATACATCTTGCAGAATATGAAAAATTCTTATCAAGAGAAGATAGAACCATTCTAAAACTTAACCTATCATGGACTTTATATTATCCAGCCTGTTCAACTCCCCCGTGGCAACTTGAAGGGGTTTTAAAAACTCTAAATCACGACAACTACAAGAAAGTTGTAGCCGTTGAAAATCAGACTGTTGTCACCCATCCATGGAAGGGTGCATATCTGAACAAATGGCTTCCAATTCTAAACGAGAATAATGTGGAATTTAAGCCACTGACAGATGTTGAATGGATTCCTTTCCAACCAAAATCAGAAATTCTGGTGATGAATGAAATATTTGGAGAGATTTTTATCCCCAAACCATTTAAAGGGTCCAATGTTATTCACTTCCCCACCATGAAAACACATGGACATAGTACCACCACAGGGGCGATGAAAAACGCTTTTGGAGGATTGATTCCAAAATACAGACATCACGCTCATAAAAAAATGCATGAAACTCTGGTTGATCTACTATCCATTCAAAAAGAGATTCATAAAGGAATATTTGCCGTGATGGATGGATGTGTTTGTGGAGATGGTGCAGGTCCCAGAACAATGGATCCATTCATTGGAAATATTACCTTAGCCAGCGCGGATCAGGTTGCAATAGATGCCATAGCAGCTAAAATAATGGGTTTTAAACCTCTCAAAATTGATTACATAAAAATTGCCCATGATATGGGATTGGGAATGGGAGATGTCGATCAGATTGAAGTGGTTGGCATGGATAGGTCGGATTTCGAAAAACTTAACTTTGGTTTTCAAACGAAAAAAAGTCCGGTTATAACATGGGATCAGATTTTAAGGAAAAAAACCATGAATATTGGATGGCTCCATGGATTGCTATTTAACTCCCCTTTATTTAAAACTTATATCTTTGCATCAGAATTTTACCATGACCGCTTTTGGTATCCTCTAATTGGTAAAAAAAAGATAAACGCGTTTAATAAAACTGGGTGGGGCAGATTTTTTGATAAATACCAATATGGTAAGTTTCCTGAATATGATGAAGTGAAAGATTGGAATCCCTATTGAAACCCTTCATCAATGCCCTATTAAAAAGTTATATCTGCAAAAAATTTGAAGGGATATTCAAAATTATCCTGTGCCTTCAAACTAAAATAGTACATTCTATCATTAATTTAACTCCATGTTAAAAAAATCCATAAATACGGATTTTATTAGCCTATGTTTATGTAAATTTCTATCATCAAATCTTTATTACCTATCGGGAAATTTGGGTTTGAAAATTATTTGGGAGGACCAAAAAAATGCCAAAGGGCTTTTATGACTTTCCAAAAGAAGAAAGAGCAAAAATCGTCGAAAAAATGGAAAAATCCATTGAAAAAGATGTAGAAAATGATGAAACAGAAAATATCTTGAAATATGCATCAGACAGTGACTTTTACATCAGAAAGAACACTTATCTTATTTTAGGAAGACTCTATCACAGACATAAAGATTTAAGAGAAAATATTCTGGATATTTCCAAGTTACTCTTCGAAAACGAAAATGAAAAGGTGAGACAAACTGCTGTTTACACATTTGCTGAAATTGGAAAAAAAGATGCAGAAGAAGTAATGAATTTTTTTGAAATGGCCTTAAATGATGAAAATCATGTGGTCAGAAATGCTGTGATGGGTGCCTTAAAGCAGATGGGTGAGAAAAACCCAACCCCCATTTTAAAATTTGCTCAAAAGTTTCTACACCGCGAAGACCCCGAAATAAGGCGAATTATCGTGCATGGTATTGAACTTAGAGGAAGGACCCATCCTGAGGATATATTACCTCTTTTAGCTGAACTGCAGGACGAAGAAAATAGAAAGGTTAGAAAAATGCTGATTCATGTCTTAGGACAGATAAGTTACAAGAAGGGATGTTTGGAGCGAGTTATCACAGAACTTAAAAATTGGAATAATAGAGAACTGGTTCAGGATGCTTTAATAGAAATTTTAGATGTTCATAAGCGATATAAATTCGCTGAAAAGTCTTATGAAGAATCAAAAATATATATTGAGCGAGAATTTAAAAATCTGGATTTATAAAATGAAGATTTTTCCTAAATATGTGATCTTATGACTTTTAATGTAAGATTCGGCCCAGCAGGAAATCCATTAGGATACAGGGGAAAAACCACTAAGGTATGTGACTATATAAAAAAAATAGGGCTCGACGCATATGAATATCAGGCAACCTACGGAGTGCGAATTTCAAAAAAATCTGGAGTTGAACTGGGAGAGAATGCCAAGAAAAATGATGTTCTTATTTCGATGCACGCCCCTTACTACATAAATTTATGTTCAAATAAAAATGATGTAATTGAGAGATCAATAGATAGGCTAGTTCAATCAGCGAGAGCTTCAGAATGGATGAATGCATACAGGATTGTCTTTCATCCTGGTTTTTACACTGAATATTCCCCTAATGAAGCCAGAGAAAAAATGTTCAATACAATCAGAGAACTTATAGAAAAAATTGAAAGATTAGGTATTAAAAAATATACCTTTGCCCCAGAAACAACCGGTAAAAAATCCCAATATGGAAATCTGGAGGAAATAATAGATCTATGCCAATCATTTGAAAATTTTGCACCAACAGTGGATTTTGGGCATTTACATGCACGATCTAATGGGAACATAAGAAATAGAGAAGATTATGAAAAAATATTTAATAAAATAGATAGTGAGTTAGGATTGCAGACTCTTCATTGCCACTTCACAAAAGTTGAATTTAGTGACGCTGGTGAGAGAAGGCATCACACACTCCTCGAAGAGGATTTTGGTCCCCCATTGGAGCCTCTGTTGGAGTTGGTGGTTGATTGTGGCTGGGATGTGACTTTTATTTCGGAAACACCCCTTCTGGATGAGGATGCTCTGATCATGAAAGTTCGTTATGAAAATATTTCAGGAAAGGCTTAAAATATTACCTTTGGACCAAAAATAAGATTTTTCGGTGCAAATTAAATAGAATTGTTTTAATGATTCTTATTGTGCCAAAAAAATTTATAAGAGTTAATCAAGTTTTTTTGAACTGGAATAAAACTGTTTTAACTAGTAATATTGATTTTAATAAAGTTTTTTTTAAGAATTCTCGAAAATAAAAATACATAATTAAAAAAATAGAATTTAAAAGGCAAATGTTTTCTCTGGGATGGTTGGTTTGGATTTCCTGTGATAATCTTTAATTACGTGTAATTTGAATAAAGATCTTAAATATTTTAAATGATAAATGTATTTTTTTAATTTTTCTCACACCAATCCTTTAAAGCCTCAATACACGCCTTTCTGATAGAGCCCTTTTCATAATGAGATTTTTTATATGCTTTTTCTTTGAATTCATCCATTAAATCCATTGGAATCCTCACATTCAGTGTTTTCTGATTTGGTATATTAATCCCCCCATCACATAACATATTTTTTAAAACTATCATACTATTTAACTTTTAAGATAGCTATATAGCAACATATGTATATATAAAACTTTATATATAAAAACATCTATATTAATTCTTAGAAGTTTACAGGCGTAAGGTGATCATGGAAAGAGAAAAGTTACACTCAGACAGCTGGAAGGAATTCAATATATACAAAAATTTTAGCTTAGAAAAATTCAAAGACTCCATGAGATGCATCCAAAATTCCAGAGAACTTTGAAAAACGGAATTTTTAACTAGTAACAATTTTATTATCCAGAGGTATTAAAAAAGAAAATATTATCCAGATAATTTAATGCTGAACATAATATAATCTTGATTTAATATCTCTGTTTTTAAATGGATTGGTTAAATGGTGAAAATATTAAGTAATACAGCAATAAAAAGGATAAAAAACCAGGGAAAGTTAAATACTGAATGCTTACTAGCTTATTTCTGGGGATTAGAGGCTTGTAGAGACTGTGAATGTTATAAAACCTTAAACTGTGGTGGAGAAAGGATATTAAAAACCTTAAAAAGTGCTAAAGGGTTCAAAATACCACCTTTAAAGAATAATAAGGGTTTAAAAATACCATTATAACCTTTAAAACTTTTGGGATTATGTAGATACTAAATTAAAGAATTATAGCAAAATTTCGCCTTTTCAGGGTAATGAAAATGTTTAAATATTTATTAATTGTAATAAGGAGCTTAGGTCACAAGAAAAAGATTAAAAAGATCAAAAAAGATCATGTATACTCAGTAATATGTTTAACATCTATATTATTATTTGTTGTTATTGGCATAATTTTAATAGAATTGGTTAGGAGTTCTTTATGACACTAAAAAAGCACAATATACAAATTTAGAACAAAATACTCAAAAATTCGTTGAAATAAGACCTGAAACTGAAAAATAAAATTTTAAAAACTGAGATATAAAAAAACATCTTAAAATAATGAATTATTAATAATTAATGAGTTGGTGCATTAATGGTTAGAATTGTTCCGAGACTAGAGGTAGTAAGAGAGAATCTTAAAAAAATAAAACATGAAATCGGAGATTTTAAATTTCAGGGTACAGGTAAGGTAAAAAGCATTATTGCAGATGAAGAATTAGAATTTGAGTTCGGAAAAATCATACCCATAAGGATTAAAGAAATAGAAATATCCCCAAATCATGTGGGCCTTTTATCTTCTTATGCAATAAACAAATTCGGGCACGTGATAGCCATAGGAGAAGAGGTTCCTTTACCTATCGAAATGAAAAGAAGCGCCGATTATGTAACTTTTGTTGCAGCTCTTCAGGGTAAAATTAAAAAAGGAGATTTGATTGGTGTTTTCATACTTTTTTCAGTAGAAATTTACAGGTAAACGATGTTGCAACAGAATAAAATAAAATTTAAATATTGCCAAAACTGGGATATCTAATTTCACATCATTTGCAGTGATTTCAATTAATATTAAGTGAATAGTTCCAAAACATTAAAATATACCTAATAAAAGAAAGGAGGAAATACTGATTAATGAAACATAAATTCGCAACCTGCCTGAACTGCATGGACGGCAGGGTGCAGTTACCAGTTATTCAATGGATCAAAGAAAACTATGATGTGGACTACATCGACATGATAACAGAAGCAGGAATGGATGGAGTATTAGCAAATAAAAGGTTTAAACTAAAAAATATTCTCAAAAAAATAGGCATATCCATAGGCAAACACAAATCAAGGATTATTTTTATAGTGGGACATTATGATTGCAGTGGAAACAGTGTTGATGAAAAGACGCACAAAATACATATCCTCAAAGCAGTACAAAGGATTAAAAGTTTCACTTCTTCTTGTCAAATCATCGGACTATGGGTTACCAGAGAATTTTTGGTTGAAATAGTTGAATAAGGAGCATATTCAATGAAAATACCTAAATGTATGAGTACCCAACATCCTGATAATGTAAATTCCCCTTTTTTCTCTACAAATACTGAACTTGGTGGTGATGACGAAATAACAGAAGCATATTATGTTTTTTCCCATTTAGGTTGCGACGAGCAGATGTGGGATTGTGAGGGAAAAGAAGTTGACAACTATGTTGTCAAAAAATTGCTAACAAAATATGAATCATTCTTTAGAAAAAACAGATTAGGTAAAAATGTATTCATAACTTTAAGGGTTCCTAATCCAACTGTTGAAAAGACAGAAGCAAAAATTTTGTTGGAAACTTTGGAAAGCATCCCCCGGTCTTTTGATACCGCTAAATTATTTTACAAAGAAGATGTACCGCCGGTGTTTGAAGTTATTTTACCAATGACAGCTTCTCCTAAGTGTATCGATAGAATTTACAGGTATTACTGCGATTTTGTGGTGGATAAACAGAACAAACCGTTCAAAGAAGGAGACATAACCATCACAGAGTGGATTGGTGAATTCAAGCCTGAGGAGATTAACGTCATACCCCTGTTTGAAGACATGAAAAGCATGCTTGAAGCCCATAATATGACTCGGGAGTATCTCAGGGACAAGAATGTAGAATATCAAAGAGTATTCCTAGCAAGATCAGACCCAGCAATGAATTATGGTCTTATAAGTGCTGTTATTTTAAACAAAATAGCACTACAAAGGTTCCACATATTATCAAAGGATATTGGGGTGAAAATATATCCAATTGTGGGTATGGGTTCGGCTCCTTTCAGAGGTAATCTAAGACCTCAAAATGTAGAACGAGTTGCAAATGAATATACTAGTGCCCATACATTTACCATTCAATCATCATTTAAATATGATAATTCTCCGGAGGAAGTTACAGCGGCTATAAAAAAACTAAAAACAAGAAGAAAAGGAGTTCCCCAAAAAATCGACGAAAAAAGGTGTTTAGAAATAATCAAAAAGTATAGCGAAGAATACCAAAGACAAATAATTGAATTGGCAGCAGTTATCAATAAATTGGCAAAGTATGTTCCAAGTAGAAGAAAAAGGAAGTTGCACATTGGATTATTCGGATATTCCCGCAATATGGGGGGAATTTCGTTGCCAAGAGCAATTACATTTACATGCGCGCTTTATTCTATAGGATTGCCACCTGAAATTTTGGGACTCAACATTTTGAAAGAAGAAGATCTGTTATTCATAAAAAATGTTTATATAAATCTCCATGATGATTTAAGGGATGCCCTCAAATACTTCAATCCTGATACAAAATATATACCCTCACAAGTAAAACAAAAAATTGAAAGTCTTCCATTTAATGTTAAACCAGACGAAGAACATGAAAAAATAACCGATTATATTATAAGATCATTGGAAAAGAATAAAACGGAACGTTTAAGTGAATATATCCTAAGAGCAGCATCCTTGAGAAAATTCTTAGGATAATCTGCTTTTTATTGAATTATCGCAAATACTTCTTTAGTATTATATACTTTAAAATCAGATATTGTCATAAATTTAGATTAATAATAAAACAGTAGAAAAAAAAACTTTAAGTAGGTATAAACAAATTTGATAACACTTATTAAACATTCATAGATATTTTTAATCAGCGGTGGTTTAGTGAAATTTAACAATTTAATACCCGATCAACCAATATCAGAGAAAAAAATACCTATAAACACAACCGAACCTTTAAAAGAAGCAAAAGTACTTGTACTACAACCAATTGGTTACCCATTCATTTGTAACCTCGTAGAAAATCCGAAAATAGAAGTATTTGACAAAGATCTCTTTGAACTTTATGCCCGAGAGCAATGGGAAGGATACACAGTTTGTGAAGACTCTTTTCTTTTTGATCAAAAACTGTTACCAGACTACGCCTTTAAAATAATAAACGTTCATCCTAATAATTCTAAAATAACGAAAAATACATCAATAATCCTTATAGAAAATCATGAGGTTATGGAATTTAGAAAAATAGAAAGCGATGTCAAAATGGATGATGTAGTTGGACAGGAACGTGCAAAGACAAAATGCAAAATAATAATGAAATATCTCCAAGATCCTGACAAATTTAAGGAATGGGCACCTCGCAATGTTCTTTTTTATGGAACACCCGGTACAGGTAAGACTATGCTGGCAAAATCTCTCTCAAATGAGCTTAATGTTCCACTATACCTTATAAAAGCTACCAGTTTGATAGGAGAGCACGTTGGAGATGGTTCAAGGCAAATACATGAACTTTTTGATGCTGCTTCAAAATGTGCTCCTTCAGTGATATTTATAGATGAAATAGACGCGGTTGGTCTTGACAGAAAGTATCAATCATTGCGAGGAGATGTTTCAGAGGTTGTAAATGCTCTGCTTACTGAAATGGATGGGATAGACCCTAACCATGGTGTTGTGACCATTGGCGCAACAAATAATCCTTATCTACTAGATTTTGCAATAAGAAGCAGATTCGAAGAAGAAATCGAATTTACACTACCAGATGAAAATGAAAGACTTGCTATGATTGAATTTTACATAAAATCTATACCTCTTGAAGTAAACCTAAATCTTGAAAAATTGGTTAAGATGACTAAAGGAATGTCTGGAAGAGATATAAAGGATAGATTATTAAAAACTGCACTTCATAAAGCTATTTCTGAAGATATGGATGTTTTAAGTTGGGAACATATAAAATACGCACTCAAGTTACATGAAAATGAAAAAAATGAACCAAAGGGAATGTTTGCATAACTTGAAAATGAGTTATAATCATTTATATACTACGCTGCAAACACTTTAATCCACATTTTCCATATTCCAATATACACAATCTGCAGGCAAAGAACAGCATATCTCTAAATAGTTTCCAGAAACTTTAGATAAAATTAATGGATTTTTGGGGTAATTATTCAGTGCTTTTATGGCCTCTTCTGTTCTAACAAATCTAGCTTTTCCTACACTAACCATTCCTTCAGCTAACTCATTCAAAAACACTGCCTCAGTTAATTTCGAGTTATTTATTGATCTGCAAACACGTTCCCCAACTGCAATTTTATCTGATTGATGAATAACCTTTGACGCAGTTTCCATGTTTACTAGTTTTGGT
>Ga0194125_10009444_pt1 | contig 13536 bp, 13 predicted proteins | sample TA2KigC250mmetaG_FD_148626 | JGI IMG/M metagenome (GOLD analysis project Ga0194125, IMG submission 148626) | Freshwater microbial communities from Lake Tanganyika, Tanzania - TA2015034 Kigoma Deep Cast 250m | ecosystem: Environmental > Aquatic > Freshwater > Lake | place: Tanzania: Lake... | reverse complement strand
CCCCGGTCTGGCACATCTTGAACTTCTTGCCGTCTTTCATACCTCCGCCGTAGGTGTCGATGAGCTCCCGCAGGGTGATGCCCACGGGCACCTCCACGACCTGGGGCGTCTTGACGTGGCCGATGACCTGGTAGATCTTGGTCCCGGTGGTGTCCGGGGTGCCCAGGCCTTTGTACCACTCCCCGCCCTTGCTAATAATGGCCGGGACCGAGGCCAGGGTCTCCACGTTGTTGACGATGTTAATGGTTAAAATTAACATATTTAGATATTTTTTTATGTCAAAATAGGCATATAATCATGAATATCACCGTTAGGAAGGAGCATATCATGGTTAAAACAATTGCTTTGTTAGGTGTGGCCCTTTTCCTCCTGATGGCTGGCGTAGCCGTGTCCCAAACCCGCATCACGTGCGCTTCCACCACCAGTACTCAGAATTCCGGACTCCTTGACTACCTGCTGCCCGTTTTCGAGAAAAAAACGGGAATCAAAGTAGACGTTATCGCGGTGGGCACCGGCCAGGCCATTGAAATGGCCCGGCGGGGCGACGCTGACGTCTTGTTTGTCCACGACCCGGAAAAAGAGGAAAAATTTGTAGCCGATGGGTTCGGCCTGGCTCGCAACCTGGTCATGTATAATGATTTTATCATCGTCGGGCCCTCTGTCGATATGGCCAAAATCAAGGGCACGAAAGATGCCGCCGAGGCTTTCAAGAAGATAGCCGCCACCGGTTTCCATTTCGTCTCCCGGGGTGATAAATCCGGCACCCACTCCATGGAGCAGAAAATCTGGAAAAAAGCCGGTGTTGCTCCGGCGGGCCAACCCGCTTATCTGGAGGCAGGCCAGGGCATGGAAAATACCCTGCGCATGGCCAGCGAAAAGCAGTTTTACACCCTCACCGACCGGGGCACCTGGCTGGCCGTGAAGGACAAGGATAAACTGGCCCTGGAGCTGATGGTGGAAGGTGACCCCGTCCTCTTTAATCAATATGGCGTGATTGTGATCAACCCGGCCAAACATGCCCACGTCAAAGTGAAAGAGGCCACCGCCTTTGCCGACTGGCTGACCTCGCCGGAGGGCCAAAAGGCCATAGGCGATTTCAAGGACAAAAACGGCAACCAGCTCTTTGTTCCCAATGCCAAGACCGGGAACTAGCCGGCCACATCCACTATTGATGGTTTCGTAAAAACCCTGGCTGATATCATTCATCAGCGTTACAAGGACCTGGCCAGGGCGGAGCGCGCCTGTCGCACCTTTAAGAGCGGACACCTGGAAATCCGCCCCACCTTCGTCCAGACGGAGGCCAGCACCCGTGGCCCTGTCTTCGTAAGGCTATTCTCCTGGATGAAGGGAGGTTTCCGGGGAATCCCCGGCCAGCAGAGAAATAATCCAGGCGTGGGGCAGTTGCCGGATGATTTCCCCCGCCGGGTCGACCGCGAGCTGGGACCGGTCGATGACATGGGTGTCGCTGCTGGCGACGATCCCCTCCCAGGCCAACAGGTGTTTTTCGGGCACCGGCACGGCCTGGGCATCGCCGGCCAACTTATGCTGGCGCAACATGTTCCGGGTTGTTGCGGCCAGTTCCCCGCTGCGGCTTAAGGGGGCGTCGTACCAGAACAGCACCGGGCTGACGCCCTGTTCCTTTAAGAAACCGATGATGAGTTCCAGGGCTTGGGCTGTGACCGGGGAAGGGCGGTACCCCTGGGAAATCTGGCCGATATCCCGGATGAAGCCGTCATCAGCCGCGGTGAGCGGCAACCCCCTCAAGGAGCACTCCAGGGTGATCAGGACGTTATGTCCGTCCAGGGCCAGGGGCTGACCGGCGCAGTCCCCGAGGAGCCGCAGTTTCAGGCGACGCCGGTGGGCTGTCGCCAGGTCGAAAACACCTCGGTGCAGGATCTGCCGGGCGGCCGCGGCCAGCTGATAGCGGTTGCCCACCAGGGTCAGGCTGGCCGTCCGGGGATAGCCCCGCCCCAGCAGATACCTGAAATCGTCGGCCGCGGCCCTGAGGGTTTGTAGAGGCGCGGCCCTGAGTTCGGCAATAACCTTCTGCCCTGACAAAGAAAACCGATCTCAATGCGTAGTTACGGCCAGGTGCCGGGCAATCTCCTCCCGGATGCGCTCCACCGGCAGGGAGCCGGCAAAGCGGCCCTGACCGTTGATATAAACCAGGGGCGGGGGATAGGTGAGGGAGCACAGGAGCGCGGTTTGGGGGAGTTTGGGCCCCCGGGGATCCTGCAGGACATTAATATATTCCACCGACACCCGGCCCGGAAAGGCCTTTTCCAGGGTCAGGGCCAGGGCCTGGGTCTGCATGGCCATGCTGATCCTCTCCAGGGGATCCACCTCGGCGTGAGTATGATCATGACCGTGGCCATGATCATGGCTGTGACCGTGCCCGCCGCAGCCGCAGCCGCAGCCGCTGGAGGTGGCCAGGGTGGGGGCGTCATAGACGACGACTTCGACTTTGGGATTTTGAGTCATGGAAATTTAACCTCTGGGTCTGATAAGGTTTATACGTTCCCAAGTACAACTTGGGAACGAGAGAATAAAAATGGCTATTTGGGTCATCCCGCACGAAGTGAATGATCTTAACCCACTAATAACATTAGAATTGTCCCTGTGTCCAGAATGGCCTGGAACGGAAAAAGGAATGGAAAAATCTGCTTCCTCTGGCTCTAGGCGGTTTTATTGTTCACCGCAGAGGCACAGAGGCCGCAAAGGACCATATAATGCTTTCGGCCTTCCATTTTTCAAGGTATATAACTTTCTCTTACATTAAGACAAAAAACCGAATTCGCCAAGGGGTGGCCGGGGAATGTGCCAAGATTCACAAAAATTTCTTTCCCCCTTGTGTTTTTGTTGGCGCTATGGTTAAAATAAACATTCTGACAAGTTAAGTATCATGTAAGCGTTCAGCGGTCAGCTTTCAGCCGTCAGCTAATGCTTTAAATTCAAATAGTTATTCTAAGATGGCAGAACGCTGGTTTCTCGTTTAGTTTTCTTAACCCATTGTTTTTGCTGAAAGCTGATTGCTGATAGCTGAACGCCTACAGTATCATTAATCCGGAAGAGGGGGACCTGCATGGCTGGTAAACTTGATCATCTCCGCAATATGGCCTTGATCGGCCACAGCGGCGCGGGCAAAACCTCGGTGGCCGAGGCAATGCTGTTTACGGCAAAAGCCACCACCAGGTTGGGCAGAGTGGATGACGGCAGTTCAATCCTGGATTTTGAGGCGGAAGAGGTGAAACGCCATATTTCCATTGCTGCGGCCTGCCACCATTTCGATTGGAAGAAACACGCCGTTCACTTCGTGGATACCCCGGGGGATGACAATTTTCTGGCCGAGACGCGGGCCGCCCTGCAGGTCGCGGACAGCGCCGTGGTGATCATTGACGCCGTGGACGGGGTAAAAGTCGGGACCGAAAAAGTGTGGTCCTATGCTGACAAATACAGCCTGCCGCGCCTGATCTTCGTCAACAAGATGGAGCGGGAGCGGGCCGATTTCAGCAAAGCGGTCCAGGGAATCAAGGACATTCTCAAAGCCAAGCCGGTACTGCTGCAGCTACCCATCGGCCAGGAAGCCGATTTTAAAGGTGTGGTGGACCTGGTGGCTTTCAAGGCCTACAGCTTCGAGGGCGGGAAAATTACCGAAATAGAGATTCCCGCCGATTTAAAGGACGAGGCCGAAGCCCAGCGCAGCGATTTACTGAACTTTGCGGCGGAGTCCGATGACGCCCTCATCGAAAAATTCCTGGAGGAAGGGCAATTAAGCCAGGAGGAGATTCTCCAGGGGTTGCGGACCGGGACCCTGGCCGGGAGTTTTGTGCCGGTAGTGTGCGGCGCGGCCACCCAAAACATGGGCGCCGCCCTGCTCATGGACGCCCTCAATGCCTATCTGCCCTCCCCCGCTGACCGGGGCGTGGTGACGGGCATCGATCCCAAGACCAAGGCCGAGGTCAGCCTGGCCCCGGACCCGGACGGTCCCCTCTGCGCCTATGTCTTTAAAACCGTAGCCGACCCCTATGCCGGCCGCTTAAGTATTTTTAGGATTTATTCCGGGACCGTAAAAGCCGATTCCTCCTTCTGGAACGCCAACAAAGAAACCTCGGAGCGCTTCGGCCAGCTTTTCCTGCCCGAAGGCAAGAACCAGAAAGCCATGGAAAGCGCCGGGCCCGGCATGTTCGCGGCGGTGGCCAAACTCAAGGACACGGTGACCGGCGAAACTCTCTGCGAGGAGAATAAACCCCTGATCCTGCCTGCCCCGGCCCCCCCCAAGACAGTGGTCAACTTCGCGGTGGAACCCAAGAGCCGGGGGGATGAGGACAAGGTATTTTCCTCTATCTCCCGCTTGATAGAGGAAGATCCGTCGCTGGCCTCGGCCCGGAACGCGGAAACCAAGGAAATTCTGCTTTCCGGCATGGGGCAGGTGCACATTGAAGCCACGGTGGAAAAGCTGAAGCGTAAATTCGGGGTGGAAGTCAATCTGAAAACCCCGAAGGTGCCCTATCGGGAAACCATCAAGGGGCGCACCAAGGTGCAGGGCAAATACAAGCGCCAGTCCGGCGGCCGGGGCCAGTACGGCGATACCTGGCTGGAAATCGAACCCCTGCCCCGGGGCGGCGGCTTTGAATTTGTGGACAAGATCGTGGGCGGGGTCATCCCCAAACAGTATATCCCGGCGGTGGAAAAGGGCATCGTGGAGGCCATGCTGGAAGGGGAGCTGGCCGGCTGCCCGGTGGTGGATGTCAAGATCACCCTCTACGACGGCTCCTTCCATGAAGTGGACTCCTCGGAAATGGCCTTCAAGATTGCCGGCTCCATGGGTTTCAAGAAGGGTTTCATGGCCTGCCAGCCCACCCTGCTGGAGCCCATCATGCAGATGAAGGTCACCGTGCCGGAAGATTTCATGGGCGACATCATCGGCGACCTCAACGGCCGCCGGGGCCGGGTGCTGGGGGTGGACGCCGAGGGCAGCCTGCAGATTATCACGGCCAATGTGCCTCTCTCGGAAGTGCAACACTATCAGCCGGACCTGACCTCCAAGACCGGGGGCCGGGGCACCTTTGAGATGGAATTTTCCCATTATGAAGAGGTGCCACCGGCTTTGGCTGAAAAGGTCATAGTTCAGTTAAAGGCTGAGAGGGAAAAAGAATAAAAGTAGGCGTTCAGCTATCAGCATTCAGCTTTTTACTGATAACCTGGAAATTTGCGGAGCAGGATGACAGGACTGCTAACCCCCAGAGGCCGGATCGTGGCGGTGTCGGTGAGCGCCACCAAAGGGGTAAAAAAAGACAATGTCCCTGAGGCCGAATTCGTGGTGGAATACGGCCTGGAGGGGGATGCCCATGCCGGGGACTGGCACCGGCAGGTGAGCCTCCTGGCTGAGGAGAGCATCGACAAGATGCGGCAGCAGGGGCTGGACCTTAAGCCGGGCGATTTTGCGGAAAACGTCACCACCCGGGGGATAGATATTCCCCACCTGCCGGTGGGGACCCGGCTGCGCCTCGGCCAAGAGGTGGAGTTGGAGGTCACCCAGATCGGCAAGGCCTGCCATCACGGTTGCGCCATCAAGCAGCAGGTGGGGGACTGCGTCATGCCCCGGGAGGGGATTTTTGCCCGGGTAATCCGGGGCGGCCGGGTGCGGCCCCAAGATGACATCGAGGTCATAGATGTGGCGGGTGGGAATTCTGACCTGCAGCGATAAGGGCTCCCAGGGAGAACGCCAGGACGCCAGCGCCGCGGAAATCAAAAAAGTTCTGCCCCCCGGCACCTTCCGGGTGGAGCGCTATGAAATGGTCCCGGATGCCCAGGAGACCATTACGGCCCGGTTGGTGGCCTGGTCGGACCGGGAACGCCTGGACCTTATCCTGACTACCGGTGGCACCGGCCTGACCCCCCGGGACGTGACCCCGGAGGCCACGATGGCGGCACTGCACCGGAAAATCCCCGGTATGGCCGAGGCCATGCGGGCCGCCAGCCTGGCCAAGACCCCCCACGCCATGCTCTCCCGGGCCGTGGCCGGAACGAGAGGGCAGACCCTGATCATCAATCTGCCGGGCAGCCCCAAAGGAGCCCGGGAAAACCTGGAGGCGGTGCTTCCGGCCCTGCCCCACGCCTTGGAAAAGATCAAGGGCAGTGAGGCGGAATGCGGGGCGGGGTAACGGGATATGGGGATTTCCTCCCGGTTCCCAAGGACAACGTGGGAACCAGGAAGTCACGCTTGCGGGATGCAGTAAAAAAGCAGGGTTCGGGAAGACCCTGCTTTTTTGTTATCAAGACGATTCAGGTAATCCTCATCCTCAGACGGCGGCTCTGGCCGTATTTCGCCAACTGTCCCTTCCTGCTGGCGATAATCCTGTTCGCCTTGATTTTCGAGGCCCTTTTCAAGGTAGCCCTGCCCATCTGTTTCAAGTTTATCATTTTCAATCTCTCGATCCGGGAAAATTTGCGGCTGGGGCATCCGGACGCCACGGACGGAAAAATCGAGGCCGCAGCCCGGGCCGCAGAAATACACGAGGCGATTAGGGAAGGATCAATTCAAGGGCTTGGCGGCCGTCACGCACAGCCTGGGAGGGAATACGCTGGTCAAGCGTTGCCAGTTTGCCTTTTTTATGAACGGCCAGCCCCAGCAAGTAGGCGTCGGTTATCTGAGCATGGGTGATGATCGCATCGGTATTATCGACTGTTGTCCGCAAGGTTAACTCCTCAAGAGGCAGGCCTGAGAGCCCTTTGTTAATTTGATGATAAAACATCAAACACTCGATGTCAAGGTTTATATGTGCTTGATAAGCCTAATATTTACCAAAGGAGCATCTCACGCTACCATAAGATAAAAACAGATTATCGGGAAAATATCCAGATTTTTAGATTTTATCAGGTGCGAATGGAGCCATGATAATGTGAGGCATATTCCCTTGACATATTGATGTAATATTGATATTCATTGATGTATGCGAACGACCATCAGGATAAATGACCATCTCCTGGAACAGGCCAAGGCCCGGGCGGCCGCCGAAGGGCGCACTCTGACCTCCCTCATCGAAGAGGGCCTGACTATTCTCCTGTCCAGGCCCAAAGATAAGCGGCCTCCCATCAAGTTGCCGCTGTCACAAGCAACCGGCGGGGTGCTCCCGGGAGTGGATCTCAACAGGTCGTCCGACCTGGAGGAGATTATGAGCGCCCCATGATGCTTCCCGATGTCAATATCCTGGTGCAGGCCTTCCGGCAGGATACCAGGTTTCATGACCTCTGCCGGGAGTGGCTGGAGGGTGTCGTAAACGGCGAGGCCCATTTCGGTATGGCGCCCCAGGTATTAAGCGGGGTAGTCCGTATTGCCACTCATCCCAAGGTCTTTGTTACGCCCAGCGACCTGCCGGAAACCCTGCATTTTTGCTCGGTTCTGCTGGAGCAGCCCCACTGTGTGATTATCTGCCCTCAGGCGTGGCACTGGCAGATATTTCGGCGCCTCTGCCTCCAGGCCGATGCCCGGGGTAACCTGGCGCCGGATGCCTGGTTTGCCGCCCTGGCCATTGAGTCCGGCTGTGAATGGATTACTCTGGACCGGGACTATGCCAGGTTTCCGGGCTTGCGCTGGCGGGTGCTGGAGGGCTGATAATTGCCAGGAGGTCTGAAAAATTCATGTTAAAGGGTGAGTTGGACGGCCTGGCCTTCTTAAAGATACCCGCCGCCCTGGAGCAAGGTCCCTCCTTCGGTGCCTTGTGGGTGGCCCAAACCTTGTGCGACCGGCTCGGTATCTCCAACGCCTTAGGCAAAAATCGTCATACTCCCTTTGTTTTATTAATGATTGCCGCTAGATTGATAGAACCCGGTTCCAAGTTGGCCACTGCCCGTTGGGCCAAGACTCATGCATTAAAAGAAATATCCGGCTTGGACCCAGATTCCTTTGATGAAAACAGCTTCTACCGCGCCCTTTCTTGGTTGGCAGAGCAACAGGAAAATATTGAACAACAACTTTTCCGCCATCGTTATGCCCAAAAAGCGCCACTGCAATTTTTCCTCTACGATGTAACTTCATCTTATTTGGAGGGGAGCTCTAATGAATGTAGGCGTTCAGCTATCAGCAATCAGCTTTCAGCAAAAACAATGGGTTAGGGAAACTAAGCGAAAAACCAGTGATCCACCACCTTAGAATAACTATTTGAATTTAAAGCATTAGCTGACGGCTGTAAGCTGACCGCTGAACGCTTACTAATGAATTAGCCGATTATGGTTACAATCGGGATAAAAAACAGGGTAAAAAGCAAATAGTCATCGGTCTGCTTACCGATATTGACGGCACCCCTGTAGCTGTCCGGGTGTTTCAAGGAAATACCGCCAACACTACTACTATCCCGGAACAAATAAGCATCCTGGCCAACAAATTCGGAGTAGAGTGCAGCAGCAGATGGCTCATCTGCCCTGCCGGGTGTCCGTCCTGGGCCAGGAATTCCAGGCCGAGGCCAAACTGCGGTATATTCAGGAGCTCGGGGCAGAGCAAACCGTCTGCATCGGCAACGGCCGCAACGACCGCCTCATGCTAAAGGCTGCGGCCCTGGGCCTGGCAGTCATCCTGGAGGAGGGGATTGCCAAAGAGACTATCCAAGCCGCCGACATCGTTGCCAAGTCAATTAATGATGCCCTGGACCTGTTGCTCAACCCCCTGCGTCTCACGGCTACCCTGAGGTCTTAATTATTTTTTCAGCTTATAAAGAGGGATTTAGGGGGATTTTCCGAGGTACTCTGCAGTCAACAGCATCGAAGTTAAGCAGGGTGGCATGCGAGGATATCCTTGCCAGGTTCCCCCTGTTAGATTATTAGATATAGGCTGATAATCATAGAACAAATTAGTTGACAATGCTTGCATGATGCCTTAATCTCAAATTAACTCAGCTTTATGCAGTTAAATCTCATAAAATTCCTTAAAACTAATTCAGTCTGACTTCAGCCTGGAAAAATTAGCCTAGAGCCCTAAATTTAACTGAATACTGGTGGGATGTTCAAATAATTGCGTTGGCGCAAATCTTCCATGAATAGAGGGTTGCAAACGTGAGGGAGGGAAACGACTGCCCATCTCGAGGCTCTGATTCTGTGGCGATCATGGCGATTCTCTCTGTCATGGTCAGCCTCCTGTTCCTGGGGGCGGTCTGTATGGGTGAAGCCCGGGCCGCGGATAAACCGCCCATCCTCTCCGGCTGTGAGATCGATTATCCGCCCTTCTGCCTGGTGGATGCAGACGGGCGGGCCTATGGCTTTTCGGTGGAACTCTTCCAGGCTGCCCTCCAGGCCATGGGACGCGAGGTCACCTTCCGCACCGGTCCCTGGGCCGAGGTTAAGGGCTGGCTGGAAAAAGGCGAGGTCCAGGCCCTGCCCCTGGTGGGCCGGACGCCGGAACGGGAGCCCTTTTTTGATTTCACCTTCCCCTACATGTCCCTGCATGGCGCTATTGTGGTGCGCCGGGATAATACCGACATTCATAATCTCGAAGACCTCCGGGGCCGCCGGGTGGCGGTCATGCAGGGGGATAATGCCGAAGAGTTTCTGCGGCGGGAGGAGCGGGGCATTGACATTTATACCACCCGTTCCTTTGAAGACGCCCTGCGCCAGCTCTCTGAGGGCCGCCATGACGCCGTGGTCATCCAGCGTCTCGTGGCCCTGCGCCTCATCCAGGAAAACGGGCTCACCGACCTGAAGATCGTGCCTCGGCCCATCGAGGGCTTCCGCCAGGATTTCTGCTTTGCCGTCAAGGAAGGCGACCGGGAGACCCTGGCCCTCCTGAATGAAGGACTCTCCCTGGTCATGGCGGACGGGACCTACCGCCACCTGCACGCCAAATGGTTCGCCGCCCTGGAACTGCCGCCCCACCGCCGCCTGGTCTTCGGCGGCGACCACAACTACCCGCCTTACGAATATCTTGATGATAAAGGACGTCCAGCAGGATTTACTGTCGAGCTCACCCGGGCCATCGCCCGGGAGATGGGTCTCGACCTCGAGATCCGCCTGGGGCCCTGGTCTGAGATAGTTGCAGCCCTGGAAAAGGGCAAAATCGACGCGATACAAGGGATGTTCTATTCCCCGGCCCGGGACCTGAAATTCGACTTTACCCCTCCCTATACGGTAAATCACTACGTCAGCGCAGTACGGGCGGGAACAGGTCTGCCTCCCGGCAGCTTGGCGGACCTGGCGGACCGCCATCTCGTGGTGCAGCGGGGCGACATGATCCAAGACTATCTGGTTCAGAACGGTCTGGGAGATCACCTCACCCTGGTGGAAACCCAGGAGGAGGTGCTCCGGGAAGTGGCCGAAGGTCGGGCTGACGTCGGCTTGGTGCTTCGCATCAGCGCCATGCACCTCATTGACAAACACGGCTGGACTGATCTTAACCTGGGGCGGACCCCGATCCTGTCCGCGGAATATTGCTATGCCGTACCCCGGGGCCAAAAAGCCCTCCTGGCCCAGTTGAGCGAGGGGTTGAAAATCCTCGAGGAGACGGGCGAATACCGGCGCATCCATGATAAATGGCTGGGGATTTACAAGGAAGAACAGCTATCCCCGGTCGCCGCCCTGCGCTATTTCGCCATGGTCGTCGTTCCTCTGCTCCTCCTCCTGGTGGCCTTTTTGTTCTGGTCGTGGTTCCTGCGGCGCCAGGTAGCCAGCCGGACGGAAGCCCTGCGGCGCAGCGAAGCCCAGTTCCGCTCCCTGGTGGAGGGAGCCCCGGACGCCATTTTTGTCCAGACGGAGCACCGCTTTGCTTACCTCAACGACACGGCCTGCCGGCTTTTCGGGGCCGAGTCCAGCCACCAGCTCCTCGGGCAACCGGTCATGGACCTGTTTCATCCGTCGGTGCGGGAGAAAATCCGAAACCGGATCCACCGGCTGAATGAACTCAGAGAACGGGTTCCGGTCATGGAACAGATTTATCTGCGCCTGGACGGCAGCGAAGTCCCGGTGGAGGTCTCAGCGGTCCCCCTTTTCTATGAAGGCAAAAACGGGGCCCTGGTCTTTGTGCGGGACATCACCGCGCGCAAACAGGCCGAGCAGGCCCTGCGGCAGAAACAGGCCATGCTGGCCCGCACCGAGGCCATCGCCCACCTCGGCAGTTGGGAATGGGACTCCGCCACCGATACCGTCACCTGGTCGGATGAACTCTTCCGTATTATGCAGATGGACCCGGCCGGGGGCGCGCCGCCTTTTGCTCAACAGCAACACCTTTTTCACCTAGAGGATTTCGCCCGCCTGCAAGAGGCGGTGGCCGTAGCCCTGAGCGAGGGGAAGTCTTACGAACTGGAACTGCGCCTCCTGCGGCCGGACGGCACGGGGCGCCACTGCCTGATAAGGGGTTATCCGGAAAGAGGGGAAGGCGAAAAGATCACCCGTCTCTATGGCTCCCTCCAGGACATCACGGAGTTTAAGCTGGCCCAGGAACGCATCACCCATTTGAATAATGTGCTGCGGGCCATCCGGGATATCAACCAGTTAATCGTCCGGGAGCGGGACCGGGAAACCTTGATCCGGGAGGGTTGCCGGCTGCTGGTGGACAATCGCGGTTATATGGCCTGCCTCATCATTCTGACGGATGAAAACGACCGGCCGGCAGTGTGGGCCGAGGCGGGGCTGGGAGACGGATTCCGTCAGCTGCAAGATATGCTTGAACGAGGCGAACTGCCCCCATGTTGCCGCCAGGACGGAGGAAATAACCAGATATTGCAGATTCAAGACCACTCCGTCATTTGTGGTGAGTGCCCCCTTACGGCAAGATACGCCGATACAATATCCTTGTGTACTGCCTTGGCCCATGGGGACGTCTCCTTCGGCTATCTCTCTGCTGCCCTGGAACCAGGAGTTGGCGCGGACGCCGAAGAGCTCAGCCTCTTCGCGGAAATGGCCGAAGATTTGGCCTATGCCCTGAGCGTTCTGAAAATGGAGGAAGCCCGCCAGGAATCTGAACGGGAGAGAAAATTACTGGAAGATCAACTCATCCAGGCCCAGAAAATTGAAGCGGTGGGGAGGTTGGCCGGAGGCGTAGCCCATGATTTTAATAATATGCTGGGAGTCATTATCGGCCGGACGGAGATGGCTCTTATGAGCATAGAACCGGATCACCCCTTGCACACTGACCTGGAGGAGATATTAAAGGCGGCCAAGCGCTCTGCGGAACTCATACGGCAGCTCCTGGCTTTTGCCCGCCGCCAGACCATTGCCCCCAAGGTCCTGGACCTCAACGAAACCGTGGATGGCATGCTCCAGATGCTCCGGCGGCTGATCGGCGAGGACATCGACCTGGCCTGGCTGCCCAAGGCGGGTTTGTGGCCGGTAAAGATGGACCCGGCCCAGCTTGACCAGGTCCTGGCCAATCTCTGTGTCAATGCCCGGGATGCCATTTCCGGGGTGGGCAAGATCACCATCGAGACGAACAATATCACCTTTGACCAGGCCTTTTGCGCTGATGCCCCCGGCTTCATTCCCGGCGATTATGTCCTGCTGGCCGTCAGCGACGACGGCAGGGGCATGGAGCCGGATACTCTGGATAATATTTTCGAACCCTTCTTCACCACCAAAGGAGTGGGCCAGGGCACCGGCCTGGGGCTGGCCACGGTATACGGCATAGTCAAGCAGAATGAGGGGTTTATTAAGGTCTACAGCGAACCGGGGAGCGGCACGACTTTCAAGATTTTCCTGCCGCGCTACGAGGGTAAAGCCGAAGAGAAAGACACCGTCAACGGGATGGAAATTCCCCCTAGCCGGGGAGAGACGGTTCTCCTGGTGGAGGACGAACCCACCATTATGCAGATGGGCCAGACCATGCTGGAAAAACTCGGCTACCGGGTCCTGGCCGCCGGGACTCCCCGGGAAGCCCTGCGGCTGGCCCGGGAAAACGCCGACGGCATTAACCTGCTCATCACCGACGTGGTCATGCCCGAAATGAACGGCCGCGATCTGGCCGATGAACTCCATACCCTGTACCCGAATATCAAAATTCTGTTCATCTCCGGGTACACGGCCAACGTCATCGCCCACCGGGGCGTCCTGGAGGAGGGAGTGAATTTTATCCCAAAGCCTTTCTCCATAAAGGAACTGGCCGTCAAGGTCAGAGAGGCCCTGGATCAAAAATCAGGTTAATTCTGTTATGAAAAGTTCACCATGTAGGGCGGGAAAGCGAAGCGCATCCCGCCTTCTAACTGAAAAGCTCACCATGTAGGGCGGGAAAGCGAAGCGCATCCCGCCTTCTAACAACCTTTTCATGCCTTACAGGTGGGCCCCCCGGCCCATGAGAAACTGTCCTGAAAAGTTCACCATGTAGGGCGGGAAAGCGAAGCGCATCCCGCCTTCTAACAACCTTTTCATGCCTTACGGGTGGCCCCCCGGCCCATGAGAAACTGTCGGGAAAAGTCCTGTCTGCACGGGATAGAAAGCGTGTGCTCCTGAGATAAACGATCATGGCCGATTGGGACCATCCCCGATGATTAAAATCCCCTCAGCTAATGCACCCCCTCACCCTAACCTTCAATGCTTTTGAATTAGGGAGTTCCACCCCTT
>Ga0194125_10009442_pt1 | contig 13539 bp, 13 predicted proteins | sample TA2KigC250mmetaG_FD_148626 | JGI IMG/M metagenome (GOLD analysis project Ga0194125, IMG submission 148626) | Freshwater microbial communities from Lake Tanganyika, Tanzania - TA2015034 Kigoma Deep Cast 250m | ecosystem: Environmental > Aquatic > Freshwater > Lake | place: Tanzania: Lake... | reverse complement strand
TGCGTTTGAAACGACGAATCGCGTGTTTCCTGCGGCCCGCACCGATGGACAATCGGTCATAGGAGAGCAGGCGTCGAACCATAGACTGTTAGGGAGGGCTTCTGACATGGCCAAGCCGTTGAGGGTTGGGTTCATCGGTTTCGGTGGCATTGCGCGGGATGCGCACATGCCCGGTTGGAGCAAGCTGAAGGGCGATGGGGTCGCGGAGCTTGTGGCGGTCGCGGATGTAAGCGAGGCGGCGAGGAAGGCAGCGGTGGAGCGGTTCGGGGTGAAGCCGGAGTTGTGCTTCGAGAACTACGAGCACATGCTGGGCAAGGTGGACCTGGACATTGTGGATGTCTGCACGCCGAACTGCTTCCACAGGGATCCGACGGTCAAGGCCTTCAAGGCCGGGGCGCACGTGATCGTCGAGAAGCCAATGACGGTGTCGGCGCAGGACGGGGAGGCGATGATCGCGGCGGGCAAGAAGGCCGGCAAGCTGCTGATGATCGCGCAGAGCTGCCGCTACCTGCCCTCGGCGAGGGCCGCCAAGCGCGCGTCGAAGGCCATCGGCGACATCTATTGGGCGCGGGCGAGCCTGCTGCGGCCGCGCGGCGTGCCGGCGTGGGGCGCGTTCACCGTGAAGGAGCTGTCGGCGGGCGGGCCGATCTACGACCTGGGGGTGCACATCCTGGACTGGTGCCTGTGGATGATGGAGTTCCCGAAGCCCGTCACCGTGTCCGCGGCGCTGTACCTGGAGCTGAGCAACAAGAAGTCGATCATGAAGCACGATCCGAAGAAGTACACCGTGCCCGAGGAACTGGCGATGGCGCTGATCCGCTTCGAGAACGGCGCCGTCTGCACGCTGGAGACGAGCTGGGCGGTGAACGCGCCCGAGGGCACGTTCAGCTGTTTCCTGTGCGGCAAGAGGGGCGGAATCGACTGGAACTGGGACTCGCTGACGCTCGTGCGCGAGGAGTACGGGATGCTGACCAACGCGAAGCCGCAGGTCATCCCCGAGGCCGGCCAGGCCTCCCACAGCGAGGAGATCTACGACTTCGTCGATGCGATCCTGAAGGGGAAGCCCTCACCCGTGCCCGGCGAGCAAGCGATCGTCACCCAGCGCATCCTGGATGCCATCTACGAATCGGCCGGGAACCGCCGGGAGGTCGTGCTGGGGTAGTGGGGCCGCCTACCCCTTCTTGAAGCCGATCAGGATGCCGGCGACGGAGCCCGCTCCGAGCGGGACAGAAGCACCCGCGAGGCAATGCAGAACAGGGCGGACACGCCCTGGGCGGCAAGCCAGAGCAGTGCCGCGAGGCTGGCGAGGCCACACCAAGCTCTCGGCAACGTCCGTCAAGGCACCGGTCATAGGCGGGTGAGTGTGAGCCCCTTGTCTGCGCCGGGCCGATCCCAACCGACAAGGATCCCCCGCGCTCCAGACCTGCCAGCAAACACGAGGTGCTTCGGGCGGTGGAGCGCCTGCGGGGAGAGTTCGCGCCCAATGGCCTCACGGGGCAGCCCCACATTCAGGGCGAACGCAAACGCACCCAGGGCGATGACCGCGCCACACAGGCGGCCGTCGTGCTCGAGGGGTTTGAAGCAAAAAGGGTGCGGCGATTGGCAGACATACCCCACCTCCGCACGCTGCAGGTAGAGCCCCCAGTGGGACGGCACAGAGAGGGATCCGAACAGCATCCGGAGCCAGCGCCCCGGCACGGCCTGCCGCCCAAGATGGGCCTTGCCGGGGGGCATGTTGCCCGACACCATGAGTCCGCAGAGGACCTTGAGCATCCAGCGCTCGATGTCGTGCCCGTTGAAGAGAACGACCCAACTGGTGCCCCTCGTGGCGGGATCGGCGGACTCCAGGTCCTCGCGCTTGATCGCACCGAAGAACCCTCCGGCCCGGTCATCGAGCGGCGCCAGGGCGGAATTATGGCGGGCGCACAGGACACGGGCCGTCAGTGCGCCAATGGGTAGCTCCAGTGCCTCCCCGCCCCGCACCCACGGGAGCCCGCCGATGAGCACCCTGCCATCGACCGCCAGCTGCCGGAGCACCGAGGCGCTGATGTAGTGCTCTCGGGAAACCTCCGAGGAGCAGTCGCGAAGCGCTGACGCGAAACACCGGGGATGGGAGTACCCCGTTTTGGGGGGGCGTGGACTGGTCCGGCACCCTGCAGGCACGAACTGACCGTCTGGACGCAGGCAGCAGCAATCGACGCGCCTTCCGCTGCCGCAAGGACATGGGGTGTGTCGGTCAATCTGGAACATCGCACGCTCCGTCATTCCAGATCTGGGCCCCTTGCGCAGCCGTGCCATCTGCGCCGCGCACTGGGTCACCGCGAGGCATCAGGGAACCCCCAGAGCACATTGTGCCGCTCGTATCCTGCGGTCAGGAAGCGGCCGCGCGCAACGATGCAGCGCCCCGCACGCCGGTGGAGTGAGCACCGGTGCGGACGCACCAAGGCAAGACCGGGGGCCTCTCATCGGCCGCAGGCGCTGGACGCCGAAGGCTCAACACAACAAGGCCCAGCGTGGGCGCCTCACCGGTTGGCGGATGGGGCGCTGGCCCTACCCCTTCTTGAAGCCCAAGGCGATGCCGGCGACGAAGCCCGCGCCGAGCGGGACATTGTACGTCACGATCTTCCAGAAGGCCACGCCGCCGCTCTTGGCGGCGTGGCCGCCCGCCTCCGCGACCCCTCCCCAGTCCACGTGCGCGAGACCCTTGTAGACCAAGTACTGGATGGCGAAGAAGAGGATGCCGATGCCGATGAGCGCGAGCTTGCTGATCTTCTTGGCGGCATAGCCGACCGCATAGCCCATCAGTCCGCCGAATCCCAATGTGCCGACAAAGGGGATGAGGAAGTCCATCGGTTCGATCTCTCCGTGGTGCGCGATGCGGGGCCTGAGCCTCAGCATAACGCGGCGTCGGCGGGTTGTCAAACGGGGGCAAAGGCGGTACAATCCCGCTCGCACGACGAGTGCGGGCCTGGTGCGCCGCCTGGCGCCCGGCCCTGGGGGATTCCATTGCTCAAGCCGTCCGGCGGGCCGGTACACTTCATCGGGATCGGCGGGGCGGGGATGAGCCCGCTGGCCGAGGTGCTGCTGGCGCGCGGGTTCGCGGTGTCGGGGACGGACATCCGCGCCTCGGCCATCACCGAACGGCTGCAGGCGCACGGCGCGCGGGTGCGGATCGGGCACGGCGCCGAGGCCCTGAACGGCGCAGCGACCGTGGTCTGCAGCACGGCGATCCGGCCCGATAACCCCGAGCTTCAGGCGGCCCGTGAGCGGGGGCTGCCGGTCCTCCACCGCTCCGAGTTGCTGGGCGAGCTGCTGGCGGGCAAGCACGGCATCGCGGTCGCGGGCACCCACGGGAAATCCACCACCTCGGGCATGATCGCGACCATCCTGACGGAGGCGGGGCTCGACCCGACAGCCATCGTCGGGGGCGAGGTCCGCAACCTGGGGGGCCACCACCGCGTCGGCGCGGGGCCGCAGTTCGTGCTGGAGGCCTGCGAGAGCGACAGCAGCTTCCTCAACTACCCGGGCTGCTCGCAGGTCATCACCAGCCTCGAGCCCGACCATCTCGACCAACACCACTCGTTCGAGAACCTGCGGGAAGTGTTCCGCAAGTTCGTGGCGCTCGGCCGCCCGGACGGGTTCCTGGTGTACTGCGCGGACTCGGCCGAGCTCAGAGACCTTGCCGGGCTCGCCCCGGGCAAGCCAGTCTCCTATGGCCATGCCGACGGTGCCGACTTCCGGGTGAGCAACGTTGTCACGGATGTGCGGACCTGCGCCTTTGACCTCCGAGGACCGGACGGCAAGAGCTGCCGCATCCACCTCGCCGTGCCGGGCGAACACAACGCCCTGAACGCCGCGGCGGCCTACTCGGCGGCGGTGCAGGTGGGGGTAGAGCCGGAGACGGCGGCGCAGGTGCTCAGCGCGTTCGTGGGCGTGGAACGGCGGTTCCAGGTGCTGTTCGAGGGCCGCAACATGCTGCTGGTGGACGACTACGCCCATCACCCCACGGAGATCGAGGCGACGCTGGCAACGGCCCGGCGCGTCTGGCTGGGGCGGGTCATCGCCATCTTCCAGCCGCACCTGTTCAGCCGTACTCAGCTTCTGATGGACGGCTTTGCGCGGGCATTCGGCGATTCGGACGAGGTGGTCATCGCCGAGGTCTACCCGGCCCGCGAGGACCCGATCCCCGGCGTGACGGGGGAGCGGCTCGCCGAGGCCATTCGCGCCGCGGAGCCCGGGAAGCCGGTGCACTCCTTCTCGACGAAGGAGGCGATTGTCGCCGACCTGCTGCCGCGACTGTCGGCAGGGGACATGGTGCTCTCGATCGGGGCGGGGGACATCCACAAAGTGGGGGAGGAGCTGGCCGCCGCACTGAGGCAACACAGCAGCGACTGATACGGCACGGCACGCAGCACGCCCGGGACCTTGCCGGTTCACCGGGCACACGGAACCAGGGGAGGGAGCAACGTGAGCGAAGAGATGGTGATGGGTGACGTTCGACTGCAGGAACGGGCGCGTCGCCGGCGCACGGCGCGGATGGCGCGCATCTTCGCCTTCGGTCTGGTCGGGGCGGTTGGCGTGGGGATAGCGTTTGCAGCGCTCGTGGCGGTCACACGCATCCGGCAGGTCGTCGTGGTGTCGTCCGACCCGAAGCTGGCCGAGGAGGTCCGTCAGACGATCCGGGTTCCGGCGTGGGCGAACCTGACGACGTCGAAGCTGAGCCTGATCGCCGCGCAGGCGGAGCGGGTGCCGGGAGTCAAGTGCGCCGGCTTCCAGCGCAAGTTCCCCGACCGCCTGATCGTGACGGTCGAGGCACGGGTGCCGCGGCTGGCCTTCGAGAAGAACGGGCGCTACCTGCTGGTGGACGAGGAGGGCGCCTGCATCGCCTGGACGACCCGACCGGACCAGGCGCTGCTGCGGGTGAAGGGGATGGGGGTCAAGGCCGAAGCGGGGCAGCGAATCTCCGGCGAGTGGTTCGATAGGAGTTGCACCGTTGCGCAGGCGCTAGCCGATGCCGAGCGTTTCCGCCCGTGGACGTTCGATGTCGGCTATCCGGCCGAGCTGTCTGTTATTGCGGGCTCAGGAGCGCGCGGGATTGTGGGCCTGTCCGATGACCTCGAGCGCCGCGTGAAGGTGTTTGCGGAGGCGGTGGCCGACTACGAGAAGCAGGGGAAGCCGATCGGCCTGATGGAACTCCGCACCGAGCGGCCGATCATCTGGCCGGAAGACCAGCGGCCCGACAAGGCCCCCGCCGCCCAACCGTGACGTAGACCGGACGGAGCCAGCATCTTGTCTGAACGCCAACTCGTTGTCGGAATCGATGTGGGCACCACGAAAGTCTGCACCCTCGTGGCGGCCGTCGAGGACGCGACGACCCCCCTGGAGATCGTCGGCATCGGCCTGAGCCAGTCCCGCGGCCTGAGGCGGGGCGTCGTCGTCGATCGGCAGGACACCATCGCCTCCGTGCGCGACTCGGTGCAGGAAGCCGAGCGCATGGCGGAGGTGGACATTCACGAGGCCTTTGTCGGCATCTCCGGCGACCACATCGCCTCGACGAACGTCTCGGCGCGCGTCAATGTGGCCGGCTCGGAAGTCGCGCAAGAGGACGTCGAGCGCGTGCTGCAGTCGGCCCGCGACAGCGTCGTGCTGCCCCCCGACCGCGAGATCGTGTACGTGGCCGCCCGCGGGTACACCCTGGACGGCGTGAAGGACATCGCGCGCCCGGTCTCGATGACGGGAGCGGTCCTGGACGTCGAGGCCCACATCGTCACCGGCATGACGAGCGTGATGGCCAACGTCGCCCGCTGTGTCGAGGAGGCGGGCATTCGCATCCTGCGGCGCGTGCTGGAGCCGATCGCGACCAGCACCGCCGTGGTCACGGACGCCGAGCGGGAACTGGGCGTCATCCTGGTGGACATCGGCGGCGGGACCACGGATATCGCCGCCTTCCTCGACGGCAGCATCGCCTTCACCTCCTCGATCGCCATCGCCGGCGAGCACGTCACCCGCGACCTGGCGCGCGTGCTGCGCACGAGCATGGAAGAGGCGGAAAGCATCAAGCGCAAGTGGGCCCTCGCCGTGCCCGAGCGCGTGAGCGACGAGGAGATGATCCAGATCGTCCTCGCGGGAACCAATGCCCGCGAGCGGGTCTCCCGGCGGTTGGCGGGCGAGATCGCCCGCTGCCGCGTCGAGGAGACCCTGAAGATGGTCCAGGAGGAACTCCGGCGCGCAGGCATCTACCGGCAGGTCAACGGCGGCGTCGTGCTCTCCGGCGGCGGCTCGCAGCTCCCAGGGATCACGCAAGTGGCCACCGACGTGTTTGATGGACTCCCCGTCCGCATCGGTCTCCCGCGCGGCCTGCGCGGACTCTCCGAGACCGTGGCGACCCCGGCTCACGCGACCGCCGTGGGCCTCGTGACGCTCGCGGCCACCGATCAGGCGTTCATCAGCGGTCCCCCCGAAGTCGTCGGCCTCAGCGGCCTGCCCAAACGCATCCTGGACTGGCTAGGCGGCGTGCAGGAGCGCATGACGCGGCGCACGGCACGGCGGTAAGGCTTCTTCTTACAGGATGGACAGGATGGGGCAGGATAGACGGCCTGACAAGCCGCGGGCACATGCCGTATCCTGCCCTATCCTGTCCATCCTGTAGGGTGCCGTTGCCGTTTTCCTCGAAACCTCTTCCCTCGCCCGTTGTCAGAACGCGTGAACCGAGTCAAGAAGCGAGGCGTCTGCCCGTCTCGTAGGTCTGCCAACGCCGCTGACGGCAGCGGCGCGGGGTCTGGTGCGATGAGTTGCCCTTACGGCCGAGAAGACCTGTCCGCCTACATCGACGCGGAAGTCGATGAGTCCACCCACTCCGGCATCCGCGAGCATCTGCGCGCCTGCCCGAAGTGTCGGCGCGAGGTCGCGTGGCTGAAGACGCTGGCGGGGATGGTCGCCGGTCTGCCGCGAGTGGAGCCCGCGGCCTCGATCACCTGGGATGCCGAACGCTCGGGGCCTGCTGCAGCGCCGACGCTGCGCTGCCCGGTAGTCCTGCCGGAAGCCTCCGCGTTCATCGATGGCGAGTTGTCTCCCGAAGAGGCGCACGCAGTAGTCGCACACCTCGCGGCGTGTGACCCCTGCCATCGCGCCTACCGAGACATCGAACGCATCAGCGGAATGATGACCGCCACCGAGCCGGCGTCGGTCCCTGCGGGCCTCGAGGCCAGGATCGTCGCCGCTCTGGCGGCCGAGCGCCGGTTCTCGCTGCGGCGCCTCTTCTCCCGCACATGCGAGACCTGCTTCCCTGTCGCCCGGGTGTCGTTGAGGTTCGCGGCGGCAGCGGCGCTGCTGCTAGTCGTTGCGCTGGGTGTGTGGTATGTCGTGGCGCCCGCCGGGGTGCCCGAGACGCCTGTGTTCGGACTGACCCCCACGGTGGCAGGTGTGCCTGAGACCGGCAGCCCGCCCACCGCCGGCGCGCCCGCGACCACACGACCCGCGAGGGAACCAGATCGGTACGTGGCCGCCGAGGCTCGGGTGACGCCGCCGCGCAGCACGCCGGTGGGGGATCGAGGAAGCTCCCCGCGGCCCGTGGAGCGTCCGACAGCCGCTGGAGGCCGCGGAGCGCCCACGGTCGTGAGGCCGCCGGGCGGCTCCGCCCCGACGCCGGTGGGGCCCGGCCCCGCGAGTCCGAGCTCGCCCGGACCGGCCGAGTCTGCGCCGCGCACGATGCTGGCGGCTCTCTCTCCAAGCCAGCCCTCGCCGCCGGCCGTGCCCGAAACGCCGGTACCGAGGCTGCCGCCGTCCGCGCCCGGCAAGTCGACGCCGCAGGGGGATGGTCTGCGCCGACCTGGGCTACCCGAGCCGCCGCTCGTGAGGCTCGCGAACCTGCCCGGCCCTGCGCCTGCCGAGGGCGACGCGGACGTGCACGTTCACGTCACTCGGAGCGGCGCGGAAGGGCCAGTCCCGGCCGCGCGGGGCATTGCGCCGGACCACCTGAGGGCGGCCGAGGCGCGTGTGAACGAGAGTACAAGGGCCTTCGCCCGGTCACAACCGACGCGCTTCCCGATCAACCACTAGCCTCCGCACCGGGCAGAGGGTCAACGAGAAGGCCAACGGCCCCCTTCGGCGGAACGTTCAGAGGGGGGCCGTTTCACGTTGCTTGCCCAACGAGGTAGGAGACAATGAGAACCGCCCAACGAGTGGCGCTGCTGAGCAGCCTGTTCCTGATCGCCGGGTGGACGTCTTGCGGCAGCGGCACGCGGGGTGAGCCGCCGGTCGTGCCGCAGTTCGACACCGCCAGGGCGTTCCAGTTTCTGCTGGATCAGGTCGCCTTCGGAGTGCGAGCCCCCGGGACGCCCGGGCACGACCAGGCGGAGGCGTACCTCTTCGGCAAGCTCCAGGAGACCGCCCGACAGGCGATCAAGCAGGAGTTCAGCGCCACCACCTCGTTCGGCGGCCCCTACGACTTCGCGAACCTGATCGGTCTGTACGGCCCGGCAGCGGGCGGCAAGAAGCTGATGCTCTGCGCGCACTGGGACACACGTCCGGCCGCCGACCAGGACCCTGACCCCAACCGGCGCGACCAGGCGATCCTCGGCGCCAACGACGGCGGGTCGGGCGTCGCGGTGCTGCTGGAGATGGCCCAGGCCTTCAAGCAGTCCCCGCCCAAGATCCCCGTCATCGTCGCCTTCTGGGATGCCGAGGACTCGGGGAATTCGAGCGGCCCGGCGCCGTACTCTGGCTACCTCCTCGGATCGCAGTACTTCGTGAAGCACATGCCGGCCGAGGCGACCCCGGATGAGGTCATCCTGCTGGACATGGTGGGCGGCGACAGCCTGCCGAACACGCGGGTAGGCACGCGGCCCGGCGGCAACAACACCTTCGATCTGCCGATCGAGCGCAACTCGAACGCGGCGGCGCCGGAGCTGGTGGACGAGGTGTACTCCGCGGCACGCAAGCTGGGGAACACGGCCTTCAAACAGCAGCCGGGGTACTCGGTCATCGACGACCACATGCCGTTCATCAACGCCGGCATCCCGGCGATCGACCTGATCGAGTTCGATTACCCGGAGTGGCACACCACCGACGACACGGCAGACCACTGCGACCAGGATTCACTGCGGCAGGTGGGGGAAACGCTGCTGCAGGTGGTGTACGCAAGAAATTAGGGACAGTCACCAATTTCCGGCAAGACGTCCGCCGGAAATTGGTGACTGTCCCTAATTTCTTGCCGAAAGCCCGACCGACCACACGGCCCGGTCCAGCGCCCACGGCGGCCCCGCCTCGAACGCCTCCCGGGGCATCGGCTTCCCGTTGGCGCGTACCCCCTCGACGCTCATCCCCAACGGTGGCGACACGAGCACCCGCCGCACGAGCTTCGGCATCCCCTTGATCGACAGCGTGGTTGAGCCGACGTCCGCCGACAAGACCTCAAGCCGGATCGGCCCCAGCCCCGAGGGGTAGTCCGCCAGTTGAACCAGCCGCCCCTCGGCGCGCCAGCTCTCCGGCACTGCAGGCAGAAGGTGCACCGCATCCCCCTCCGCGCGCGCAACGGAGTCGGCCACGAGGAAGACCAGCTGCGCTGCAGTGTGCGTGTCCTCGTGCGATCCCACCATCTGCACCCCGGGGAGGGGTTGAGCGGCCAGTCGCGCCACCACGGCCTCCCACGCACGTTGCCTCGCTGCTACGTCTCCCGAGAGAACCGCCAAATGCGCCCCGGCCAGGAGCTCGGAGAACGGCGCCTCACCCGACACCGACGGCGGCTGCGCACCCGCGGCGTGGAGGGCCAACGCCTGCGCCCGGACCTCGAAGGTCGAGCCGGGGGGCGGTGTCGATGCGCCGCCGGCAGCCAGGAGCGCCCCTGCGCGCGTCTGTAGCTCCCCGGCCCGGGCAGCCTGACCCAGCGCGCTCGCTACGTCGCCCGCCCGCTGAAGCGCGAGAGCCACCCGCCTCCCGACGGCGCCCGGGGGCTCGGCCTTCGCCAAAGCACCGGCCGAGCGCGAGATCGGCTTCCACAGAACACTCGTCCAGCGCTCGGGCGCCTCCGAGAAGAGCGCGCAGTCGGCGAGAGCCGTGGTCAGATCGGCCTGCAGACCCGCATCGGTTGCACCCGCGAAGCTCCCGTCGTCCCGTTGGCCCGCGACGAGAGCCTCGACGGCCTGCGACACCTGCGGCCCGTGCCCCGCGCGCGCGAGAGCCGACAAGGAAACCGCGAGGGCCGACAGGTCGTCGAGCCTCGCAGTCTCGATCAGCAGGCTTCCGACGGCGGCGTGGAACGCGCTTGTGACGAGGTCGCTGCCAAGGGTCAACCGGTCCGGCAGAACTCGGCTCGCCCACCACTCGGCGACGCCGCCCAACTGGAACTCGGGGTTCAGGTTCCGCACGTCGGGGAGGCCTCGCGTCCGGTAGACCATCGGCTGAGCCGGCATGGCAACCAGGAGGTCGCTTGTGCCCTTCGGCGGCAGGACGAAGTCGAAGGCCGCAGTAGTCTCGCCCTCGCTGGCTGCCCGCACTTCGTTGGGCTTGCGGGAGACGAGCAGGAGGACATCGTCGCCGTCAACCAGCGCAACGTCATCCTTCAGCGCCAGGCCGCCATGAGAGAGCGTGACGTGAAGCGTGGCCGCCCGCTTCACCTTGCCCCGGTTCGTCAGACGCAGGGACCGGAAGAGCCACAGCGACTGCTCGCCCGCCTGCCCGTGCCCCGCCGCATCCGAGAGCACCATCAGCTCAACCTCGTCCGCCTCCCGGACCGACTTCACGACGCGCACTCCCGGCTCGAACCAGTTCAGGGCAGCATCCGCCGGCGTCCCGAGCGCGTCCGAGAGGACTGGCCCGTCGGCGCCGACGCGCACCGAGCCATCTCTCAGGAAGATGAACCGCCCCGCGAGGCCGGGCTGCGCGAGTACGACAACGGGCTCGGCGCCCTGGCCGTCCGCCAGGCCCGCTCCCAGGAACACGATGGCTGTCAGTCTAGCGCGGAGCTTCATTACACGCGGCAACCAGTTCATGGATCGCTTCGACGGGGTCGATTGCGGCGCCGAAGGCCGAGATGACGGCGAGAAGATCGGCCCCGGCGGCCAGCAGTTCGGGCACGCGCTCCGCGGTAATGCCGCCGATCGCGCAGACCGGTACCGCAACCGCGTCAGCGACAACGCGCAGCCGCTCCGGCCCGAGGACCGGCTTCTCCGGTTTGGTGGGCGACGGGTACATCGCGCCCACGGCCACGTACGAAGCGCCGTCGCGCTCTGCCTGCCTCGCAAGCACGACCGTGGGGGTCGTGGCGCCGACGATGGCGCTCGGTCCCAGCGCACCCCGGGCCATCACAACGCTTTCGTCCGACTGGCCGACGTGCACCCCCGCCGCGCCCACTTCGACCGCCAACTCCACGAAGTCGTTGACCAGCAGCGGAACACCCGCCGCCGCCGACCTCCGGGCCAGAGCCCTCAAGGCGGCGACCTCCGCCTCGTCGAGACGCTGCTTAGACCGGAACTGGAGCAAACCCACACCACCCTCAATCGCAGCGTCCCCCAGCTGCCACGCATCGAGCGGCCCGCTGGTCGGGTGGTTCAGAATCGGGTAGACCGGCGAGCGAACCGGTTCCATCGCAAGCGACGCCCTCCGAGGCTCCGCCCCTTCGCTCTTGGGGACGCAGGCTCCTCTCACCGGGGCAAAGGGAGGTGCGGCCACGAGGGCACACGAAGAGAAGGGTCCTCAGTCGTCGGCATTCCACGCGAGGCGTGGTCGGCATGGTCACTGCGGCGGCTCAGGATGCGTTCGCCACGATGGTGGGGGTGGTCATCGTCCTCTTCCTGCTCGCGTGGCCGGCGTATCGGATCGTGTCGATGTGGCTGATGAAGGAGCTGACGGCGGCGGAGGCGGTGGCCGCGCTGGGGGTGCTGCTGGCGTTCCTTCTGGGCATCATGACAACCTGGGGTAGCGCCGTCAGCGTCGCGCTGATGGTACTGTTCGTGCTGTTGTGCGCCGCGATCTGGTTCGGGGGGAAGCGGCGCGACCGGCGGCGACTGGACCGCTTCTTCGAGGAGGACGTGGCCGCCTCGGAACGCGCGCTGGCCAAGGACCCCGAGAACGCTGCCGCTCACATGCGCCTTGGGCAGCTCTACGAGCGGCGCGGCGACCTGGCCGCCGCGATCCACCACTACGAGGAGACCACGCGGCTCGTGCCGCGCGACTCCGAGGCCCGGCTGGCCCTCGCCAATGCCATTGAGCGGAACCGCCGGGAGACGCTGGACAGCGCGGTCTGCTGGCAGTGCGGCACCGAGAACGCGCGCACAGCCTCGCACTGCCGGGAGTGTGGCGCTCTCATCTCCGACCACAACCAGATCATCGAGTGGATGACGGAATCCTCGTTCGCCAGGGCGCTACCGTGGTTGGGCCTGGGCGCGCTGTTGGTGGCGGTACTCGGAAGCGTCTTCCGCGCCGTGCCGGGCGCCCTGACGGTGCTCGCGTACCTGTTGCTCTTTGCGGCGGTCCTGTGCTATGTATACCCCCGTTGGGCTCGCGCCCGACGGTAAGGGCGCGTGCGGAAACGGATGGATCGGGTTGACGCCGCCGAAGCGCAGAGAGGCCGACGACGGCACGAAGACGGTCGCGACCAACCGTAAGGCGCGGCACAACTTCAGCGTGCTCGACCAGATGGAGGTCGGGGTATCGCTGCAGGGCGCGGAGGTGAAGAGCCTCCGCAGCGGGAACTGCAGCATTGAGGAAGCCTTCGCGCGGATCGACAACGAGGAGCTGTGGTTGCACGGGATGCACATCGCCCCGTACAAGGCGGCGACGATCGAGGCTCCGCCGCCGCGTCGGCCCCGCAAGCTCCTGGCTCACCGCGCCGAGATCCGCCGCCTCACACAGCGCACACGTGAGCGTGGTTACACTCTTGTGCCTTTACGCGTTTACTTCAGGGATGGTAAGGCTAAGATAGCGCTGGGCATCTGCAAGGGCAAGGCGCTGTACGACAAACGCGAGGCCATCAAGCGCCGCGACGAGGAACGCGACCTCGCGCGGTCGCTGCAGGAACGCTGACGCACGCGGGACGCCACGACACTCCGAACGGAAAGGAGGTGAGTCCGTAGGAAAGCCATGGGCAAGGTTCTGGTCGTCGATGATGACCCGGCCACGCGGATGCTGATGACCCGCGTCCTGGAGGACGCCGGCTTCGGCGCGATCGCGGTGGACGGGGGCCGGGCCGCCATTGAGGAACTGTGTCGGGCCACCCTCAACGGCGGGCTGTACGACGCAATCCTACTTGACATAGCGATGCCCGACATCAACGGCTGGCGCGTGTTGGATGCCGTGAAGTCGAACCCTCTCTGGGCGGACATGAAGGTGATCGTCTTCAGCGGGTTCACCCAGTCCCCCCAGGCCCTGATGCGCGTCGCGCGGTACGACGGCGTCTTCGTGGAGAAGAACGCGGACTTCGACCGCACCGTAGTCAATGTGCTCGACCGTCTCACGGCAGAACCGGTCGCGCACTGACCGTCATCCTGCCCTGCTCGCACGCTCCAGGACCCCGCGAAAACGACGCGGGGTCCTGCAGTTCTG
>Ga0194125_10009435_pt1 | contig 13543 bp, 14 predicted proteins | sample TA2KigC250mmetaG_FD_148626 | JGI IMG/M metagenome (GOLD analysis project Ga0194125, IMG submission 148626) | Freshwater microbial communities from Lake Tanganyika, Tanzania - TA2015034 Kigoma Deep Cast 250m | ecosystem: Environmental > Aquatic > Freshwater > Lake | place: Tanzania: Lake... | reverse complement strand
CCGGTTGGTTTCAGGCCGACGGAGAAGAGACTCACCAAGCTGTCCAGTCGGTCGGCCAGCCCCACGACGATACCAGGTCTGGTCTTTGGTAGTTCATCACCAGCGAAACGGGGCAGGTAATGCTCGAAGATGGCCTGGGCCACGGCGGGGTCCTCGCCGGAGCGCAAGGCGTACTCCTTCCCCATTTCCCCCTGAAGCGAGGTTAGCTCCACCACCATCTGGGTGGCCAAGTCGGCCTTGCAGAGGCGAGCGGCTCGCCTGGCCGTTGCCGTCTCCGCCTCCGAAAGGCCGAGCACGGCGCTCAAGCGAGAGGTCAATCCTTCCAGCCTCTTCGCCTTGTCCAGGACGGAACCCAACTGCTCCTGGAAGGTCAAGGTGTCCAGGCGAGGCAAGAACTCCTCCAGCGGCTTCTGCGTATCGGCCTGGTAGAAGAAATCGGCATCGGCGAAGCGAGCCCGCAGCACTTCCTCGTTGCCGTGCCGCACGATGTCCAGGTGCTGGTCGTCTCCGTTGCGCACGGCGATGAAGTAGGGGAGGAGGGAGGAGTGATCAGGGACTAGTGACCAGGAGTCGGCCTCGTCCCTTGTCTCTGATCCCTTGTCCCTGATCACTGGAAAGTAGCGCTGATGCTTCTTCATCACGGTGATGAGCACCTCTGGGGGGAGTTTTAGATATTCTGGATCGAAGGAGCCCAGCAGGGCCGTGGGATACTCCACCAGGTTGGTCACCTCGTCCAGGAGGGCCGGATCGTCGGGGATTCGCCCACCCACCTCGGCGGCCAGCTTGTCGGCTTGCTGGCGGATCATCTGCCGCCGCTTTTCCACGTCAACCACGATGCTGTTGGCTTTCATGAGGGCGAAGTAGCTCTCAGCCCTCTGGATCACGATTTCGGGCGAGCGCAACGGCCTGAGTCCTCGCGAGGTGCGATCGCTCCTCACGCCCGCGTACTCGAAGGGGATGATTTCATCGTTCAAGAGGGCTACGATCCAGCGGATGGGGCGAGAGAAGGACACGTTGGTGGCGTTCCAGCGCATGGAGAGGGGAAAGCGCAGCCTGGCGATCAGGTCGGGCAGAAGGGTAGTTAGGACCTCAGCCGCTGGCTGTCCCTGCTCCACTCTGACGGCAACAACGTACTGGCCACCATCCAATTGGCGGACCTCCAGGCTCTCGACAGCCACTCCCTGGCTCCTGGCAAAGCCTTGAGCTGCTTGAGTAGGTCGCCCCTCCTGGTCGAAAGCTACTTTGGCTGGCGGCCCTTTCACCAACCTTTCCTGGTCGCGCTGCCTGTGAGCCAGGTCCTCGACGTAGACCACCAGCCGCCGCGGCGTGCCCGTAACCCGAATCTGGCTGTGCTCCAACCGTGCCTCGGCCAGCAGCCTGGGCGTACGCTCCTCCAGTTGGGCAATGGCAGACTCAAGATCGCCGGCCGGCAACTCCTCGGTCCCAATTTCGAGGAGGAAGGGATTAGGGACTAGGGACAAGGGACTAGGAGCTATCTCGCCTTGTCCCTTGTCCCTTATTCCTTGTCCCTTGTCCCTGGCACACCACGGAAATCCCATCTCCTCCCGCTGCTTCACATAGGCCTCGGACACCCGTCGGGCCAGCTCCCGCATCCGGGCGAAGTACCTGGCCCGCTCAGTGACGCCGACAGCGCCGCGAGCGTCCAGCACGTTGAAGGTGTGAGAGCACTTGAGCACGTAGTCGTGAGCCGGGATCACCAGACCTCTCTCCAGAGCATTCTCCGCCTCGGCCTCGTACAGGCTGTAAAGCTGAGTCAGCCTCCCTACGTCAGCCTGCTCAAAGTTGTAGATACAGTGCTCGATTTCGCTCTTGAGAAAGACATCGCCGTAGGTGAGGCCATCGAGCCACTCGATTTCAGTGAAGCCTCGCACCCCCTGCAATGGGAGCATGACGCGCTCCAAGCCGTAGGTAATCTCCACCGCGACAGGATCGAGGGCGAAGCCTCCGGCCTGTTGGAAATAGGTGAACTGGGTGATCTCTTGCCCGTCCAGCCAGACCTCCCAACCCAGGCCCCAGGCTCCCAGGGCTGGCGACTCCCAGTTATCCTCCACGAAGCGGATGTCGTGCTGGCGGCGGTTGATGCCCAGGGCCTCCAGGCTGTCCAGGTAGATTTCCTGGGGGTTGCCGGGATCGGGCTTGAGGATGACCTGGTATTGATACCACTGCTGCCAGCGGTTGGGGTTCTCGCCGTAGCGTCCATCGGCCGGGCGCACCGAGGGCTCGACGTAGGCCACGTTCCAGGGCTCCGGCCCCAGGACGCGGAGCACAGTAGCCGGGTTCATCGTACCGGCACCAACCTGCACGTTGTAAGGCTGCCAGATGAGACAACCCTGGTCGGCCCAGAACTGGTTCAGGCGCAAGATCGCTTCTTGAAAGGTCAATGGTTTTTCCATAATCGTTCGTGTTTCCTCGTTAGACTTCCAGATAAGCCTCACGTCTCTCGACCGAGAAGTGGACATCTGCTCTGTCCAGCAAGCCGCTGAAACCAAGTAGCAGCGGTATATCGTCGGTGTGGGCCAGGTGAGCACGGATGGTCAGTGCCTCTGACGTGCTCTCTCCATCTGTCAGTGTGGCACCGATCACACCGTCAATAACCTCCAGAGCACATTCGGCCCGATCAATAATGCCCCTGACAGTCGCGTCCCTCAGCTTGAGTACGGGGTAGCCTTGCCACATCCTCTTGGGAATCAGCGAAACCGGAGCTCCTGTATCGAGAATGCCATACCGCTCTGGACCAAGTTCACCTCTCTCTCCGCAGAATGTCACTCGACAAATCAACCTTGTGACGACAACCAAGGGGTCATCCCGAGAGGGTTGTTGAGAAATGCGCAACTTGATCCTAGTAGACATACGGCTTGCTCTCCAGGAAATAGGTCACTAACCGCTCCCCATCGCTGACTATGTGTTTGGCTTGCTCTATAGCTTCCGTTAGCCCTCTGGGCCCACCGCCTGTCCCGATCACCTGCTTTCTGTAAACCACCACCCATTGATCAGGGTACTGCTCCGTGAGTTCGGCCATGTGCTCGAACAACCAGTGCTCGTCCTCCCTGAAGCGGACAGGCAATGGCTTAACCTTGACCGGATGTTGGCGCACCATCTCGCTGAACTCCTCGACGCTCATCTCATCAGTTGTGTAAATCGCCATTTGCACATTCCTCCAAGACCTCCTCAAAGTGGAGTTCGGCAGCCTCCTTGATGTTTCCCATCAACTCGTCCAGGGTCCTCCCCTGGGTAAAGACATCGGCCCCGATGCCCCTCGCACACCAATACTCGCCATCGAAATAGACCTCAAATTTAGCCAACATTTGATTCACCTCTGTTTCCCGCCCATTGCCGGCGCAGGGTATTGAGAAACTTCACCGATTTCAAGTTGCGCTCCAGAATGTAGGTTATATAATCGTACATCGTCTTCTCTAGCTCTCTATGCAGCGGGAGGCTGAGACGAAGACGGCGACAGGTATCGTAATCTCTGGTCTGCAGGAAACGCAGCACTTTTAGCGCGCTGAGGGTTATCTCCTTGGCTCCCCGATGGTTCTGGCCACAGTTGGCACAAAGGATACCGCCATCGGCAGAACTGAAGAAGTTGATCACTGGTTCGATTTGACGATGGCAGACCACACACTGGAAGAGCTGAGGGCGATAGCCCAGCAAGGATAAAAGGCGCAGCTCGAAGAAGCGGGTGGTCAGATCCAGATCAGAAGCATTGCCCAGCCAGCCCAACGTGGCCAACAAGAGGTCGAAGAGAGGGCGGTTTTCGATTCCCTCTTCGACAAAGAGATCCAACAGTTCGGCGGCATAACAAGCGTAAGTGGTGCGCAACAGGTCCTCTCGCACGGGCCGGAAGGCGTGGACGGTCTCGGCCTGGGTCACGATGTCCAGGTTCCGCCCCTTGGCGATGAGCAGTTGGCTGTGAGTGAATAGCTCCACGTGCCCGCTCTTGCGGCTGGTAGGCTTACGCACCCCCTTGGCGATGGCCCTGGTCTTGCCCAGCCTGGGCGTGTAGAGGGTCAACAGGCGATCGGCCTCGCCGAAGTCGCTCCGTTTCAACACGATAGCCTCAGTGCGATAAAGGCGTTCCCGTCTCATAACCAATATCCAATATCTAATACCCAATAGCTATTAGAGGTATTAGATATTACCCTCCCCTCACGGTGCCATACCTGTACGGCCTCTCCCAATTCTGGGCCATCTTCTCTTGATAAAGCTTCTCGGCATCCAGGCCCAGGGCCGAGAGGAGGTGCAGAATACGGATGATGGCATCAGTCAGTTCCTCACCCACGGCCTCCAGGGGCAAGCCCTTTTTGTAGCAGTCGCTGGCCTCGGAAATCTCGCTGTGGATCAGGGCCAACATCTCCCAGATGCGACCGGGCTCGGCCGAGAACCCCTTCGCCTCGCACAGGGTCCTGACCTCGGCCATTTTGACGTTCAAGCCAACCTGGTCCATATAGCCTCTCCACACCCTTCAAGTTGGGTTTAATTATACCATTGGCTTCACAAGGATGCAAATAGAATAGCCGTGCAGGCGGTTGCTGGGGGGAGCTGACAAGGTGCCAGGCACTTGCGAATAGCCGACTGATTGAGCAAGCCTGCTTGGCCTGACGCGCTGTTGTCCCTAAACAGCCGGTAGAAGTGCCTGGCACCTGAACGCTTGCCAAATAAAAAGCCGCCCTCGGCAAGAGCGGCCTCGTCTCTTTCACCCCAAATGCTCAGGGGTAAAAGCTTCTGGCAACAGCTCCCGAAGGGTGAAAACTCGGTATACATCCGCCTCATCGGCCACAATCACCTGGATGTCGTCGCCAAACTCCATCAACACTTGACGGCAGGCACCACACGGGGTGACGCCATTCTCGGTGACGACGGCCATGGCCTCGAAATTCCGCTCGCCCTCAGACACAGCCTTGAAGACGGCCACCCGTTCGGCGCAGACCGAGAGCCCATAGGAAGCATTCTCCACGTTGCAGCCGGTGTAGATGCGGCCCGACCTGGCCAGCAACGCCGCTCCCACAGCGAAATGCGAATAAGGGGCATAAGCCTTCTTCCGCGCCTCCATCGCTTTGGCGATCAAGTTCTCGTAGTCCATCTACTCCTCCTTATCCCTCACCCGCGCTGGGACGCCGTAGGCTACGCTGTGCGGCGGGATGTCGTGCGTCACCACCGAACCGGCCCCGATCTTGGCCCCGGCTCCCACCCGCACGGGGGCCACCAGCATGGTATCGCTGCCGATGAACGCGCCATCCTCGATGATGGTACGGTGCTTGCGCTGGCCATCGTAGTTGCAGGTGATGGTGCCTGCGCCGATGTTGACCTCTTTGCCTACCGTGGCATCGCCCAGGTAGCTGAAATGTCCCATCTTGGTGCCGGGCCCCAGGTACGAATTCTTGACCTCGCCGAAGTTGCCGACGTGCACCCCTTTGGCCAGGTGCGCACCTTTACGCAGATGGGAGAAGGGCCCCACGTCAACGTCCTCCTCCAGAACGGCGCCCTCGACCACCGAGACCTCAATGGTGCATCCATCGCCGATGGTCGAGTCACGAACGATGGTGTCAGGGCCCAAACGGCACTGGCGGCCAATAGCCGTCGCGCCCTGAAGGTAGGTGTTGGGGTAGATGACTGTGTCTTGACCGATCTCGACCGTGGCTTCTATGAAGATCAGCGAGGGATCGAGCAAGGTTACCCCCTCCAGCATCCACTTCCGGTTGATGCGCTGCCGCATCACCGCTTCGGCCTGGGCCAGATGCGAGCGATTGTTGATCCCCAATACCTCGGTGACATCGTTGATTTTCAGTGCTTCCACCGCCTGTCCCTCCGCCGCGGCCATGGCTACCAGATCGGTCAGGTAATACTCGCCTTTGGGGCTGAGGGGCAGTTGGGTCAGGTGAGGCCAGAGCCAGTGGCCGTCGAAGCAATACACACCGCAATTGAGCTCGCGGATCGCCTTCTGTTCCTCGGTGGCTACCGCCTCCTCTACGATGCCCACCACCTGACCAGCTTCGTCGCGGAGGATGCGCCCAAAGCCCATCGGGTCGTCGGCCTCGACAGTGAGCATGGTGATAGGGCCCTTGTTCTCGGCATGAAGTTCTACCAGGCGCCTCAAGGTGTCAGTGGACAGCAAGGGCATATCGGCGTAGCAAACCGCAACCGTCTCGCTGCGGCCTTCCAACAGTGGGCTAGCCTGGAGGAGAGCATGTCCCGTGCCTAACTGTTCCCTTTGCTCCACGTAGATCACATGATCGCCTACCACCCGGCGCACCTCATCCGCGCCGTAGCCCACCACCAGCAGTGGCTTCTCCGAGGTAAGCTCGGCCGCCGACTCCACAGCGTATTGGACCATAGGTTTGCCCGCCAGGTGGTGCAGCACCTTTGGCAGCTCTGATTTCATGCGCGTGCTCTGGCCCGCGGCCAGGATGACGATTGATGTTTTGTTCATATCTCGCGGTGATTTCACTCCTCAGTCTCGTGATTTGTGGCTTCCCTAACAGCCACCCCCTGACGCCTGATCTGCTCATAGCCATACGACGGTTGTGAGGGCTGAAATACTAGGGGGTATTGCTCCGGATGCTCCAGGGCCTCCAGTTCAATGTCGGCATCCAATTCTGGCCAGTGAAACTGAGTAGGTCCCAAACGCTGAACGGTGTATATTTGAGCAATGGTTGCCTCTCGAAAAACCGGATAATCGTCAAAGGGAACAAAGTATTCTACATCATCCACCAGTAATCAAAAACCGGTCGTGTGAATACTAGTCACCTCACTGTAAGAAATGGCGATACCAGGCAGACTTGAATTCATCTGGATTAGAAGCCAAACGCAAGAGCGTCTATCATCGCTTTGCCCTTCTCTCTTCCTACCTCGCGGTAGATGTCCAGCAGTTCCTCATAGGTTCCCTCACCACCGACCAACGTCCAGAAATCTGCGCCCAGGAGTACCTGATTCTGCATATCCAGATACTGTAGGCTGAAACTGTGGCGATAGTCTTCCAGGCGCGTACCATAGGGATTGTAGGCCATTGCGAAGTAGGCGTTGACGTATGGTCTGTTCTTCTGCGCGATGGCGTGGATACGCAGCAACCGCTCGGCAACTTCCAGGCATTGCCCTTTATTTGGCACAGGGGATTTGATCTCAAAAAAGTACTCGTGCCCGGCCTTGTCTCTGAGATACAGATCGGCAATGGCCGGCCTCTCCACCCATTCCTTGTCGCTGACCTGCAGAACTTCGGCGATCAGGGCTGGAAAGTCGGGCGTCTGGCCTTCATTGATGCGAGTGATGATTTCCTCGATTTTTACGGCTGCAGCAGCAGGCATCTTGCCGCTAGCTCTATAGCCTCGCTCGGCTACAACATAGGTTTGCAAGGCAATGAGACGGGCACATTCCTCGAACGAGCTATAAATCGCACGCGCCTCTCCCCTCATTGTAGGTCTGAACCCAGGGCAGCGTTGTTCTGTCAAACCCTGAATGTATCCTCCAAGATATGCTTTGATAATTTCCCTGGTTTCTCTGTGGATCATTTCCTCCCCCAGTAGTATCCACGAATATTCTATCACACTCCTCACTTCCAGACAAATCAAGGAACAGGCATTTTGAAAGCCTCCGTTTGTTCTGTTGTCGTAGTAAACGGTTCTCCAAATAATCAACTTGCCTAGACATGAAATTCGTGTATAATCCAATTAGACTGAATGAAGGAGACTGACAATGCTGACACCGCACCAGATAGAACAGATCGAGAGCATCTTTCAGGAATTCGTAAAGGGGCGGTATGAGAAAGTGCGGAAGCTTAGCTTGGACAGCCTCCAGATCAATCCCCTCTTTCTGAGACAGTTCGCTGAGCATCTCCAGTGGACGAGTGCCGGGGAGATTGTGCAGTTCTTGGTAGATGAGACCTTTCAACGCGGTATAGTTACATCCGCCGGTTTCAGGGCAGAGCAAATAGCGAGGGTGTTCGGCGAGCCTACAGCGGTACGAGGGATTGACATTGAGAAGCGCAAGCCTCGCCCAGGCGGAGGCACCGATGTCTACTACATTCAAGTCAAGGCAGGGCCGAACACGATCCACGGAGACACACAGCGGCAAATCGAAGAGAAGTTCGACTATGCTCTGAGGCGCAATCCTCGCGCAATTCCTCTACTTGGCATTACTTATGGGGATGCCACCAGGGCTAACTCGTTCACACGTAGACTAATGGATCGCTTTCAAGTGCTTTTCGGCAAGGATTTCTGGACCTTCATTTCCGATGACCCAAACTGTATGAACGAGATTTACCAGATCTCAATCCGTGTGGCTACTACCTATAAACCCACCTATCGGGAGCGTCCAGTGGGTAGAAGCTTGCGGCAGCTATTGGATGACAAGATTGATGAGATCACCCACCAGTGGGAAGCTACCTACGGCTCTTTTGGGCCTCAGATGTGGGAGAACCTTCTGTAAATGACGGGCTTATGATCTAAACCGAGGATGTGAGTCAGGTATGAGATTCATCGAGAAGACATTGCCAGTAGAATATCTGAACCCCATTGCCATGGCCGAAGGCAATGCCAAGAAGCCCGTCTACCGGATGCATAAGTGGTGGGCGCGGCGGCTGGGCAGCGTGTTTCGCACGATAACCCTTGCAACCTTTGCCGCCCATGACGAATCTGATATGTCTCTATGGCAACGATTCTGTAATGGCGCAAATCTACAGGGGAAAATCGTGCTTGATCCATTCATGGGCGGCGGCACCACGATTGTGGAAGCACTTCGCTTGGGCTGCAAGGTCATCGGTATTGACATCAACCCTGTCGCGTGGTTCGTAACCAAGCAAGAAGTTGAACCAGTCAGCCTAGTCGCTTTAGACAGCGCATTTGAACGACTCACGAAGACGGCAGGACAGTTTATTGAGCAACATTACCAAACCAGGTGCCCATATGGGCATCGAGCGGATGTGATGTACTTTTTCTGGGTCAAAGTCGCCGAATGCGCTGAATGTGGGGCGAGGATCAGGCTGTTCCCGAACTATGAGCTTTCTCGTCGCGACAGCATGAACGTCTGTTTTTGCCCTCATTGCTTACAGGTGATCGAGACAGCCAAGTATAGCTCTAAGACCGAATGTCCTGACTGTGGTGAGATCTTTGATCCTCACAAGGGTGTTTCCGGCAGAGGCTTCTTCCACTGCCGTGAATGTGGCGCGCGGCAGCGAATTCTGGATGCAGTCGAGCGCAAAGGGACTAAGCTGGATGAAGAGCTACACGCCCTGGAAGGTTACTGTAGCACATGTGGGCGCTTCTTCAAGCGAGTAGATGACTTTGACATGGCATTGTGGAAGAAATCGCAAGAGGAATTCAATCGTCGCGAAAACAGCTTGTTAGTACCGGATCAAGCCATTCCGACTGAGGGACGAAGTGACCCCCGTCCTGTTAATCACGGCTACCGCTACTTTTGGCAGATGTTTAATGAGCGACAGTTGCTTTGCCTGTCTACCCTGCTGGAAGAGATCCTGAGGCTACCTGACCAGAACATTCGGGAGCTTATGCTTACCGCCTTTTCAGACTGCTTAGACACCAACACCATGTTCTGCAAATACGAAATTCAGTGGCACAAAATCTCAGCATTCTTTGGATTGCACGCTTACCATCCTATTGAGCGACCGACGGAGAATAATGTTTGGGGCACAAAATACGGACGGGGTACCTTTACGAAATGTTTCGAGAAAGTACGGCGTGCAAAAGAGTATTGCCAGAAACCGTATGAGCGATTGACTGATATTCGAGGCAGGAGATTTAGTAAGTACACAGGTGATGAGCGCATTGAAGGGCACGGGGTGGATACTTTTGAGGAGCTGTTGTGTAGGGATCGTGCTGCCTTGCTCCGTTGCGATACTTCAGAAGACCTATCGTTCATCCCAGACAAATCAGTAGATGCTGTCATTACTGACCCACCGTATTTTGAAAGCGTGCAATACTCAGAGCTGGCCGATTTCTTCTACGTCTGGCTGCGACTGGTGTTGAAAGATGAGTATCCCTGGTTTGCTCCTGAGCTTTCGAGCCGCCCCAATGAAATCGTGCAAAACGACAATTTGGGGAAGACAGTCGAGTTCTTTGGCAAAGGTTTGCAACGAGTATTTGAGGAATGTCACCGTGCATTGAAGGATGATGGGATAATGGTCTTTACGTTCCACCACAATCAGACCTGGGCCTGGGAAACAGTTGCACAAGTGTTGCTTGATGCAGGTTTCTACATCTCTGCAAGTCCCATTGTCCGCTCAGAAGGCAAAAGCGGTTTTCATAGCAGTGAGGGTAATATCCGATATGATGGAGTACTTGTCTGTCGCAAACAACCGAGTGACTGGAATGGTAACTCTTGGAGCGGAATCAAGCAGCAGATTTTGGGGGATGCTGCAGATTGGACGCGTCGAACACTTGAATCAGATATGGCGATAAATCGGGTGGATGTTTTCACTATCGTGATGGCTAAGAGCATTGAGCATATAACCAAGACTTGGGCAAATCCAAATAATCACACTTGTCCTGACGAGATCGCTGCACGTCTCAAAGAAATGGAGGAAATCGTAGACGAAGTTGCTCAGCGCTCCCAAGCTGAATTTGAGCTACAACCAGAAGCTTATGACTATGAGGTTGAGCAACTGGCTTTGTTCCTAAGGGAATCGGAAGCACGTTTCGGTAAGGGAGTCTAGCATAGTTTACTGCTCGTTCTCTCTCCAAAAACCGCATCTCGTTTACCTTGGGTCAGCCCATTCCACCGCTGGCAAACGCGGGCATTTGATTCCAGGTACGTCCTCCAAGAACACGTCCGGCTCGTTTTCTGCGGACACCACCCCATTGCTTGAAAAAGAAAGGTACACGAGCAACACGACATTGATCGCGGATGTCAACGACCCACTCCTCTGCCATTGGGCGCGCTCCAGGCCCCGATTCGCCCCCAACGATGACCCAATCTATTCCACGCAGGTTCAGACCTGGCAACGGTCCAAGTAGTGGCTCCAACGACAAGAACTTGATCTGAGCATCTGTTTGTCTAAGGTGTTCGATGCGAAAGGTGTAGTCCTGGTTTTCCACGCTGACACCCATCCAAACGTTGCTGGGCCAATCAATCTCTGGATTTAGCTCAAGCAAGCGCCTGGAGCGCTTGGTCAGTATCTGGAAGGTGTGCCACGAGGCACGGCGCATGATGTCAAAGACCTGGTGAATGAATGTCAGGGGTACATCTTGGTGAAAGAGATCGCTCATAGAGTTAACAAAGATCATTGTGGGTTTTGTCCAGCCCAACGGTTGCTCCAGACTATCCTCGTGCAGGGCCAGTTTGAAGCCGTCTGCATATTTAGGCTGCCCCATGGCCTCTAGCCGCATTGCCATGCGCTCTGCATAGCAATGCTTGCATCCTGGGCTAACTTTGGTGCATCCCGTCACCGGGTTCCAGGTGGATTCTGTCCATTCTATACTTGACCGGGTGCTCATGGGTTGCCCTCTTGACTTGCCTTCCTCGATAACATGACTTCGATCTGCTTGGAGATTATCATAGCACAGATGTTCTGTATTGTCAATTCCACAGCGTGTTACTCTACTCTACTCTCCTAGCCTTTCGTATCGTTGGAAAATGTCTCGCACGATGTTCACTGCCTTTTGTTTGTGTCCCGCAAAGATCAGACAGTAGAGCGGTGCGTTCCTGGAGTTGGTCATCACCAACGGGTCGGTGACGTGGGGGAAGACGGTCTTCAAACGTTTTTTGAACAGCCGGCCAAGCCGTTGCCCCGTAGTGCGGTGAATCTTCATCTCAACAGGTCCAAAGAGCGTAGGAATTTCTTCGTAGATCTCGTCTCGCCATTCGGTGCTTCCCCAAAACCGATTCATCCGCTCGATTTGCGCTTCGGTGAGTGCATTAGGATCATTAGGCAGGACAGTACGGTTAAGGGCCATCACCGGGAAATTCATAAAAATCTCCAGCGCTCGTGTCTCGGCTATCTGTTCGATGGTAGACCATTCCGCGTCCATGCCGAAAGGATCGAGGAAAATCAGTCCCCGGTTGAACCGCTCATAGCGGATGCGTGGTGTGATTTCTGTTGTGATAATATGGTTGCAGTCACCCTCACGAATGCGGATGTCTCGATCTGGAAACTCATCCACAAGTTCTCGGAGTCGCTGCACACGCCACGGGGTTTTCTCGATGAAAGTATAGCTGTGAAACGGATGTTGAATGGTCAGTGCAACACGAGGGGATCCATCAATGTAACGCTCTTCGTCCCGAGCACGGGGTTTACCTGTGCCTGCGAAGGCATCTATGTAGTGATAGCCATTGCGACACCACTTCCGCCCTCGCATGATGGCAGTGTAAGGATGAAGATACTTTTCCAGTAGTTGCAGTTTGTCTTCTGACCATGGTCCGATGATGTCCTCTTGATCCATAGTTCTTCCTCCTCGCAGCGAGATCGCCACGGAGTCTGTCCTGTAGGCGACTGGCCAATCAGGCGGTCAGTGACCTTGATGCAAGCAATCAGCCTGCCACTGCCAAATCAATACCGTCCTCGATTTCCAGCCCTATCCCCTCCAGCATCACCGGAATCTGGTAGAAATCCAGTACACTGACAATACTCCCCCCAGTTCAAACCCACTCCACGTCACCGCAGAGCCCCGGCGGGCGCGGGCGGGCCATGAACGCTTCGAAGGCCGGGCGGACAGCGCCGATGGTGCTCCCCTCGCCGTGGCCGGGGTAGAAAACAATGTCGTCGGGCCAGGCGAAGACCTTGTCGCGCAGGCTGGCCAGAATCTGGGCCAGGGCTTCGGGTGTGTCGGAATGGCCTGGCCCGCCGGAGAATAACGTATCGCCGACGATGGCGCACCGCCCGAAGCGGAAGCAAACGCTCCCCGGCGTGTGGCCGGGGGTGTGCACCACGGTCAACTCGCCATCCCCCAGCGTTAGAACGTCGCCATCGTGGAGGTCGAAGTCGCCGCCGATGCCGAATTCGGCCGGGTCGGCCGGGTGGAGGCCCAGGGGCGCAGCGGTGGCCTGGCGCACCGCGTCGAGGGCCTGGACGTGGTCGGGGTGGCCGTGGGTGAGCAGGATGGCTTTAACCATCGTGCCCTCGACAGCCGCCAGGATGCGCTGCGGCTCGGCGGCCGGGTCCACGATGATGCTCTCCTCACCGCTGATGAGCACGTAGCAGTTGGTGCTCCATTGGCCAAGAGGCAGTGGGATCAACTGAAAAGGACCCTCGTCAGTCATTCCCCAACTCATTACTCAGTATTCTATCACACTCCCACCTGCAGGCAAATCAGTAGGACAACCGCAAGGGTTGCCCCTACTGTCTACGACCCCCAACTGGCAACGATCTCACGAGCCATCTCTCTGGCGCGGGCGAAGATCTCATCCTCATCCAGGGTCAAGAGTCCCCGATCCCGCATTACCACACAGCCATCAACGATGACCGTGCGCACGTCGCTGGCATGGGCAGCGTAAACCAGGTGCGAGGTGATGTCGTACACCGGCACCATGTGCGGCACGTCCAGGTCCAGCACGATCATGTCCCCGCGCTTCCCAACCT
>Ga0194125_10009431_pt1 | contig 13547 bp, 14 predicted proteins | sample TA2KigC250mmetaG_FD_148626 | JGI IMG/M metagenome (GOLD analysis project Ga0194125, IMG submission 148626) | Freshwater microbial communities from Lake Tanganyika, Tanzania - TA2015034 Kigoma Deep Cast 250m | ecosystem: Environmental > Aquatic > Freshwater > Lake | place: Tanzania: Lake... | reverse complement strand
TGCTCCCATGGCCAAAGTACTGAATGATAAATTTGGTATCATTACCGGCATCATGACAACCATCCATGCTTATACCAACGATCAGAATACACTGGATGCTCCGCATGCCAAAGGCGATCTGCGCCGTGCAAGGGCTGCAGCCGCCAATATTGTGCCTAACAGTACCGGAGCTGCAAAAGCCATCGGCCTGGTGCTGCCCGAATTAAAGGGCAAACTGGACGGTGCAGCGCAAAGGGTGCCTACCATTACCGGTTCGTTAACGGAACTCACCTGTATCTTAAATAAAACTGTGACTGCAGAAGAAGTGAATGCCGCCATGAAAGCAGCCAGCAATGAAAGCTTTGGTTATACCGAGGACGAGATAGTGAGTACGGATGTGATTGGTATTACCTGGGGCTCATTATTCGATGCCACACAAACCAGGGTAATGACAGCGGGAGACAAACAACTGGTAAAGGCTGTAAGCTGGTACGACAATGAAATGAGCTACGTAAGCCAGCTAGTAAGAACGGTGAATTATTTTGCCAAGCTGATAAGCTGATCTTATTTTTATACTGCAATGCCCCGGATAAGGGGCATTTTTGTTTCTCTAAATTTGTGTTCCAAAATGAAAGTTATGGGTAGTTTTTCTGCTTACAATTTCAAAGGGCAAAAGGCGCTGTTAAGGGTGGATTTTAATGTACCGCTGAACGAAAAATTTGAAATTACAGACGATACAAGGATGCGGGCAGCTGTTCCGACCATTAAAAAGATATTGGGAGACGGCGGTATGGTTATATTAATGAGCCATCATGGAAGACCCAAAGATGGGCCCGCTGAAAAATATTCACTGAAACACCTGGTAAATCATTTGGGTAAGCTGCTTGGAGGCGCCACTGTTTTTTTTGCCAGTGACTGCATCGGGGAACAGGCGGCCCTTACTGCCGGCATGATGAGACCGGGTGAGGTATTGCTGCTGGAGAACCTCCGGTTTTACAAAGAAGAGGAAAAAGGGGATGAAGGATTTGCCAAAAAGCTGTCTCAGCTGGGAGATGTTTGGGTTAATGATGCTTTTGGAACAGCCCACCGGGCACATGCTTCCACCGCAGTAATTGCAAAATTTTTCCCTTCTGAAAAAAGATTGTTTGGTTATGTGATGGAAGGGGAAGTGGCCGCTGCAGAAAAAGTGCTGCATAGCGCTGAAAAACCTTTTACAGCCATTATCGGCGGCGCCAAAGTAAGTGATAAAATACTCATCATTGAAAACCTGCTGGAAACGGCCACGGATATTATCATTGGCGGTGGAATGGCTTACACCTTTATGAAAGCGCAGGGAGGCAAAATTGGTAACTCACTGTGCGAAGAAGACCGGCTGCAAACTGCTTTGGATATCCTATATAAAGCTGAAAAAAAAGACGTATGCATTCATCTGCCTGCAGATTCTGTTATTGCTGATAAATTTGCTGCTGATGCAAAAACATCCGCTGCACCCAGCAACCATATACCAGCCGGGTGGATGGGACTTGACATCGGCCCAAATGCCTGTGAACAATTTTCCAATATTATCAGCCGTTCAAAAACCATTTTATGGAACGGCCCAATGGGTGTTTTTGAAATGGGTAAATTTCAGCATGGCACAAAAGCCATCGCCGTGGCAATTGCATCGGCCACCCAAAATGGCTCTTTCTCACTTGTTGGCGGAGGCGATTCAGTTGCTGCTGTCAGCCAGTTTGGGTTTGCCGATAAGGTAAGCTATGTATCTACCGGTGGCGGAGCCATGCTGGAATATTTCGAGGGAAAAACTTTGCCCGGTATTGCAGCGGTTGCGGGCGGATAAATTATTTTTACGAAATTTAAATAAATCAAAACTTTTCTTATGAAACAGCTGATTTGCCTTCTCATGGTGCTGCTTATGTTATTACCGGTAATTTTGCAGGCGCAAAAAATAATTCCGATTGAATACAATGGCAAGAAGTATGAAGTACTGGATATGCTGTCAAAAGGAAAAGTAATGTGGGGAGGAAACAGCGAAGAAATTCCGGGTGGTGCAGCCAAAAGCGAATCGAACGGAGCAGCCAACACAACTGCGATTGTAACTGCTGTGGGCGACAATACCGGAGCTGCCCTTGGCGGAAAACCCTATGCTGCCAAACTCTGTTCCGAAGCTGTTGCGGGAGGAAAAGACGACTGGTATCTTCCTTCTAAAGATGAAACCGATGCCATTTTTGCGTTTAAGGAAAAGTTTAAGGTGGAAGAACGGGGTACCATCTGGTCATCCACTGAGGCAAGCGGTACGCAGGCGGTAAGTAAATACTGGTACACTGGTGACTTTTATAATGTGCAGAAGACCGACTCCTATCATTTTGTCTGCATAAGAAATGTGGAATAGCGGCAGTAGTTACTGTTTTTTTACTTCTATAATCCTGTCGTTATTACTTCCGTTACTGGTACATATGTATACTTTTCCTTCCGGTGAAATGCACAGGTCTCTCATTCTTCCATATTTCCCGGTAAAAAATTCATTGGTCTCTGTAATGTTGCTGAAGGCACCGTCCAGTTTCATCTGGTGCAGCCGGGCATCTTTCAATGCCACCATCAGCAGCGAGTTTTTCCATTGCGGTATCAGATTGTGGTTGTAATAATCCAGCCCGCAGGCTGCAGTGGTTGGGGTCCATATTTTGAGAGGTTCCTTAACGTTGTTGGCGGTGCAAAATGTCTGTTCAGCACCTGCATCGCAAAAACCGGGCACATTCGGCCAGCCGTAGTTTCTTCCTTTTTCAATTATGTTTACTTCATCATCAGTACTGGGGCCATGCTCACTGCTGTATAAAATATTGTTGGCAAATACAAGGCCCTGCGGGTTGCGGTGCCCAAAGGTCCAGTAAGGATTGCCCGCAACCGGGTTATCAGCCGGTACTGTTCCATCAAGATTCAGCCGCAGGATTTTGCCGTTTACGGAATTGATGTTTTGCGGTAATGATGTATTGGCGGCATCCCCGGTGGTGATGAACAGTTTTAAGTCTGGAGTGATCACCAGCCGGCAGCCGTTATGAATTGAAGCTGCCGTAATATTATCCAGGATGGTAACCGGGCTGGTAAGGGCTGACCCCGTATAAGTAAAGCGGACAATTTTTTCTTTATACCCACCTGAATTGTAGTTATAAGCCACAAATACATGCGGGTTGGATGAGAAGCTGGGGTGCAGCACCATACCCAGCAGCCCTCCTTCGCCGGTGGAAACCACCTCTGTTATGGTATGCAGCAGCGAAACAGTACCTGTTACCGGGTTCACCCGGCTTATTTTTCCGCCCCGTTCCGTCATCCAGATAAAGTTATCAGGCCCCCAAAGAATTTCCCAGGGAAAGTTGAGTCCCTGGACAATTGCGGAATCTTTTATAATCACCGGGCCGGGTGGCGGCGGGTTTGTATTGTTGTTATTATTCTTTTTGCATTGGGCAAACAGGATACATAACAGAAAAAGTACCGGGATAACAGTTTTTGTCCGCTTCATAACGGTTATTTTATAGGGGATGGCGCTAAAACCATGCCGCGGGGTTATGAAATTACAGTTTACCGGTAATATAACCTCCTATACCGAAAATCTACCGGGTTGAAATGGCAAAAGAACTAATTTTATTATTCATGAAAACGTATAAAAATGAAAGGGACCCGTAATATTTTCCTGCTGGTACTCGGCGCTATCATTTTAATTCTCTTTGTTTGGGGCTGCAGTGGTTACAATGGCCTTGTAAAAAAGGACGAATCTGTAAAAAACATGTGAGCTAACGTTCAGAGTTCCTATCAAAGAAGGGCCGATCTGATTCCTAACCTGGTGAACACCGCAGCAGACAGGCAAAAACTGGATTGTTACCGAAGGCAATTAAGCCAGATGAGGGCTAACCAGGGTGAAATGGCAGCAATTGAAAGCCGGTATCCGGGTAATTTAGGAAAGCAGGTGTCAGAAAAACAAAAACTAATGATGAGGATGGAGCTCTGCAACTGAAATAATAACATCAGTTAATAATCATCCCATATTATGAAATACTTTCTGAACGTCATCATCCTGCTCTAACCTTTCAATCAATTTACTTACATCAGCAGCCTGCTCATCATTCACAGGAACGGTTACGGCAGGTATCCATTCCACCTCAGCGCTGACGGGAGTGATGCCTTTATCTTCCAAAGCCTTTTGCATGTTGCCAAAATCAGTAAAGCCGCAGCGTACCACCAGTAAATCTTCTCCGCCTGCCTGTCCGGCAGGCAGGTTTTCACCGGTGCCTTCGCCCAGTTCTTCTAAACCAAAATCTATCAGTTCCAGTTCCAGTTCTTCTGCATTCAACCCTTCAGGTTTTAATTTGAATACTCCCATTTTCTTAAACTGGAAAGCAACACTTCCGCTGTTGCCCAATGCACCGCCCCCTTTATTGAAATGCGATTTTACATTCGCCACTGTTCTAACATGGTTATCCGTTGCAGTTTCTACAAGTATTGCCACACCATGGGGGCCGTAACCTTCATATAGGATTTCATCGTAGTTGGTAATATCTTTTCCCAAAGCCCTTTTAATAGCTGCTTCCACACGGTCTTTAGGCATGTTCACGGCTTTGGCATTCTGCATGCATCGCCGCAGGGCCGGGTTGGTAGTGGGATCGGGGCCGCTGGCTTTAACGGCAATGGCAATTTCTTTTCCAATACGGGAAAATTGCTTCGCCATCCTGTCCCAGCGGGCAAACATGGTAGCCTTTCTTACTTCGAATATCCGCCCCATAATTTCAATTCGTTTTTGAGTTTGCAAAATTAAGTGAATAGGGCTAAAAAGAAGAACCGTCCCGGCCATCCGGAACGGCTCTCTACTCAACTGAGTTAACCTTATTTCTTATTGTTTTTTTTGAAATTTTTTATTGCAACCAGATACCTGTTCAGCTCTTCTCTTACTCTCGGAAACAGGAACAATAATCCAATCATATTCGGAAATACCATGGCCAGTATCATGGCATCAGAGAACTGGGTTACTGCTCCTAATGAAATAGAGGCACCGAGTATCACAAAACCCAGGAACAGGAATTTGTAGATCATATCCGCTGTTTTTCCCCTGCCAAATAAGTATTTCCACGCCTGCAGCCCATAGTAGCTCCAGCTGATCTGGGTGCTCAGGGCAAACAGGAATACAGCAATAGTGAGCACATAGCTGAAATGCGGGATATTGTCATCAAAGGCCATGGAAGTAAGATCAACGCCTTTTACCGCTGCACCGGTTTCATTGATGATAACAGCGCCGCCCACCGTGGTTCCATAATTAAATACGCCGCCCTGGTTATAGATGATAATCACAATAGCCGTCATGGTGCAGATTACCACGGTATCAATGAAGGGTTCGAGCAAAGAAACAATGCCTTCTGATGCGGGGTACCTTGTTTTTACGGCTGAGTGGGCGATAGATGCCGAACCGGCTCCTGCTTCATTGGAGAACGCTGCCCTTCTGAAACCAATGATCAGCACCCCAACCAATCCTCCCAATCCGGCGCGGGGTGTAAAGGCTTCTGTGAATATCATGCGAAAACAATCATCCACATAATTCAGATGCATAAAAATAATAATCAGGCATGCTGTAATATAAATAATAGCCATGGCCGGTACCATCTTTTCGGTAACGGTCGCTATCCTTTTTATTCCGCCAATGATGATCAAACCGACTAAAAAGGCAAGAATAACACCAATAAAAAAACCGGAAGAAGAACCGCCTATGTTAAACTGTTTTACAATTTGCTGGGTTGCCTGGTTTGCCTGGAAAGCATTACCCCCGCCCAGTGAGCCTCCTATACAGAAGATGGCAAATACAGCCGCCAGTATCTTTCCAAAATTTTTCCAGCCTTTTTCTGCAAATCCTTTTGAGAGGTAGTACATCGGGCCGCCAAATACAGTACCGTCTTTATTAATATCCCGGTATTTTACACCCAGCGTACACTCTACAAATTTGCTGCTCATGCCAAGCAGTCCGCAAATAATCATCCAGAAAGTGGCCCCGGGCCCCCCCATGGCAATAGCTATGGCAACACCCGCAATGTTTCCAAGACCAACGGTGCCTGATACGGCAGTTGCCAGCGCCTGGAAGTGATTCACTTCACCATGATGACTTTCATCCCGGATGGTATGGGGTATATCCTTATCGGCTCCGGCCACCTCCGCAGCGCCGCTTTTTTCAAGTTCGTCATATTTACCCCTTACAACCCTTGTAGCCAGGCCGAATTGGCGGAGGTTGACAAAAGAAAAACGGAGTGTAAAAAAGAGAGCTCCGCAAACAAGCAGGATCACAACGATCGGCACACTTTGCCCCCCCAGGTTTACCGGATACATCACCACGTCTTCCCATCCCTGAGCGACAGGCTGAAAAGCCCTGTCAATTTTTTCATCAATTCCAATTTTTTTTGCAGCTGTGGAATCTTGTGTAAAAGCTAATGCCGGAGCAATTAAACAGGCAATAATGATAAAAAGAGGCCGTAATGATTGGGTAAGCATGTACTGTTGGTTTTAGTTTAATTTTATAAATGAGTGCCTAAAGTAGGCAAATAATTTAATAGCGCCCCCAATTTTATCCACGAATGGCATGGGAGGTATTTTGCTGTTTTTTGCATCTAAACCTTTAGTTTTGAGACTATACAAATAATCATATTCAGGCCTTGCCGGGTGTTGCCGGAGCCGGAATTATTCAGCTTAAACTTAAACATGAAAAAAATACCCCTGTACATCAAGATACTAATCGGCATGGTACTGGGTGTGCTATTTGCAATAGTAGCCATCCGGTTTGATGGAGGTGTAAAGTTTACCAAAGATTGGATAAAGCCTTTTGGTACGGTCTTCATTAATGTGCTTAAAATGATCGCCATACCGCTAATTCTGGCCTCATTAATAAAAGGAGTATCTGATTTAAAAGATGTTTCCAAATTGTCCCGAATGGGTATCCGGGCAGTTGGCTTCTATCTTTTTACTACGGTATTTGCAGTATGCCTTGGCCTTGTAGCCGTAAATATTGTGCAACCAGGTAAGGCAATTAAAGGTGAAACCCGGGAAAAAATGCTGGCTTCATATAGTGCAGATGCTTCAAAAAAGCAGGCAGAGGCTGAAACACAAAAAGGGGCAGGGCCACTTAAGTTTGTTGAAGATATTGTGCCTGATAATATAGTAAAAGCGGCATCTTCTAATTCAAATATGCTGCAGGTAATATTCTTTGCATTATTATTGGGGTTGGCACTTATTCTCATTCCTCCTGATAAGGCCAAACCGATGAAAGATTTTTTCGACAGCTTTAATGATGTTATACTAAAAGTAATAGATATTATAATGAAAGGGGCCCCCTTCGGTGTTTTTGCCCTTATAGCAGCGCTCATCGCCGAATCACCCGGTCTTGACATCTTTAAAGCGCTGGGCTGGTACGCTTTTACGGTAGTTTTTGGCATAGCCATTTTACTTTATGTTTTTTATCCTGCCCTGCTTTACATTTTTACCAAAAGAAGCCCGCTTCAATTCATTAAACAAATTTCTCCGGCACAGTTACTGGCATTTTCTACCAGTTCCAGCGCTGCTACATTGCCGGTAACAATGGAATGCGTTGAGAAAAGAGTGGGTGTTGATAATGAAGTAAGCAGTTTTGTATTACCCATTGGAGCTACAGTGAATATGGATGGCACCAGCCTTTACCAGGCCGTAGCAGCGGTATTTATTGCCCAGGCTTTTGGTATGGACTTAAGCCTTACTGTACAATTGGGTATTATAGTAACAGCTACTTTAGCATCAATCGGCTCAGCAGCAGTACCAAGCGCCGGTATGGTAATGCTGGTTATTGTACTGGCACAGGCAGGCATACCTGAAGCCGGGTTGGCGCTTATTTTTGCGGTGGACAGACCCCTGGATATGTGCCGCACCGTAGCCAATGTTACCAGCGATTGTACGGTAGCCACTATCATTGCAAAACAAATAGGAAAACTGGAAGAGCCTTCGTTGGTTAAATAATAATTCGACTTTATGGAAATGTTTTTATTGGATGGATTTCACTGGAGCCAGTTGTTGCAGCCGCAATTTTATATTGAGAATGGCGGACTCTGGCTGTTGCTGTTTGTGGTGTTTGCCGAAACAGGCTTATTTGTGGGCTTTTTTCTTCCGGGTGATTCTTTACTGTTTGTATCCGGCATCTTTGCCCATGAGATTACAACAAAAGCCGGCGAAACAAAACCCGGACTTGGCTACCAGTTTCTCAAGCTCTTCGGGGTGGATTATCCCTATACTTACTGGCTTGACCTGTTTGTGCTGGTTGGTTTGATATCCCTTTGCGGGATACTGGGTAACGCCGTTGGCTACTGGACCGGCCGGAAAGTGGGCCCGGCCATGTACCATTGGAAGGACAGGTTGCTTTTTAAGAAAAGGTACCTGCACCAGGCCCATGATTTTTATGAGAAACACGGCGGGGTAGCCATCATCGGCGCCCGGTTTCTTCCCTTTATCCGCACCTTTGCTCCCATTGTGGCGGGTATTGTGCAGATGGACAGAAAGAAATTTCATTTCTTTAATATTATCGGTTGCATTTCCTGGGTAGTCACCATGGTGCTGGGCGGTTTCTTTCTGCAAAAATGGATTTTAAAGGAATTTGGTTTTGACCTGAAAGAACACCTTGAGCTGATTGTGCTGGGGATTGTGATCGTAACAACAGCGCCGGTGCTGATTAAAATGTTTTCTATGGGAAAGAAAAAAGATCCAACCAATCCCGGCAGCAGCGCCCCCCAATAACAGTTATGAGTCAGCAAAAGAACTTTGGGATTTTTTCAGTACCGGTTATTGTAGCTGCACTTGGTTATTTTGTTGATATTTATGATCTGCTTCTCTTTAGCATAACACGAATTGAAAGCCTGCGTTCTTTTAACCTGACACCGGAACAGATCACATCGGAAGGAGAAGGAATTATCATGTGGCAAATGGCGGGATTGCTTATTGGCGGGATTATCTGGGGAATTATGGGTGACAAAAAAGGAAGGTTAAGTGTTTTGTTTGGTTCTATAATTCTTTATTCATTGGCAAATATTGCAAACGGGTTTGTTGAGAATACCTGGCAGTTCCGAGTCGTACGGTTTATTGCCGGACTTGGTCTTGCCGGGGAACTGGGCGCTGGTATTACTCTCGTTTCTGAGCTGATTCCTAAGAATAAAAGGGGGATTGCTACTTCACTGGTTGCAGGTATCGGCTTAACAGGCGCCGTGGTGGCATTTATCATGAAACAGAATTTTGACTGGCGCAAATGTTATTTTATTGGCGGCGCTATGGGGCTGGGATTGCTGTTACTCCGTATCTCTGTTTTTGAGTCCGGAATGTTTCATGCTGTTAAAAAGATGAGTGTACAGCGGGGGAACCTGCTCATGTTATTCAATAACCGGGACCGTTTCAAAAGATATATCCTTGGCATTCTGATAGGGCTGCCTACATGGTTTGTTATCGGGGTATTGGTATCCTTTTCAAAAGAGTTTGGAAAATATTTTGGTATAAAGGAAGAGATTGATCCTGGCAAAGCTATTATGTATGCCTATGCAGCCATTTCAGTGGGCGATATACTGATTGGCTTTGTGAGCCAGTGGCTGCGCAGCCGGAAAAAAGCTTTGTATCTTTTTTACATTATCACTGCTGTTTTCATGCTTCTTTTTTTTACTGCTCAATGGAACGGAAGCGCTGAAAAAATGTACTGGATCTGTGCAGGGCTTGGCTTTGGCACCGGCTTCTGGGCCATATTTGTAACGATGGGAGCGGAACAGTTCGGAACCAATTTAAGGGCCACTGCGGCCACAACCATTCCCAATATGGTCAGGGGTATGTTAACGATTTTTATCCTTCCGCTTTTTCAGGCACTGCGTACTATCACGGATTATGTAACAGCCGGATGGATAGCGGCCATTATTATCATGTTCATTACTGTTGTGGCGGCTCTTTTTACCAGAGAAACTTTTAATAAGGACATGAATTTCCTGGAACTGGAAGAAATGACACCATAATATTTGACAGTGCCCAAATTCCTCATCATACGGTTTTCTTCCATCGGCGATATTGTGCTGACAACACCTGTAATCCGGTGTTTGAAAAAACAGGTCCCGGATGCCGAAGTGCATTTCCTGGTGAAGGATAAGTTTCTTCCTGTTGTTGCACATAATCCGTACATTGACAGAATACATGTGCTTGCGCATAGCCGCGAGCTGATGATTGAGGAACTGAGAACAGAGAATTATGATTACATCATTGACCTGCACCATAACATAAAGACACTCCGGGTAAAAAGGGCATTGAAGAAAAAATCATTCTCATTTTATAAACTTAATATTCAAAAATATTTTCTCACTGCATTCAAAATAAACCTTCTTCCTGAAGTGCATATTGTTGACAGGTATTTAAAAACAGTTGAATCATTTGGAGTAAAGAATGACGGGCTTGGGCTGGATTATTTCATCGGGGAAAAAGATTTGACGAAGAGAAAGGATATCCCGGCCTCGCACCATGCCGGGTACATTGCCTGTGTTATCGGGGCAGCTCACGGAACAAAAATGTGGCCGGTGCATAAATGGAAGGAATTCTGCCGCCAATTACAGCACCCCGTTATTTTACTTGGCGGGCCCGAAGACAGGGTTAAGGGAGATGAGATTGCCGCCATGGATACGGTGAAAGTTTATAATGCCTGCGGTAAATTCAGCATCAATGAAAGCGCTGACCTGGTAAAAAAGTCAAAACTGGTTATTACACATGATACCGGACTGATGCATATAGCTGCGGCATATCAAAAACCCATTATTTCCCTTTGGGGAAATACAGTTCCATCATTCGGTATGACGCCCTATTATGGCGCAGCCATGACCCCACACATGATAATGCAGGTAAATAAACTCTGGTGCCGTCCCTGTTCTAAAATCGGGTACAGCAAATGCCCTCTCGGACATTTTAAATGCATGGAAAAAATATCCGCAGAGGAAGTTTTGCAAAGGGCCAGGCAAAGTATCTGAAAAGACAGACACCTGCCTGGTCTTATTTCTCAGTAAAAGAAAATAAAGATGAGCGCAAATGCCATTACAAACCCGGCGATTACCAGGCGTGCCTGCACATTTTCGTCTTCCATCATAAGTCTAAATCTTTTCATAACCTGATTTTTAGTTTTCACAATAGTTTTCGAAATCAGGTTTTCCAGGAATGGGTAATGCGGATATTCAGAAAGGATAACAGATAAAGTGAGGATGAAGCAAAAATAAAGCTGAAATTCGTTTTGGAAAACCGGAAAACTACGATAATCTGTAAATACTGCTCTAAAAGAATCAGCAGCCATTTTATGTTTCGGATTTTTACGACACTATTTTTTTGTATGGCTCATTTAGCTGAAGTTAATGGCCAGCAGGGAATTATTGATTCCTTCAGCATGTATGGAGACGTGAAAGTAACCATTGACCGTCCCGGAGGCATGAACAGTCACCGGGAAACGCTGATCATTTTTTATGCCCTGCCCAATGGGAATACCACGGCACAAACCATGGGCAAAAAAATGCAGCCCGGGGATGACTGGCATTTCGATATTCAGCATATCCGGGCGCAGACGGCTTTTATCCGCCTGCAGGTTAAAAAGAAAAATTATGTTATCATCTATTTGGAGAACGATTACAAAAGCTGGCCACAGTGGAAACAAAAACATCCAGACTTTAAAATACTGCTTCCGAAACTGGTTGACTCTCTTGCCGGGCTTATAGAAGGAAAACGGATAAGTATTTATCTCAGCGGCCACAGCGGGGGCGGCAGTTTTATTTTCGGATACCTTGCAGGTGTGGTGCGGATACCTCAAAATATAAAACGCATCAGCTTTCTCGACAGCAACTATGGATACGACAGCAGTTATTATCCTGCCATACGGCAATGGTTGAAGGAAATAAAAGGAGCAGCCCTAAATGTGTTTGCTTATAATGACAGCATCGCCTTGTATAATGGAAGCCCCGTTGTTTCACCAACCGGTGGTACCTGGTACCGAAGTCATTTGATGCTGCAGCATTTGAAGGCTGACTACAAGTTTACGGAAACCAATACGGACAGCCTGGTTATTTACAAAAGCGATGATAAACGGATACAGTTCTTTTTTAAGAAGAACCTGAACAAAGGAATCTATCATACGCAGCAAGTGGAGCTGAACGGTTTTGTCCATTCCATATTTTGCTGTACAAAATATGATTCCCGTAAATACAATTATTATTCGGCAAGGGCCTATACAGGCCTGATTGAATAGCCCGGTTAAAAATAAGTTTGCTGGAACAGCACCGGGAATTTTTTCTTTATTCTTGACTGTTTACTTCTGTCCAGATCATCAAAGCCTTTCCGGTACTTCAGTACGCAAAACTCGCTGAGGGCCCTTCGTTGTCCTTCTTTTATTTCCTTTAGGATGACTTCCATGACCAGGTCCGGTACCGTTATTTCAGTCTTTTCAATCCGGATGCGGTCATGCATCTGCCCGGTGCCCATATAGCTTTTGAAAAGGCGTTCTTGTATATATCTGGCCAGCTGATCGGAGCCAACAGTATCCCGCCCGATTTTTATCAGCCCAATTTCATCCACCTGCACCAGTAAAATTTTTTCGGGAAAGCAGTTTACCGGGCCGGCAACCGCATTTGCCTCCCTGCAAATACAAACAATTGCAATTATTGAAACGAAAAATCTCATAACAAGTATTTCGGCAACCGGTTTTCATACTATTCAGGTAGAGAAACCCACTGCGACTGAAAAAAAGCGTTCCGGCTAATACAGGAACGCTTTGAAAAGAGGAACAATCGTTTAGGGCATCAAGTCTTTGGTGGCTTCCATAATGGGGTGCCGGTCTATATATACACTGGTGAAATCTATTTTGCCTGCTTTATTAATGTGGTTGACGCTGTGCGACCAGAATTTGATGTTTTTTCCGTTTTTATACGTTACATCAGCCATGTGCCAGTTGGCAGCAGAACCATGGCAGCTGCTGTGCCGCCCCCAAGAATACTCAGGCGGCGCAGAAATTCCTGGCGGGTCAGAGGTTTGTGTGTGTACTCGTCGTACAGGTTGATGATACGCTGGTCCATAATGTTTTTAAAGGGCATTAAAATTACGAAGAAATGAAGTTGGGAAAGGGCAATACCGGTTTTTTATTTAACTATATCTTTGATGAAATTTTTTTTCTATGAAACATTGGTTGTTGCCTGCGCTTATTATCCTATTTGCTGCCTGTAATAATTCGGGCGGTAAGGACGAAACAAAAGATACGGCTGCTGTGAAAAGTGAGCATGATACCATGCATCAAATGCAGTCCACCGAAGGAGGGGTACCTGAACTTCCGGCAGTTCCGGAGGGAGCTAAAGTATATTTTAAGAACCTGAAGGATAATGCCACTATTTCCTCGTCTTTTAAGCTGGAGATGGGCACCGAAGTGATGCGTATTGATACTGCCGGGCCTATAGTGGCCGGTTCGGGTCATCATCATCTGCTGATTAACGGGCCGGATTCCATTGCGGCCGGTGGTGTTATTCCCATGGATTCATTGCACA
>Ga0194125_10009430_pt1 | contig 13548 bp, 11 predicted proteins | sample TA2KigC250mmetaG_FD_148626 | JGI IMG/M metagenome (GOLD analysis project Ga0194125, IMG submission 148626) | Freshwater microbial communities from Lake Tanganyika, Tanzania - TA2015034 Kigoma Deep Cast 250m | ecosystem: Environmental > Aquatic > Freshwater > Lake | place: Tanzania: Lake... | reverse complement strand
CGGGGGATCATGTAGCGCCGCCAAACAGGTCTTGCCAACGGCCCACCAGGAAACCACGATGCGCGACATGAACCGTCGAACGTTCTTTCAATCAGCAACCCTTGGCGCTGCCTCGCTTCTCACTTTGCCACTCACCAACAGCGTGGCCGCTGAAAAGACAAAGTGGGTCATTGGTTGTTTTAATCGCCCTTGGACCAAATGGAGCTACGACGAAGCATTGGACGGAATCAAAGGCGCCGGTTACCAACTCACAGGCCTGTTGACGGGCCAGCGCGGTGAGGCATTCACTTCATCAACGGCAACGTCCGAATATCTTGATCGTCTGAAGAAACGGATCGCGCAGCACCGAAGGCCGAAGTCATGACTCAGTTCGGCACGGGCAAAGTTGATTTCAAGGCCGTCTTCGCCAGATTAAAAGCCGCGGGCTTCAACGGCCCTATCATGGTTGAGGGAGTGAAGGTGGGCGCCACTCCGGAAGAGACCACCACCAGCGCGAGGGCGAATCGCGAATTCCTCGAAAGAGCGATGAGTGCAATCTAATCGCTTACGAACGGCTCAGCGCGAACAATCCCCACCGTTAACCGACCCCTTGAGTTTCTTTGGTTCCATTTCGCCTCGGCCCTTACAGAAAACCCGCCCGCTCCTTTTGACTTTGACAGAAGCTGGCATCCCCACGCCTAACCTCGCCAGTGAGATTAAGCAGTTTGCTGAGGCAGCAATCAATATCGGGAATTAGGTGAAGCGATTATCAGAGTATCCCGGCGCAAGGCTAGAGTTCAGCAGCAGCGGAAAATGCGATGCCTCAGAATTTCGACCTTGGCTCGGTTGTTTGCCCTCCTGATGCCGCGTTCCATTCAAGGAAGCGAATGGTGAAACTTTGACTGCACGCTTCAGAATCGCTTCCTTGATTAGACTCGCACTTTTCCCGCTCATTGCGCTCGCCTGTTCCAAAAGCTCGTTGCTGTCGGGACGCCTGCCTGATTCAGTAGACATTCAAACAGCAAAACTTGGCGTCGCTTCATCTCGAACAGGGAAGAATCAATCAATCATTGATCTTTGCTGCACACGAACGAGCGGCGAAAGAGTACCTTCATCAAGTCGAAGCCGAACTCGTTTACCTCTTACGACTCGCTCCAAGGGCCTCTCGTGCGACGCACTAGCTAAGCTTGTCCCAAAATGCGTGAATTGAAGGATCTTAATCCCACACTTGATCCTACACTTCGTCAAAATGGGCAGAATTGGACTAAGTGCGAGATCAAGTGCGGGACTAAGATCACGAAATCCGCCCTTTGGAGACAAGCTCTAGCTAAGCTGAGGCAAGCTCGAACCGATCCAGGTTCATGACTTTGTTCCACGCCGCGACAAAGTCGCGCAAAAACTTCTCCTGAGAGTCCGCGCATCCGTAAACCTCCGCCAAAGCCCGGAGTTGGGAGTTCGAGCCAAAGATCAGGTCGACACGGGTGGCGGTCCATTTGAGTGCGCCCGTGGCGCGATCACGGCCCTCGAATATCGCCTCATTCTCTGTGGCTGCTTTCCAGGTTGTGCACATGTCGAGGAGGTTCACGAAGAAGTCATTGGTGAGCGCTTCGGGCCGCTTGGTGAAAACGCCATGCTGTGAACCTCCGAAGTTGGTCTTCAAGACACGCATGCCACCCAGGAGCACGGTCAGTTCAGGCGCAGTCAGGGTGAGTAATTGCGCCTGATCGATCATCAGCGCTTCGGACGGGATGCTGTATTTGGCTTTAAGGTAGTTGCGGAATGCGTCCGCGATAGGCTCGAGCGCCTCGAACGAGGCACCATCAGTTTGCTCCTGCGACGCATCCATGCGTCCCGGCGCGAACGGAACGGTGACCGTGTGACCAGCATTTTTCGCCGCTTGCTCAATGCCTGCGCCCCCGCCCAAAACGATCAGGTCAGCCAGTGAAACCTTCTTGCCGCCCGGCTGCGCGGCATTGAAGGTTAACTGGATGTCCGTAAGAGTCTTGATTACCTTGGTCAGTCGGGCCGGTTGATTCACCAACCAATCCTTCTGCGGCGCCAAACGAACACGGGCGCCATTGGCGCCACCGCGTTTGTCGGAGCCACGGAACGTCGATGCTGACGCCCATGCGGTCGAAACAAGCTCCGAGACAGAGAGACCGGAAGCCAGAATTTTGCCCTTGAGAGAGGCGATGTCCTGCGCATCAACCAATTTGTGATTCACGGCAGGAATGGGGTCCTGCCAGATAAGTTCTTCCGCGGGCACTTCCGGGCCGAGATAACGCGCACGCGGGCCCATGTCGCGGTGGGTCAGCTTGAACCAGGCGCGCGCGAATGCGTCAGCGAATTGGTCGGGATTCTGCATGAAACGCCGTGAAATCTTCTCGTAAGCCGGATCGAACCGCAGGGCGAGATCCGTGGTCAGCATCGAGGGCGCGATTCGCTTCGCAGGATCGTGCGCGTGCGGGACGGCGCCTGCGCCGGCGCCATTCTTCGGCCGCCACTGATGCGCACCGGCCGGGCTCTTCGTCAGTTCCCAGTCGTAGCCGAACAGGTGCTGGAAAAAACCATTACCCCACTTCGTCGGCGTCGTAGTCCAGGTGACTTCCAAACCGCTGGTGATTGCGTCGCCGGCGTGGCCGGCGCCGAAAGTATTCCTCCAGCCCAGGCCTTGCTCAGCGATATCACCAGCTTCGCAATCAGGTCCCACATGGGTTGCAGGGCCAGCGCCGTGGGTCTTGCCGAACGTATGGCCGCCAGCGATGAGCGCCACGGTTTCCTCGTCGTTCATCGCCATGCGGGAGAAGGTCTCGCGGATGTCTCTCGCCGCAGCGACGGGATCGGGATTGCCATTCGGGCCTTCTGGGTTGACGTAAATGAGTCCCATCTGGACAGCGGCAAGCGGGTTTTCGAGTTCGCGGTCGCCTGTGTAGCGTTTGTCAGCCAGCCACGTGGTCTCAGCACCCCAATAGACGTCGTGATCTGGCTCCCAAGTATCCTCGCGTCCGCCGGCGAAACCGAACGTTTTGAATCCCATTGTTTCGAGGGCGACGTTGCCCGCGAGAATCATCAGGTCGGCCCACGAAATTTTCTGGCCGTACTTCTGCTTGATCGGCCAAAGCAGGCGACGCGCCTTGTCTAGACTGACGTTGTCCGGCCAACTATTGAGCGGCGCAAACCGCTGCTGGCCTCTGCCGCCGCCGCCGCGGCCGTCACCGGTGCGGTAGGTGCCGGCGCTGTGCCACGCCATGCGAATGAACAAAGGGCCGTAGTGGCCGAAGTCGGCGGGCCACCAGGGCTGCGAGTCGGTCATCAGCGTCGCGAGATCTTTTTTCAGGGTGGCGAAGTCGAGGCTCTTAAACTCTTTGGCATAGTTGAATGCCTGGCCCATTGGATTGGACTTGGCGGAATGCTGGTGCAGCAGCTCGATCTTCAACCCATTCGGCCACCAGTCGCGGTTCGATGTGCCGCCGCCGGCCGTCTGTTTGTGAATTTTGCCCGTGAACGGACACTTGCTAGCTTCATTCATAATAGTTGCTCTCTTAGTTTTGAAAGGCCGAAGCCATCGCTCCGGCGGTCACAGGGCGTAAATAATTGTCCGGAGCTGGCAAATTCGCAAGAGTTTCGGGGCCAAGATTTAGATTTTCTTCATCTCGAACAATTCATTTCCTGGACAATCGAGCGATATAAGCGCCATCGACACCGTCGCGAAACGGCAATAGTTCACGCTCGCTCTCCAATTGAAAGCCAGGGCTCCCTTTAAGAAATGTCCGCACCACTTCCTCGTTCTCTTCCGTTTCTAAACTGCAGGTGCTATAGACCAGAATCCCCCCCTGCCTGACCCGCGCTGCAGCGACGGCCAATAACTTGCCCTGCTCCTTTTGGAGCCGCTCGATCTCCTGCCAACGAATGCGCCAGCGCAAATCAACCCGCCGGCGCATGACGCCGGTATTCGAACAAGGAGCGTCCACCAGGACGCGATCGAATAATGGTCTAGGTTGAGTTTCAGCGATCGGCGGCAGGACGGTTTCCACACACTTGACGCCCAGCCTAACGCAATTCTCGCGCACCAAATTAAGCCGGTCATTCGATGCATCCTCGGCAACAATCTGGCCCCGATTGTCCATTTCCTGCGCGATGAATGTCGTCTTTCCTCCTGGCGCCGCGCAAAGGTCGAGCACGCGCTCACCCGGTTGCGGATTCAACTCACGAACTGCCAGAAGCGTGCTCGGGTCCTGAACATAAAACTTGCCCTGGCCGAAGCTAGGCAATGTTTTCAGCGACGGAAACGATTTGAGTTCGAAGATTAGATTCTCGCCGGTCCAGTCGCGCTGAAAAAAGTCGTATTCAACTCCTTCGGCGCGCCATTGAGTGATGAGATGGGCCGCGTCGGTCGCCAAAGTGTTGACCCGGGCGAAGACTCTTGCCGGAGTATTGTCCCACTCGAGGAGCGGCAAGAGCTCCCGTTTATCCCAACGCTTTGCCCATCGCTCAACCAGCCACTCAGGATGCGAATAGCCTATCGCCGGTTTTGTCTCTCGAAGGTTATCCACGAGGCGCTTCGTTTCCTCTTTCTCACGAACGTAGGCCCTGATGACGGCATTAATGAAGCCGGACTGAGGCCCAAAGCCTAATCGCTTGGCCAGTTCGACGGTTTCGTGGACCGCCGCGTGATCGGGGATGCGGGTCAACCAAAAGATCTGGTACAAACCGAGCCGCAAGAGAATGCGCAAAGCCGGTTTTTGTCGGCGTCCGGACGCCTTGTGATCGATCAGCCAATCAAGCGTCGCTTTCCAGCGGACTACGCCAAAGGTCAGCTCTTCGACAAGACGACGATCGAGGGCGGCAATCGACGCGCGTCTTAACTCATCTTCCAAGATATTCTCGATGTAATCCGTTGATTCCTCGTGTCGTTGCAGGGCACGAACGGCAATTTCTCTTGGTTTTTCAGAACTCACGCTTAATAATGCTACCGAGTCATAGTGGATGCGAGACGTTGTCATAATGTATGAAAGAAGAGTTTGAAAAGCTAGTCGCCGCCGGGAAAATTACCCGGCTCCATTTGGAACCGCTCTTGCAGCTCGCCAAAAGCGGTTACTGCATGCATCGAAGCTGGGGTTTTGGAAAAATTACGACCGTTGACACGGTCTTCTGCCGGTTAACCATTGATTTCCAAACCAAGGCAGGTCATTCGATGGACCTGGACTTCGCCGCCGAATCGTTAAAGCCAATTTCGAGCGAACATATTCTCGCTCGAAAGGCTGCAGACCTTGCGGCGCTTCTCCAAATGGCGGCTTTGCATCATCTGGATTTGATCAAACTAGTTCTGCAGAGTTATGGCGGAAGAGCGACTCTGGACCAGATTCAACAGGTGCTCGTTCCGGATGTTATTCCGGATGATTGGAAAAAATGGTGGGAAGTTGCCAAACGCGAATTGAAGAAGGATGGCCATTTTCAATTGCCCGCCAAGAAGGCCGACCCAATTATCTATCAAGCCAAGGAAATCTCGCTGCAAGACCGGCTTATGGAAGCGTTTCGCCTGGCCAAGGGCCTCAAAGCAAAGCTCGCCGTTGCCAATGAATTGCTCAAAAATGTTGCCGACCTGACCGACGCCAAAGCCGCTGCTGCCGAGGTCATCAAGACTCTGAACGCAGATATCGCCAGTCATCAACGCACCCAATCCGCGTTAGCTCTCGAAGGGATTTTCATCCGCGATGAGATTCGTCAGGCAACCGGTTTGCCTGCAACGGAATCCGAATTGAACGAAGCGGCGATCTGGTCTTTATCGGCAAAACCAGGACAAATCCTCGAAGCTGTTCCGGCCGCCAAGCACAAACGCGCTCTCCAATCGTTCAAAGAGGCCAATCCAGAGCAGTGGGCTGGCGTTCTCCTTGGAGCGCTCAATTCCATATCGGCCAAGCTCTGCAGCGAATGCACGGCTCTCCTCATTCACGACGGGAAGCTTGATCTTCTAAAGGAGCATCTGGGGCGTTTGATCAGCCAGCATCAAGCCAGCAGCGAATTGCTGCTTTGGCTGGCCAAAGAACGCTCCGATAGCTTTGCCGATATCCTGGGACCGGAAGTCTTTCGCGCCATGTTGACGGCGATGGAACGGGACCAGTTCAACGAGAAAAAATCAAATCGGCTGCGCGACTTTATCCTCGATGACCAAAATCTGCTGGTCGAGTTAATTGGCTCGGCCGATCTCGATGTGATCAAGGACTTAACGCGCGCCTTGCAGCTCTCGCCATGCTTTGATGACATGGACAAACGGTCGCTTCTCGCGCGCATCGTCAAGAGTTACCCCGCCGTTCAATCGCTGATTACTGGCGATCAAACCAAACAAGAATCGACCTTTGTTGTCTCATGGGAAAGTCTCGAACGGCGGAAGAATGAGTATGCCGAATTAGTGCAGAAGAAGATTCCAGCGAATTCAAAGGAGATTGCCATTGCGCGGAGCTACGGCGATTTGCGCGAAAACCACGAGTACAAGTCGGCCAAGGAAATGCAAAAGCTCCTCATGCGGCGCAAGGCGGAATTGGAAAATCAATTGGTCCGGGCGCGCGGAACCGATTTTGCGAATCCCAAAACTGATGTCGTCAGCCTCGGCACAAAAGTCAAAGTAACAGAACTCTCCACTCAACATCCTGAAACGTTTTCTATTCTAGGCGCGTGGGATTCCGATCCGGAACGAGGCGTGATCAGCTATCTGACGCCAGTGGCCCAATCTCTCCTCAACCATAAAGTGGGCGAGCAGGTTGAATTTGAGACTGATTCGGCGAAGAAGCGCTATAGAATTGACGCGATTGAGCCGTTCAAGGCCGATCAGGTGTAAGCAAACATCTTGCCCATGGACTGACATCCTTGCTGATCACTCAGCGAGAGACTTCTCCCAAACACATTTTTCGCGCATGGGACAATGAACCTGACGGTGCGGGTATGTAGTCCCGGCTTCAGCCGGCGCGATTGTTATCCGCAAATCTGTTTCGCTACCGGCAAAAGGCTGCCGCCTGAAGGCGGAACTACATGCCGCGCTCCGGTTCATGGGTGCAATGCGTGTCAAAAAGAAGAATGGAACTTTCCCTGAACCTCACTGTCGTTTACGACGCTTCTGTGTTCGAAGTTCCTGCGACATTGGACGACAAAATCATCAAGCATTGATTCGTCTCATTGTCTGAAATACCCAAGAAGGCACTCGGTAGCGTTTGAATTATCCAAGCTTAGCATGATTGTTACGCATAAGTCGACTTCCTGTGAGGAAAGTTCACCACAGGAACGGACTGATTTGGGACGACTCTCACTAACTATAAGCTTGTAATCCCTGTCGCAACCGGCGAAGAGAAAGCGCCGTCTCAGGGGCAGGACAGAACGATATGAAAATTAGATTTCCCATGGCAACACTTCGCGCAGCTCTAACTTTAGCATTTATCGGATGGCTCACCAATGCCCCTGTTCCGGCCCATGCAGGCAACGATCCGATACCCTCGGCCGCGACGTTCAGCCAACCGCACACTCGTCCAAGAACTTCCCATGCGCCAGACATAGGGCGCGCCGTTTCTGGAGATTGGGTCCCCGGGGAGATTCTGGTGAAACGCCGTGCCTATGGCAGCTCCGTGGGCGATCAATCTCTCGGCAGCCTGCCTGGCGCAAAGGTCCGCAAGAAATTTTCCAGAATTGGTTGGGAGTTAGTGAGTCTTCCGCCGGAGATGGACGTTGCCGAAGCGCTTCACCAACTTCGCAACTCTCCCGATGTGCTGGACGCAGAACCGAATTATCGAGTTCGCTTGTTGGCCGCAGCCAATGATCCCAGGCTCTCAGAACTTTGGGGGCTGGAAAAGATTGAGGCGCCTAAGGTTTGGTCGCAAGCGACGAATACTCCGCGCGTTGTCATTGGGGTGATTGACTCTGGCATCAACTATCGGCACCCGGACTTGGCCGCGAACGTTTGGCGAAATCCAGGCGAGATTCCCGGCAACGGAGTGGATGACGATCAAAACGATTACATCGACGATATCCATGGCATCGACCTATTAGATAAGGATGGCGATCCAATGGATGATCTCGGCCATGGCACGCACATTGCCGGAACTATTGGCGCCGTCAAAAATAACGCCATTGGAGCTGCCGGGGTCAGCCCGGAAGTCCAACTCATCGGGCTTCGAATCTTCTCCGTGGACGCGTTCAGCACGATTGCCGAAGCAGCCACGGCCTACGAATACGCCATCGGTTTGAACCTTAAAGGGGTTAATCTGCGAGTGATAAACAACAGTTGGGGCGGAACCTATCCCAGCAGGACGATGAAGGATGCCATCTGCACGGCCGCTGATTATGGGATCATCAGTGTCTGCGGCGCTGGCAACGATCATCAGAATAACGATTACAAACCGTTTTATCCGGCGGGCTACGATTGTCCCGGCAACATTTCCGTCGCTGCCTCTGCTCGATCCGACGAACCGGCCGTATTCAGCAATTACGGAGGAACGACGGTGCATCTGGCGGCGCCCGGGAGCCTGATTGTGAACGCCTATAAAGGGGCGCCCGATTACGCGACGTTGAGCGGGACGTCGGTCGCCAACGCTCACGTTACGGGCGCCGTTGCGCTTCTCCTTGCGAAAAAGCCGGGCTTAACTCCCGCGGACGTTCGGTCGATCTTGATTCGTTCGGTTGATCGCGTGCCGGCTTGGGAAGGCAAGGTCATCGCGAACGGCCGGTTGAACGTCGCCAAGGCTTTTGAAAATCTGACTCCCCCACCCTCGACGCCTTCCAATCCGCGGCTTACTAATGTCTTTACCGCTGGTATCCGCGCCGCAAGCAAGAGCAGCCAAGGAGTTCTCGGCGATCTGGATAGTTTCGTGCCTTCGATCAGCGGCGATGGCCGTTACGTCGTGTTTGCATCGGACGCCACCAACTTGGTGCCGGACGACAGCAACGCGGCCCAGGATATCTTTCTTCATGACCGCGTGTCCGGATCAATTACCAAGATAAGCCGCGCTTCCACCGGCGATCCGACGGACGACCAGAGCACCGCGCCTTCGATCAGCGACGATGGCAGGTTCGTCGTCTTTCATTCCTTGGCCAGCAATATTGTTCCCGGCGATGCCAACGGTGTTCTCGATGTATTCCTCTACAATCGATTGACGGGCCAAATCGAGTTGGTCAGCAGTGGATTGAATGGAGCGTGGTCTGACGGCGATAGCGGCAACGCTTCCATCAGCGGAGACGGACGGTTCATCGCTTTTGCTTCGGTGGGAGCAAATATTGTCGCAGGCGACAACAATAGAGCTGCAGACATCTTTCTGCGAGACATGCAAGAGAAGACAACGATTCGGATTAACGTTGCCCCAGGCGGCATCGAGCCCTCGGCTCCTTCCGACCGTCCGTTCATCAGCCGCAATAGTCAATTCGTCGCGTTTCATTCGGCCACCTCGCAACTTTGGGAAGGGGACTTGAATCGGGTCTTCGACGTCTTCGTTTATGACCGCAACACGAGCCAGATTGAACTGGTCAGCCGAAGTTCAAATGACGCGGTCGGCAACGCGGACAGCTCGTTTCCAACTCTCAGCGGCGATGGACGGTTTGTGGTTTTTGAGTCGATGGCATCAAATCTGGATGTAAATGATGTCAACGGCAGATCCGACGTTTTCTTGCGGGACCGGGAACTGGGACAGACACGCCGGATCAGTGTCTCGAACACCCGGACGCCTGGGGATGAAAATTCATTTAGTCCTCATATCAGTCCGGACGGTCGTTACGTCGTTTTTGAGAGTCTGGCCAATGCGCTCGTGCCGGGCTTGGAGGGGGTCGCTTTGGACCTTTTTCTCTACGATCGCCTGGCTTCAAGAGTCACACGATTGCCTTTCAATGGCGCGGGATTCCCTCCATCCGAGAGCAGTTTTGCTCCTCGTATCAGCGGAGATGGCCGCTACGTCGCTTTTCATTCGATTGCGTTTAACCTGGTGCCAGCGGACGGCAATGCTTCGGTTGATGTCTTTGTTTTCGACCGCGGCGCCGCGCCTGTTGACCTGTCAATCCGAAATACCGGGGAGACACCATTCGTTGGAGACGGGGTAATCGGGCGCGATGTCACACAACGAAAGTCGCAAGCAGTCGCAGTGACGGCGGCAGCGACGTACGAGTTGAAGATCGAGAATCCTGGGTCGAGTGAGAACGCGTTCGTGCTCACAGCGGCAGGCGCTCGCCCAGGCTGGACGGTCGAACTTTACGATGCGGCCTCCGGCGGGCGTCGCATCACAACGGATGCTCTCAGCACCGGATGGACGTCTCCATTGCTTCAGCCCGCGACTAATCTGACGCTGCGGCTTGAAGTGACGCCGCAGGATTTGACAACCGGGGAAAGAACGCTGGACATTGAATTGGCCATTCGCCCAGCCAAGGACGTCGCTGTAATCGATGCCGTTCATGCCGTAACCTACCGGCCATTCTCAGCGCCGGACCGAATGAACGCGACCAAGGCGATCGATGGCACGCCAGGCAACGACAACAGTTATGCTGCTGCCATCAGTGCAGATGGACGATACGTGGCCTTCGCATCGGCTGCGTCTAATTTGGCGCCCGCTGATTTCAACGATGTAGAGGATGTCTTTCTCTTTGATCGCGTGACACAGCGAACCACTGCCGTCAGCCGAACAGGCAACACGTTTGGCAATTCCCGCAGCGAGTATCCGTCAATCAGTGGGGATGGCCGATACATTGTTTTCCAATCCTTCGCCAGCAACCTTGTTCCGGGCGACACCAACTCGCGCGAAGACATTTTCATCAGAGACAGGCTTTCCGGCGCGATCCTGCGAGTCAGCCTGTCAACGAGCCGAGCGCAGGCCAACCGTGGAAGCGAATCGGCTGTCATCAGCGCGAATGGCGAGTGGATCGCCTATCAAAGCTTGGCTGACAACCTCGTGACGGGGGACACCAATAGCAACTTCGACATCTTCCTTTACAACCGCGTCACCCGCGAAACCACTTGCGCGAGCTTGGCTCCCAACGGCGAGACCGGCAATGCCGACAGCGCCGGCGTGGCAATTTCTGCGGACGGCAGCATCGTGGCGTTCCAGTCTTTTGCCAGCAATCTCGTCACTCCAGATACAAACGAATGGTCAGACGTTTTCATCTACAGCAGGACGAACGGGACGATTGAATTGATCACGCGGACACCAACGGGGGGAGCTTCGAACGGTTCCAGTGGCGGCGTCAGCATGTCGAGCGACGGCAACTATATTCTCTTCGCGTCTCGGGCCGAGAATCTCGTGCCGGATGACACGAACAAACTATTGGATGTCTTCGTTTACGATCGCAAGGTGCGCCGAATCACGCGGATTAATCCCGATTTGGTCAAGGGCACGCGCCATTCCATTAGCCCGGATGGCTTTTGGATTGGATTCACCACTGAAGGGCCCACGGCTCCGGCCGTCAATGCGAGCAACCGCTTTGCTCAAGTCTTTTTGTACAACATACAGTCCGGCTCCCTAAAGCCGGTTAGCCGCACTCGGAGTGGCAACCTGGGAAACGAACATAGTCAATCGATCTCGTTCAGCGGCGATAGCCGGTTGATTGCCTATGAATCGTGGGCGTCCGATCTTCTCGCTGAGAAAGGTCTCGAAGCCTCCCAGATTTTGATTGCCGATGAAGGATCGTTTCAACCGGACACTTGGGTCAAGCGCGATGGCGAAACGACCGAGATTGGCAAGGGTTCATTTTCCGGCACGCAATCTCTTCAACAAGCGGTAAGCACCAATGCAGCGAAAACGCTTTTGATTACGTTGCAGAACACGAGCGCCTTTTCCGATCAATTATTCGTCACTACAAGCGCTGGAGGCGGCCCCTGGAAGTTGGAAGTATTCGAAGCAGCCAGCGGCAGCAATATCACTCAGCAGGTGACCGGGCCAGGCTGGACTTCGGCCTCTCTCGCCAGTGGCGAACAGAAGGAGCTTCGACTGGTCGTCCAGGCTGAAACGCCGGCGGATGCGGCCGCTGACTCCTCGCAAGTCATCAACTTCAATGTGGCTTCCGCCAATGACACGAATAAAGTGGATGCCTTGCGGATTGTCAGCTTTTTCGACTCGGATAACGACGACATCGGTGATGCCTGGGAACGCCAGTATTTCAATTCGCTCCAGCGCGCTAACGCCTCATCCGATGCGGACGGCGACGGCACATCCGACGTTTTGGAGTTTCGGGCCGGGACAGACCCGCTAGGCGCCACAGCGACTGCATTCAAGATTCTTGGCGTAGAGAGATCCGGCGCATCCTCCCTCAGACTGCGATGGGTCAGCACAGCAAACCGCTTGTACAGCGTAGAACGATCAACTCGTGTGGACGGCGGCTTCACTCGAATCGCGGAGAGATTGTCAGCAACGCCGCCGCAAAACGTTTTTCAAGATACCCTGCCTAATAATAGTCTTCCTTACTTTTATCGGATAAAGGAGGAGCCGTAACACGCTCCACTACTATTCGGACAGCGACCTCCGCGAGGACTCGTCTCCCCATGAACCCGAACGTAGGATAGGGCGTCCCGCCTGTCCATCATTTGCGTACACCAAGAGCATAGACAGGCGAGACGCGCTGTCCTACTGTGTTGAACCTAAACGCGGCGATTCAAACCACGAAAAACAACAAAGACACGAAAAAAGAAGGACTTCTGTTAGCAGTTGATTTCACTCAGCGAGTGAATTCCCCGGTCTTCGCAATCTTCTCTTATTTCGTGTCTTTCGTGTTTTTCGCGGTCACAACTGCGGTTTCCAGGTCGATGGATGCTTTGCTAATTAATTAATCAGCTTCGGGGCAAATGTCGCGCCTCGTTAATAATTGAACTCAAGTTGCGTCCAGAATTTGTGGACGTCGATGTCCGGGACAGCTATTGCTGGCGGAGCTGCGTCCTCGCCGTCGTAGAAGCCATACTTGAGCATAGCAGTCCAGTGTTTGCCGAACGACTTTGTTGCCATGACATTGAACTCGTGGCCAAAATCAGCGCTACCGCTATCGGCCTCGTACTTGTGATAAACAAAACGTAATGGGACTTGCCACGGCAGAGTGACTTGGGCATAGGCGTAGAAGTCACGCAAGCCGACTGCCGGCGTATTGAGGAAAAGATCGTTCCAACCATTGAAGGCATGCAGCGTCGCCAATGGTGTCCGGAAACTCGCTCGACCTCCCGCCAGACGGTCATTTGCATCGGAGCCGAGCACTTCATAACCGGCGCCAAGCGCAAAAGGTTTGATGTTGGCGCCCAACTCGAAGTTGTAGTATTCGGTCCCGTAATCGAGCAGGCTGTCCGCGTAATCGGTCTGCCACGCGAACTCCGCCCGGCAACCAAGGCTAACCTTGTCACTCACCGGTGCGCTGCCAGCGAAATAACCGCCGTAGCTGGCGCCCGAAGCGGCTGCGCCTAAGCTGTTCTCGAGTTCAAGCAGGTACGTGTAGCCAACAAACCGTCCGTGCTTCCACTTGTTGTAGGAAGCATTGAGAAGGTGCGAATCCGAATCGAAGTCGCGGTTACCTGGGGGCAATCCGTCCACGGCGCCGAACGGGCGGTTCACTTCCCACAAATAACTCTAC